>TARA_R110001606_G_scaffold93045_1_pt1 | contig 11811 bp, 14 predicted proteins | sample TARA_R110001606 | Tara Oceans TARA_R110001606 (sample SAMEA4398315) | marine metagenome | biome: Polar Biome; feature: [SRF] surface water layer (ENVO:00010504); material: water (ENVO:00002006), including particulate matter (ENVO:01000060) such as... | depth 5 m
CTACCTGTTCATCCAGCGATGACAGAAGAAGATATCGATTATGTAATATATTGGGTAAATAAATATTTTGAAGATGAAGTATAAAAATGGTATAGATTTTATTATTGTTAGCTATTGTAAACATGATTTTGTAAGACTATGTGTTGAAAGTATTAATAAATATATAGGTGAAATTGAACATACAATCAATGTTGTTGTTAACTATTTAGATAAAGATAAAGAAATTGAAATTCACAAACGGTTATTTAAAGATAACCCTAATGTTAAGGTTATTGAGGGAGTGGATCAATCCAAAACAACTAATATTGGTAATAATGGTGAATTTACTCAAACTAAAACATGGGTGGGTAAAATTGATGGGTGTATAGTTGCTTCAGGAAGCAAATATGCAGAACTAGCTAATACTATTGGAATTAAAAAGGGGAATAGAAAACATATATGTGTTTTAGACCAGGATACTATTTTATTAAACTCCTGTTTTAAAGATCTTATGTATTTGTCTGAAGAATATTTTTTTATATCTAATAGATGGGACCCTGGAAATATATTTTCAAATTGCAAAAACCCTCTTCCAGAATTAGGAATGGCTAGGGCTATATTTTGGTTTAGTAAAAGATCTATTTTTGAAAAAAATAATTTATATCCTACATGCGATTATCGAGATGCATGGGGGAATATAACTTATTTTGCCCAACAAAATAATTTAAAATTTTTAGTTTTAGAAAATTCATATAGAGATAGATTTAGATCTAATAATGGTTTATGGAAAGAACATTCATTAAATATAAATCATCTTTACTCAGAACAAGCATGGTTAAATAAAACCCCATTAGTTTTTCATTATGGAAGGGGGGGATATAGAAAAGAATCTGATCTTATTAAATGGGTTAAAGAAGCTGAAAATTATTTAAAATAACTAGGAATTTATAAATAAAGTTATTATATTATATAAATGAAAAAGAAAAATGTACTATTCTGGGTAGGTGTTAAAAGTGAAGATCCCCATCTTCAAAACAAACACGGGGGTTTTAAATACTTAGACATATCTAAAAAATGTTGGGAACTCTGGTGTGAAAAAAATGATATTGTATTTTTTGAATATAATACCCCAAGTGAACCAGATACATCAGCTCATAAAGTAACATGGCAAAGATGGTTTGATGTTTTTCCTTTAATCGAAAAAGAGGGTATTGAATATAATAAAATAGCGGTAATAGATGGAAGCACATTAATTAGAGCAGATACACCTAATTTTTTCGAAATTGTTCCTCAAGGTAAACTCTCAGCATTTAGGTCATTAGAAAACTTAAAATGGATATCAGATAGTATTGATGGGTATAATGATTTTTTTAATAATTTTGATTTTAATATGTCAAAATATGTAAGTTGCGGGTTTCATATATTTGATAAATCTCATAAGTCTTTTTTACAATTACTAAAAAAATTCTATTATGATAATTATGAAAAAATTATGCATCATCAAAATGTTACTGTAAAAAAGGGAACTGATCAATCTGTGTATAATTATTTACTTCAAATTCATAATGTAGATGTTTATAAAGAAATACCTCCTCCTTACATGTTAACTCATCTTAATAGATTTGATTGGTTTTCTCATAATTGGCAATTAAAAGAAGATAATACACCTTTTTTTATTAAGTATGGTTATATTTGGTTTTATTCCGGGTTTCCAAATAGGGGTGATAGATTTAATTTAATGAATCAAACCTGGGATTTTATTAAGAGAACATATGAGTAAGAATATAATATTTTTAACAGCAGTTGACATTCCATCAATACGTAATAAACGTAAGGACTACAAACCAGAATGTTTTCAATATGGTATAAAAAGTTTCCAAAATTGGGCTAAAGATAAAAATGTTGAAGTAGTAATATTAGATGAATTACTCTACCCCCATGAGGACATGAAAGTAAATTTTCAAAGGTATTATGCTTTTGATATTTTAGAACATAATAATATTGATTATGATCAAGTTTTAATTTCCGATGTAGATTGTATTATACACCCAGAATGTCCTGATTTTTTTGAATTAGCCGATCATAAATATTCTGTTGTGAGATCAATAGGAAGCATAGATTGGATTTTAAGAAGTTATGAAAATTATTCCAAATATTTATTTGAAGGTAAAACTTTTCCATATTATAACTATTTTAATGCTGGGTTTCAAGTTGTCAATAAAAAACATAAACCTATATTTAAACAATTAATAGATTTATATTGGAATAATAAAGATAATATTCAAAATTTAATGAACCAGTTTGGGGTAGGAACCGACCAACCCATAATAAATTTTTTAGCTAATTTATCTGGGGAAGAAATGAAATTTTTACCTTATGAATTTTGTATGACGGATCTTATTAGAGTTGAAGCTTTAGGAGGAATGTTATTTGCTGAAAAATTTAAAGGGATATACCAATTTAATTGTCTTCCAAGTAAAGATGGAAAAGCTTTAATGGGAGATGTTGCTTACTGGATGGAACAAACATATAAACATTTATATAAATGAAAATAAACCACAAATACATAATCGGAACCCATATTATGTTTTATGAAATAGATATGGCTGAAGAACATATTCAAAGTATTTTAAACGCTATTGAAACTATAGAAAACAAAGAAAATGTTCATGTTGATTTATTATTTAACATATCTGAATATTTTGAAAAAATAGATAAATCCTTAACTACTAAAGAAGAATTAATTAATAAGTTTAAACGATTAGTTGATATGTTTGATACTTCAATATCATATAAAATTTATGATGATAATGAACCTCTTACTATGGTAGATTATAGAAGAGATTTAAATTATAATGGATGTAAAGAATATGATTATATAATATGGGGGGAAACAGATTGTCTATTACCTAAACAACTATTTCAATCCCTAGAAGTTATTAAAGAGTATGCTTCCCAAAATAATATCCATAGATATGTTACTACATTTGCTGTTAGAAAAATGTGGGACGATCATTGGAAACCTTTAGAACATGTTGATATGACAGATAAACCTCTCCATCAAAAATATTTACCTGATGGAAGTAAAAACCCATTAGCATATAATGAACCTTATAGTATAAGATATACAATGGGAATAGATGAAATGAATGAAATTAATAACAAATATGATGAATTAGATTTAAGGATTCTTAAAAAACCACATTTTGATGGTTCGGGTTTAGTACTATCTTCTGATTTAATAAAAAATGGTGTTAACATTCCTCAATCCGTTGTAGGTCATGCTGTTGATGATACTAATATGATGAAAATGTGCTCTCTTATAATGAAAGACCAGTATGTTCAATTTATAATAAAAAACATTTTAAAGGTACATAATAGAGAACATCCCAAAAAAAGAAGATACTGCTTGCAAATGGATTCTAATGAAATATGTACCCAAGAAAAGGGGCCAAATCAAAGAGGAAAGTGGTATGAAGTATTAAAACAAATGGCAAATATAAATTTAAATAATGTTGGAAGTAATCAAAATAAATTTTTTGATTATGAAGACTTTAAAAATGAAATGAAAAAATGAAAAAAGCACTAATTACAGGGATAAATGGAATGAGTGGTAGTCACTTAGCAGATTTACTTTTATCTAAAAATTATAAAGTTTATGGAATGGAAAGAAGGTCTTCTACTCCTAATAGAACTAACTCATCTCACTTAGAAGATAAAATTACTTTTTTACAAGGAGATTTAACAGACCAAAATTCATTATTAAGATGTCTTAAAGAAAGTTACCCTGATGAAGTATATAATTTAGGTGCTATGTCTTTTGTTGGTGAAAGCTGGAACACTCCAGAACACACTTCTGAAGTAACCGGGTTAGGAGTATTACGAATGTTAGAGGCGATTAGAGAATTTAATCCTAAAATTAAATTTTACCAAGCAAGTTCATCTGAAATGTTTGGTAGAATGGTTGAAAACCCATCTAAGGAATCAACACCTTTTTACCCAAGAAGTCCATATGGGGTTGCTAAATTATATGGGCATTGGATTACTAAAAACTATAGAGAATCATATGATATGTTTGCATGTAGTGGTATATTATTTAACCATGAATCCGAAAGAAGAGGGATAGAGTTTGTTACTAGAAAAATATCTGATGGTGTAGCTCGAATTAAATTAGGTTTAGCTGATCACATTTCATTAGGTAATTTAGATGCTAAAAGAGATTGGGGTTATGCCCCAGATTATGTAGAAGCTATGTGGTTAATGCTCCAACAGGATACCGCAGACGATTATGTAATTGCTACGGGAAATACTTATTCTATTAGAGAATTTCTAAAAATTGCCTTCAATCATGTTGGTATTAAAGATTGGGGTAATTATGTAAAACAGGATCCTAGATTTATGAGACCTGCAGAGGTAGATGTATTAAGAGGAGATTATAGTAAAGCTAAAGAAAAATTAACTTGGACTCCTAAAACCTCTTTTGTAAATTTAGTAAAGAAAATGGTTGATAATGATATTAATCTTTTAAAAGTTAAATAATGGGTTATATTTTACCTGAAATATATAAATCTATTTGTGAGGAAACCTCCCAAGAATTACCTAAAATTTTTATAGAAACAGGAACTGCTAAAGGAGGTGTTCCTCATTTAATTATGGAAAGAACAGGAAAATTAGATGAATGTTTTAAAAAATACTATACTATTGAATTAGGAGAAAATATATGTAAGATAGCTTCAAAAAGGTATAAATATTTTGAAGAATATAATTTTACTCCTCCTTATAACTTAATGCACTGCGATGAACTTGATGAATCTTTTAATAAAAAACAGGAATATTTTGATAATAGGGTAAAATTAATTAATGGTGATAGTAGTGTTGAAATTAAAGATATTTTAAAGGATATAAATGAACCTTGTTGTTTTTGGTTAGATGCCCATAGTGGAAAAGAAAGTTATGCTCGAGGAGGAATAGATGTTCCTTTAATACAAGAATTAGAACAGATAAAAAACCACTCTATAAAAAACCATATAATAGCAATAGATGATGCTCATTTTTTAGGGGATTGTCATTACAATAAACATGGAGAAATAACATGCGATTATACTCATGTTACTTATGAAGTATTAAAAAATAAATTATTAGAAATTAATCCAAAATTTGATATTGGAGTTTATGCTCCTTATGGAATGCAAATGGTATTAGCCTTTGAATCATGAAAATAATAGTCTTCCACCAACCTTACCCCATGGGTAATTATAAATATAATACGGCAATTGCCCATAATTTATCTAAACACCATGAAGTTTACTTATTAGAACAACTTAATGGACAACCAGCTACTATTGAATATATAAATCAAATAAAAGAACTTGAAGCTGATGTAGTATATTTTGATATGTTAGATCTTGAAACTTTTAAGATTATAGAAAAATTAAAATGTAAAAAAGTTTTAGGTTATGTTACTAGGGGTTTATTAGGGTGGGATGAAATTTTTGATTATAAAGATAAATGGTTTACCCATGTTTTTACTAATTCTTTATCTATGGCTAAGAAATTTAAATCAAAAAATGTTCCAACAGAACATTTTGAGTGGTTTCTAAATGCTGTACCTCAAGAAGAAATGGAGTTTGATTCTAAATATCATCATGAATGTGTTTTTTTAGGAATGGGTTTTACTAGAGTTACTAATGAAGAATATAAATTAGAACGTGAAACCTTTTTTAATGGATTTCCTGAAATAGATTTTAAAATTTATGGAAATGGGTGGCCTAATTTACCTTATTATAAAGGTCTATTACCCTCTAATGATATAGGTAAACTTTACTCATCTGCCAAATCAGGTATTGGAATAATAGAAAAGGAACAAAGAACTAAAGGTATGATAAATAATAGATATTCTGAAATGGGTAGTTGTGGGATACCTATAGTAAGCTATAATTATGATACTATAGATTGGTTTGGAGCAGAAAAATATATTAATTTTATAACTAATAAACAAGAAGCAAAAGAAAATATAAAAGATATAATTAATAACCCGGAAAAATACAAAATAAAATCGGATAATTTAAAGGAATTTACAACTAATCAGCATAAAATGTTTTTTGAAAAATTATCTCATTTAATAACAAAATAATATGAAAATTGGAATTATAGGTTTAGGAGCCGTAGGAACAGCTGTTCAAAAAGGATTTGAATATATTGGACATATAACATACGGCCATGATATTAAGTATAACACTAAATTAGAGGATGTATTACCTTCTGAAATAATTTACATTTGTGTTGGAACACCCCCCGATAAAAATGAAAATTGTGATATTAGTGCAGTAATGGAAGTTATAGATAATTTAAATAAATTAAAATATAAAGGTATTATTGCAATTAAATCCACAGTTAAGCCCGGTACAACAGATAAGTTAATAAAAGAATACCCAAGTTTAACCCTTACATTTGTGCCTGAATTTTTAAGAGAAAGATGTGCATATGAAGATTTTGTGTATAATAATAATATACTTGTAGTTGGTACTGATAATAATCAGGTATATAATAAAATTATAGAATCACATGGTGATTTACCAGTTCATAAAGTAAAGGTTTCAATCATAGAGGCAGAACTTATGAAATATTTCTCTAACACGTATAAGGCCATGAGGATTATTTTTGCAAATTCTTTTTACAAAGTAGCAAAACATTATAATGCAAATTATGATGCTATTAAAGATACTTTTTTATATCATGGAGTACAAGAAGGGCATTATTTAAACGTTAATAAAACTTATGGAGGTTATGGGGGTATGTGCTTACCAAAAGATACAAAGGCAATGAAATCACTTGTAAATGAGTTAGATTTAGATTTAAATATTTTTAAATTTATAGATGAAGAAAATAATAAATTTGTAAAAAAAGTTCCGAAAGGAATGAGAAAAGAAATATGAAAATTCTTATAACGGGAGCAGCTGGATTTTTAGGATCACATTTATGTGATGAATTACTTGCTAGTAATTATACAATATTAGGTATAGATAATTTTTTTAGAGGTAAAAAAGAAAATCTTCCTACACATAAAAATTTTAATTTTATAAAATGTAACTTAAAAAATAAACCATTAACTAAAAAAATATTTAATAAATTTAACCCAGATATAGTAATACACTATGCAGCTATAAATGGTACTCGTTATTTTTATGATATGCCACATAGGGTTTGCAATGATAATATTATTATTACCCAAAATGTTTTAGAGGCATGCAATAAAAAAGTAAAAAAAATAATATATGCCTCATCATCAGAAGTTTATGGTCCTTCCCCCATTACACCCACTAAAGAATCAGAACCTATAATTCTCCACCCTATAGCAGATAGAGATTCATATGCATCATCAAAGGCTATAGGAGAATTTTTAGTTAAGTTATGGGCAAAAGAAAACAATAAACAATTTTTAATAGTAAGACCTTTTAACACATATGGTCCAAGGATGGCTACTAATGGTTATGGTCAGGTTATCCCCGAATTTATTGAAAGAATACAATCAAAAGAAGATTTTTTTATGTATGGTGATGGTTCTCAAACCAGATCATTTTGTTATGTAAAGGACCATACTAAAATATTAAAAAATTTAATTAAAATCAATACTAATGAAATATTAAATGTTGGTTTTGATGAGGAAATAACAATATTTAATTTATCAAAAAAAATACATCAATTAATGGGTAGGGAATACAAAATATCATATAAACCTGCATGGTCCAATGATACTAAATGGAGAAAACCAGATCTTAGTAAAATAAAAAAGTTACTACCTAATTTTAATTTTACTAGTTTAGAAAAAGGTTTAAAAAATATTATATGAAAAAAATATTAATTACTGGGGGAAGTGGAACTGTAGGCACTGCTTTTATAGAAAAATATTATAATAAATATAAATTTTACAATATAAGTAGAAATGAAGCTAATCTAGCAAAACTAACCCAGCATTTCCCAAAGGTAAAAAGTCATGTTGGGGATATTCTTGATTTAGAACACTTAATAAGCATATTCGAACAAGTTAAACCTGATATAGTAATTCACTCAGCAGCCTTAAAACATATAAATTTAGCAGAAGAAAACCCCACAAGTGCTATAAAAATAAACATTAAAGGAAGTCTTAATGTTATTAAAGCTAGCATAAGAGCTCAAGTTCCTATAACAATAGGAGTAAGTACTGATAAGGCATGTGATCCCGATAGTGTATATGGGTACACTAAAAGGATGATGGAAAAAATGTTCATGGAACACCACAATAATAAAACAAAATTTATTTGTACTAGATTTGCTAATGTAGCTAATAGTAATGGATCTGTTATTCCTTTTTGGAAAAATTTACTAGCCCAAAATCTACCCCTTAAATTAACAGATCCTAAAATGAATAGATTAATATTCTCAAAAGAAGCATCAGCTGAATTAATTCATAATGCTTGTGTTTATGCCGAAAAGTTTAAATCTTCTTTTATACTTTCTAACATCATGAAAACTGTAAATATGTTAGATTTAGCAAAACTTATGTCCGATAAAGATCCAATTATAGTAGGATTAAGGCCAGGTGAAAAATTAAATGAAACTTTAGTAAGTCAAAAAGAAGTTTTAAATACTAAAGTAGAAAATAACCTTATATTCATTTTTGATAAATCCCAAGATCCTAATTTTAATATTAAAAATGAACATTCATCATTAACAGCTAATAAAATGCCCCAAACAGAACTTAAAAAATTAATCCAATGAAAATAGCATGGTTTACAGAAGGGGGATGGAGTGGAAAAGTCCCAAGAAATTTCGAAGGTATGAGAAATGACTCGGCTTGGATGTGTGTTTTAGATGCTATTCATTTTCCAATTAATCAAATTCCAACTAATGAAAAATTTGATTTAGGTATAGTAACTATTCCTAAAAAAAACATTGATGTACTATCAAAATATCCTTTAATAGAAAATCTTCGTAAATGTTGTGATAAAATTGCATATATGCAAGAAGGTCCTCATTGGTATTTTCAAGATTATCCTTTAGACCAACAAATATGGTTTTATAATATATTAATGGAAATGGATTTTCTATATGTTCATAATAAATCAGATAAAAAGTATTATAAAGGCTTAGTTAATAAGGAATGTAGATTAATGCCTACATTAATGATTGAAGATTTAATTAAAAATTTACCTCAAGTAGAAAGAAATAATATAATGATAGGAGGTAATTTTTGTAGTTGGTATGGGGGGTTTGATTCTTATATTGTTGCTCAAGAATTAGAATGTAAAACATATGTCCCTACAATGGGTAGAAAAATAGAGGGAGAAGAACAGATGCCTAATCTGAATCATCTCCCTTATATGAATTGGGCAGCTTGGATAAAAACCTTAAACCAGTTTAAATATGGGATTCATTTAATGAGAACTCATGCGGCAGGTACATTTGCCTTAAATTGTGCTTATTTAGGTATACCTTGTATTGGATACTCGGGTTTAGATACTCAAGAAATTTGCCATCCGGATTTAACTGTTAATTTAGGAGATTTGGAAAATGCAAAGAGATTACTTACATTATTAGAAAAAGATAAAGAATTTTACAATAAATGCTCTCAAATAGCAAAAACAAATTATAAAAAATATTTCCATGAAGATATCTTTAATTCAACCCTCAAGAAATAATCTTAAATATCTTAAATGGTCTTATGATTCAATAAGAAAAAACCAAGGTAATCATGAAGTTGAAATCTGTGTAGCAGATGATTTTAGTGATAAAGATGGTACTTGGGAATGGTGTCAAGAAATGATGGAAAAAGACCCATTATTTAAAGCAATTAGAAATGAAGGACCTACTCGTTTGGGTCATACAATTCTATATGATACTCTGGTGAATGACGTGGCTACTAACGAGATTTGTATGATTTACCATGCTGATATGTACTTGTGCCCTAGCGCTTTAGATTCAATTGAAAAAAATTTAAAGGAAAAAACAATAGTATCACTTACTAGAATTGAACCCCCATTACACCCAGATGGACCTGAAAAAGTATTATTAGATTGTGGTATTGAACCTGAAGAATTTGATGAAGAACAGTTACTTACTCAATTAAATAGATTAAAATCAAAAGGTAAAACCACAGAAGGTATATTTGCACCTTGGGCATTTTGGAAAAAAGATTTTCAAGAAATAGGAGGACATGATGCTATATTTGCCCCTCAATCAAAAGAAGATACAGATATATTTAATCGTTTTCATTTAAATGGAATTAAATTTATTCAAACATGGGAAGGATTTGTTTATCATATGACCTGTAGGGGATCAAGATTTGCTGAGGGTGCAACACGAAACCCAAATGGGGAAGTGTTTATGAAAAATAGAGAAACAGATGAATGGTTAGCTCAAAACCAAAAATCAACTAGAGAATTTTTACGTAAATGGGGGCACTTTTGCAAGCATGATGCTTTAATGAAACCAATTGTTCCCCCAAAATATGATATAGGTTTTATAGTTAAAAATTGTAATGTTCAATTATTAGAAACATTAGAACCTTGGTGTAGTACAATTTACACAGATGGTGATTATATAACATACCAAAAACAAGAATCATTAAAAACCTCATTTGATTTAGATGAAAGAATAAAACCATACGATAATGAAAAGAATAATGCAATTTTTGTTGAAATAGATGGTTCAAATATTTCCCAACAAGATTTCCAAATAATCCAACAACTCTCAGAAATAATCCAAGATAGTGGGGAAATAGGAAGATTTGAGTTAGGAAATTTAGTAATAGAAGTAATCCAATTAAACACATATGAGAATAATCTTATAATAAATGAAGGATAAAAAACCTAAAAAATCAATTACTATTGGAGGCTTAAAATTACAAATGGAGCAAAATCCTAAAAAGGTAGAAAATAAACATAAAAAATTCTTCCTTGCTATTTTAAATAAGCTAATATCTATTCAAGAACGTACTGATAAAGTATTTACTGAATATGGTATAAACCTTATAATGTATGAAGATTTATATTTTCAAACTATAGAAGATTTAATATACGAACACTATGATAGTAAAGTAGCTGAAGTAATATTTTGGTATGTCAATGGAGAAAAAATAGAATCAGAAGAACAATATATAGAAGATAAAGATACTGGTAAAAGACATAAAGCAAAAACACCTTTACAAGTATATAATATATGTAAAAAGTTAAAGTTATTTAAAGATTAATATATGTATCAAACAAAAACAATGGAATTAGAAATGATGGCATGCCCACAATGTGGAAATCCAATGCCCGTAAAACGAAGAGAATTAGGTTATCATGTCTGTGTAAATTGTTCTACAGAATCTGCTAAACGGGGAGTACCTGTAATGAGAGGAACAGGGGATCATACATGGGTTGATTTAGAAGTAATGACACAGGAACAATTTGAGAGATATGAAGAAATGGAAAATAAAACTAAATCAGAAATTGTTCCTAATAAAACTGAAGGAAGAAATTTACAAGGCCCATTTACAATAGTAGAAACAGATAAATAAATGCCAGCTGCTAAACCCATATCAAAAGATATGTGCTTAACAGCCATGGATAAGACTAAATCAGTTAAGGCAGCTGCTAGATACCTAAATTGCTCATACCACCATTTAAAGCGTTATATGAAGCTATATGTGGATGAGGAAACTGGTAAAACATTATTTGAAAAACATAAAAACCAACAGGGAAAAGGTATACCCAAATTTTTAAGAGCAAGTGGTAAGGAACCTGCTTTAATAGATATAATAGAGGGTAAAATAAACCCTGCTTCATTTTCACCTGATAAATTAAAATATAG
>TARA_R110001606_G_scaffold5310_1_pt1 | contig 11761 bp, 14 predicted proteins | sample TARA_R110001606 | Tara Oceans TARA_R110001606 (sample SAMEA4398315) | marine metagenome | biome: Polar Biome; feature: [SRF] surface water layer (ENVO:00010504); material: water (ENVO:00002006), including particulate matter (ENVO:01000060) such as... | depth 5 m
AATGCTGAGTGGAGACAGGGTGTTGAGCTTACTAATACAGCAGCAGAGAATGCAGCTAATGCAGCTGATGCACTAGCCTCAAACAGTATGACTCAGGCTACATTAGATCAAGTGTGGCAACGTGAAAGAGATATGTTAGACTATGCTTTTAAAGCAAGTGAGAGTGCAGAGAATAGAACTTTACAGATTCTTCTTGCAGATAAAACTGGTGCTGAGTACGCTAAACAGAGATCTGACACTAATCAAACTTATATGTATGCAACATTAGCAAAAATAATATTTGGATTTTAAGAAAATAGGATAACATAATGACAATACCATATGAAAAAATACTGAGGGCAGCAAACTTAGCTCATAAAGAAAGATTAAAAAATGTTTCTAAAAAAATTTTAGTGACAGATTCAAAAGAAAATAAAGGTTTAGTAAGTAAAAAAAATAATAGTAAAGAGACTTTTGAAAAAATAAATGGTTCTTTAACTGAACTACACTTTGCTATATTAGATAGAAATGAAGAATTAAAAAGTAATATAGATACTGGAGTAGCTTAATGATTAATGCACCTATACCAGGACAGTCCTTAACAGGAGAACCTAAAAGTTATCCTTGGGAAAATCCCCCTAAAATAATAAAGCCACTTGATGCAGCTATATATCACATAGGTAAATTAAATAAACCTAAAAAAATTACAGCTCTTTTAGATATGTTAGAGTTAGATGTAGACATGGTTACATTAGTTAGTGGTGTATTACGTATGGGTGTTTCAGACGGTATACATACTGTAGATGTTAGTTTATTAATTGCACCAGTTCTACATGAATTTATTAAAGGACATGCTGATAGAGCTGGCATAGATTACAATGAAGGTTTTGAAGAAGAAGATATGGATCGTACAGACATAGAGTACTCTATAAAACAAAACAAATCACAAAAACTTTTAGATAAATTAAGTAAAGAAATTAAAGGTACCAAAGAAATTCCTGAAGGTATGGGTGAAGGTATGGGTGAAGGTATGGGTGAAGGTATGGATGAAGTTTCTGAAAGTATAGATGAAAATATAAATAAAGATATGCCTGAAGTTTCTGAGGAAATGCCACAAGGTCTTATGGCTAGACAAGGGAGTGCTATGTAATGGGAGTTTGGGAAGGTATATTTAAAGGGTGGGAAGCAGCCGATGAAGAAAATTTTAGACAAGAACAGTTAGCTCTTTCAAAAAAACAAGATGAAAGAGCAGACGCTACATTAGCTTTAACTGCAAAAAAATACGAAGATGAAACAAACACAGCTAAAATAAATTCTTTGTTTGAAAGCATAGGTGGTATTGATACCAAACGTAAATCAAATAATCTATCTGTAAAAGGAGATGTAGTAGCTGACCTAAGAAATTATTTTAGTGATAAATTTTTAGCTCCTTATATTGCAAAGAATAACCCAAACATATTACTTGATCTAAGATCAGCAGCTGCAGCAACTCACAAAGATAGGGTATCAAAAGGTGCTAATACTACGTTAAGTGATCTTGATAAAAAAGATTTTGATGAACTATATGCTAATATTAATATAGAATCAGGGGAGAATGAAGCTTTACTAAGAGAAGGGATTGCAAATACAATGTTAGAGTTAGAATTAGACATTGATATTTGGAAAAAATACCCTAATCTTTATTCTAAATTAGAAAAGAAAATTAAAGCTTTAACTATGCCTAGTGCAAATATAGAAGCCTTGTATGAAACTCCTAATGTTGATCTTTCAGAAGTAGAAAAAGCTCAAAAAATATTTGCAGAATTTTCTATTCAAAACCTAGAGGAAATTGATACAGCAATATCTGGGTTAGAAAACTCAGATAATTTACCAAGTGATTTTAAACAATGGTTAAGTGGTTATGCACTACAAGTAAACAGTATTATGAGTAAAAGTAATGCTAGTAAAATAGCTTTTGCAGGTGGAAATAATCTTGATTCGTTATTTGCAGGTAGAGAAAATCTTAGGGGTGATCCCATAATAGAAAATTTTGTATCAAATATTAAAAATATAACAAGTAATATAAAAGTAGATATGTTAGGTGAACAAATGGGGGATGGCTCTTATGAGCACTGGAATATTATGGATGCAATTTATAAAACATCAGAAGGAGCTGTTAATTTTGGTAAAAATAATCCATTAAGTAGAGTAAGACAGTACTATAGAGATCTTGGAATAAAATTAATACCTGAAGGTACTCAAATGAAAATACTTGTAAGAAGTGGTAGACCAAATGCATATACATATAAACCTGAAGAATATCTTATGACGTATAAATCTATTAAAAGAAATTAGAAAGAATATAATTAATGGTTGAATTAAATTTAAATAGTAATGACTCATCTTTTATTAATTTTGATGGTTTAGAAGAAGATACTTCTGATCAAGAAGAAAATATTTTTTTACCTAATACAAATCAATTAGATTTAAATTTAATTGAGGAGGATAAACCAACTTCTTTTATTAACTTTGATAACATGGAAGAAGAAATTAATGAGGATCAATTAGCACCTTGGATACCTGATACTCATCCTTTAATAGGTACATCTCTTCCAGTATCTCCTGATTATAAATCTGTTATTGGTACTGATTTAAATACATCGTGGCGTGAAAAACATGGTGTAGACATGCCACTTATTTTAAGTAATGTTTATAAAACATTTGAAAGTAAATATAATAACAGGCCATTAACAGAAGAAGATATTCTTGATAAAGAAAAAGGTAGAGAGCTAAGAGAAATAGTATATCAATATATGGAACATAGATGGCAACATGACTATTCTAAAGTTGGTATAGTTGCACAAACAGCAAAAAATTATGCTACAGGTGCTACTAGTGGTGGCCTAAATAGAAATTATAGAAACATGCCTTTTAATAAAGTGTATGAAATGTTCCAAGAACATCAAAGATCTTTTTCTGGTGGTAATACTGTGACTACTATAAATGAATTAGTTTATGCTATGAGAGCAGATGATCCAACAAGAGCATCATTAGCTGCTGGCTATCTATTACATAATCAAATGGCTAGTATTTTTAATAAGGATAGAAAAAATTTAAATTCTAAGAATAGACAAAGCGAATTATTTGATGGTCTTACAGATTATGCCGAAGCAGCATTAATAGATCCATTAGTACTAGCTAGTTTTGGTATAGGTAAATTACTTTCAGCACCAATTTCTGCTGCTGCTCGTAAGGTAGGTATAAAGAAACTTGAATCCGCATTGTCAGCTAGTATAATGAATAAAAAATCTAAAGATATTATTACTAAAGAGATGGCTGATAAAATAGCAAAAAGAAAAATAAATATACTTTTAGATACTACTAGTTTACTTATACCAGAAACAGCAATTAATGTTGGGGTGGAGTATGCATATCAAAATGTTAATATTAGAACAGGTGCTCAAGAAGAATTTAATCCACAGTCTATGTGGATTGCAGCTTTAGCAGCCATTGCAGTACCTAGTTTATATGCAGGTTCAAAAAGTTTAGCAGACTTCCGTAAAAGTAAATACATGCGAAAATCTATTCTTCGTTATGGTGATTATGATTCTGCTTTTATAACTGGTGGACAAAAAAGATTAGAAACAGTTATAAGAGATACAATAGAATCACCAAAAGTAATAGGTCAATTATTAGAAAATTTTAATTTAAGGTTTGGGTCTTTAAATCCAAAAGCAAAACTTGTAAAAAATAGAATTGATAATAATAAAAAAGCTAATTACTTTTTAAGTTGGGAAGATAACAAGACTAGATCTGGTAAGATTATAAAAAGAAGATCTGAACAGTACACTAATGATGAAACATTAAATTTATTTTTTGATTTTCTTTGGAAGGGATCTGTTCCAGAAGCAGATGGTAGCCAAGCTGTAAAGGGTTACTACTCAATACTAAAAGAAGCAGGTTGGACTGTTCATGCTTCTCAACTTGATAGTAAAGGTGGGGCAACCAATGCTTTTGCTTTAGCTTTAGAAATGATACCACCTAAAGTACAAAGAGAAATGATAAAAGAGTTTGAAAAAACTACAGGTTTATCATTTCCTACTACTATTACAAAGAGTGGTAAAGTACAAAGCAGTACTAGTTTATCTGCACACTTTGTTTCTCAAGCAAGTCAAGCTGGTAAAGCTTTAGGACTTAGGGGTTACTTATCTAAGATAGAAAAAATGGGTTTTTTAACTGACGCAGATAAGGTAAGAGCTTTAGCTAATACTGGTAAGTTAAACCCAGAAAAAATGAATGCTGCTATTGGTATATATAAAAGATTATTAACATCTCACCCTGCAACTACAGGTGCAAACATAAAAGGTTTTGGTTATACAACTTATTATAATGCTATGGGTGATGCTATGCTTGGAGTGTTTGATGTAGCTAATGCTGCAGCTGTAATTAGTAAAGGCATTCAAAGAGGAAATTTATCTGATATAGATTTAGGATTAAAGTATTATCAAGAAGGTATAGGGTCATTAACAGGAACTCTTAATAAAGGTTTTGATATACTTACTCCAGAGTTACCTATTGAGTTTGCTAAAATGATATTTCAAATTTCCCCTAAATCACAACAACAATTAATGTCAACTATTGGTGGTACACAAAATCCTAGAAGTGCCTTTGAAACATTTAACTTAGAATTGTTAGGTTCTGGAAAAGCTGCTTGGAAAGGTGCAGATCAAATTACTTCAGGTATCCAAGCGTTTAATTTAATTAAAGCACAAGATGAAATAACAAAACTTTGGACCTTTGGTACAGAGGTAAATAAAATGATCCGTATAAAATACGGTACAGATCCAAGTACTTTCTTTGAACAAGCAGATGTGTTTCAAATAATATCAAAACCAGACTTTCAAGACAATGTTATTATGCCAGCTATACAAAGAACTAGAGATGCAACAGCATCTAATAACTGGGAGATGAGATCAAAAGAAACTAAAAATATGCTTGCTCAGATGGCAGGATTTTTTGAAGAAAAAACTAAAGGTCTAATAGGTATACCAATACCCTTTGCAAGTTTTATGAACACAGCTTTAAAAATCAGTGGTGATTTAACAGGTGTTAATTTTGTACGTAGAAAAGTACACAGAGGCTTTGCAAAAGATGGGCCGATTGGTTTAAAGATTAATTTAACTAGATACAAAGCCCATGAATTAATTAATCCAGCTGATGCTAGTGATAAAGAATTATTTGCTAGGGCTACGGCTTTTTATGGTCTTCAAGCTATACGTATATGGGGTTTACCTGGTTCAAATGCACAAGAAGAAATAGATAACCCAATCTATCGTATTAAAAATGGTTTAAACTGGAACATGAAACAAAATGAAGATGGAAGTATAACAGATATGACATATGACTTTCCTGAATCTATAGTAAGAATTACAGATCAGATAGCTGCACATTGGGCAATAGCAGGTAGAGAAGAAGCTGATGTAAACTTTGGTAGTAAAGAAAATTTAATAAAGTTTATAAATAATATAAAGAATGAAACCTCAGTATCTGGTAATCAAGAAAAATTTATTGAAGGAGCACCAGCACGTTTATGGATAGATTTAGGTGAGCAATTAGGTACTTCTAATGTAAGAGCTATAAAAAATATTACCAGTGAAGCTGGATTTATAATGGATGTTATAAATGGTAAAGCTGATTTAAATACAGTGTTACATACTTTACCTAAAAGATTGTTAGGTGGTCCTGTATCTCAACTTGCAGCTGGAGGTACTAGGTTTCTTGATCCTTTAAATCAAGTATCTGGATTAATATTAGGTAACAACACAGTGCCAGATTTAAATCAAGGTAATAGAAATTTAAATTATTCTTTTAAATATGTAGATAATATCTTTAAACTTTTTGATAGTGGTACTAGTAAATTAGGTGTTACTAAAAAAACTGCAAATTTATTACCACAAGAACTTAGAGAACCTTATGAAAAAGTTTCAGTCTACGAAGAAAAAACTAAAGACTTAGGGGTATTAATTTTTGGATCAAGGACTGTAAAAGAACCTACTTTATATCAACAGTTATTAAACTCTGCTGGTGTAAGACCTTACTCACCTAATATATTAACTGCAGCTTCTCCTGATGATATAAAATTTAGAGGGCCTGGACAATTAACTAGGGGATTAAATACATTAATAAGACAAGCTTTAATACTTGAAACTAAAAATTTTTTTGAAGGAGAAGCTAAAGGAATTAGCTATCAAGATCTAAGCCAGAAAAATAAATTAAGAGCTATTGAAATAATAAATAGCAGAGCTAAAAAGAAAGTAATGAGTGATTTAAAAACTTCCACTAAAAGAGGTGATAAAAATTATTTAATTGTTAATTCTATAATAGGATCTGATAATAAATCTTTCTTTAAAGCAACTAAAGAAATGTTTCCAGATGATAATATAAGCACAACAGATAAGTCTAAAGCATTAGAACAAATACTAACTCTTTATCCCTTGTTAGATAAAGATACTAAGGATAAAGATAAAGATAAAGCATTAAAAAAACTAGAGGAATTAAAACTTAAAATTCAAAGGATACAAAAATACGATACTCAATTAGAATCTATTAATAACTAATCTTCACTATCATCATCTAACATAAAGTCTGCCCAGTCATACGCTGATTTTTTAACATCATGCATACGACCAGCCCCTCGACCGCCAGAGAGTAACCCAGCTAGAGCTTGTCCAGCTAGGTATCTCCTTGTAGTCAGGGGTTTTATTGTTCTGGGATTACGCTTACGTCTAGTAAACTTTTTAGCTTCGTCTTCCAAGGTTATTTTCTTGTTGTCTTTCATTCTTCTTTACCTTCTCTAGGTTTTTAAAGTAAGATATATTAAAACCATACTCCCAATCCCTATTGTTTTTAGTATTGATGGTGTAAGGATTACCTAAAGTACCCTTACGAAAAGCCAACTTACCTTCTTCAAATGGTTTCATTTACGAATCTCCTTTAAAGTTTCAAGCATTTTATCTAAGTACCACTGTGCTTTCTTTAAGTCCTCAACAGGGTTTTGTTTATACCTATGCCTGTGTTGATACTTAACCATATTACCATGACAGTAGCTAACAAAACCTTCTTTACCTAATACTTGTTTAATGTAATCTATACATTCAATACCACCTGAAAGATTGTAGTGGGCTGGTTTATTAACAGGGTCATACTTTTCACCCTCTCTAGGGCTATGAAGTTTAGTTGTTAATGAACCTATTATAACCCTATTACTTTGATTTTTTTTCTTTGTCTCCACCATCATCTCCTATTGCATTTTTTAATTCATTTACTTTACCTTTATGCACAGCATCTACGCATTGTGCAATATGGTTTAACAAACCTAAAGAAGTATCTCCAAGTTTAACAGTGTTAAGTATTGCCATTAAATCACTGTTGTTCTCATCAACTTCATGTTCTTTATTATCAATAGTAACTTTCATTTTTTTCTCCTTAAGCACTGATGTCTACAATTTCACAGACTTCGCCAGTGCAAGCAAAGGTCTGAGATGATTTTGTTGTGTCTTCTGATTCAAAGTCTGATAGTTTAGACCAGTCAATTTTATTTGGCATAATACTTTTTAGTATCTTATAATCATTCTTGTTGCAATCCTGATAAGGTGCTTGTTGGTATATATGATCATCGTGTGGTAAAAAAGATACACCACTTATCTCATCAAAGTTTTCCCAAACAAATGCCTGTACAGGTATCCACTCTCCTTTCTTAACTGATATTGTAACAGATGGTTTGTGTTCTGTCCAGTGTCTTTGATAAATTAACCACATATTTAATTGCTCAATAGCAGTCATATCATTTCTTGTTACTGATTTAGGCGGTGCTTGTACAGGAAAACTAAAGATAGTTGTACTGTCTTCTTTTCCAATAGCAGGTTCAGATGGTATACCTTGAGCCTTCATAAACTCTGTTAAAGGATCATTGTTATCTGCTCTTACTGTACGTATGTAGTATGGTGAGTGCCTGGCGTGTATTCCAGATGCACTATCTACAAGTTGACTCACTGTACCGCTAGGTTTAACACAAGTAATAGCAGTAGAGATAGGTATGTCTAAACGCTTTGCCCATTCAGCATTTGTTTTAATAGCAACACTCTTTAAATGTTCTAATGTTTTACTCAAACCTTTGTTCTCTGAAGTCATAAGAGGATTGTCCATAATACCTGTAAGACTGACACCAAGTAGCCTTTCTTCTTCTGTATTGTTTTGCCATATCTTACGTAGGTATGGGAACTTAGTATAGGTAGATTGAATAGTACCTAGTATAGTAGCGAGCCTAACTTTATTTGCTAAAGAATCAAGGTTATCTGTTGCTCGTATAACTACCTCAGTAAGATTACAGAATTGATATGGTCTTAGTATTATTTCACTACAAGGATTAGTACCAAAGTCATGTTCAGTATTTCTTCTACCATTCTTAGCAGCTTGAACCTTACTTGCCTGCCTATTAAAGATACCACGTTCTCCATTACCTGATGCTTTTAATGCAGTCCACTCTCTCATCAATGCATCTTCATCAGGTTTTTCAGTGTAGCATACTGAGTTATTAGATAACTGACGTTGACCATTTAGTTCCCAGAATTTTCCATCTTTTGCGTGTCTCATTCTATCATCAGTAAGATTAGATAGTGAGATCATTGCTGACCTACGTACACCACCTACCACTACTACCTCTCCTATCTTACACATAAGATCATGACACTCAATAGAGTTAAGCTTTCTTTTCTGAGCATTTGTAAAGATATTAACAGTAAAATTAAATAGATCAATTAATGGAGCAGGTCCAGATGCTCTACCACCAAACGTTTTAAGACGAGCACCAGCAGGTCTAACGAGAGTTGTATCCCACTTGGGTATCTCACCTGCATACAGCAAGGCTATGACCTGTCTGAGAGCTTTAGACCACCCTTCTTTACTATCTCTAACGACAATAGTAGTATCACTATCAAATAACTTTGGTACTTCAGGTAGTTTATTTATGTACTGACGCTCAACACTAAAGCCTACACCTGTACCACAGAGTAATATAAACATAGCTTCATCAAAAGATTTAACATCATCTACTGGTAAATAACTACAGTTATACGTACAAGTATTGTCTCTGTTTGCAGCTGCACCTGCGGTCATAAGAGACCTCATGCTAGGCATAACATCAAGATTAAGTATAGCTTCTTCTAACTGTTTAGTAATTTTTGAACCAGAAGATAGTGGTTTTACTACATTATCCATATACCTACTAACTGTTTCACTCCAAGTTTCTCTACGGTTTTCTTCTTCTACCCATCTCGCATATCTTGATGTGTGAATAAATGCTTGGTAGTCTGTTGGTAATATATTACTCATCTGTAATCTCCACTTCCCTTTATTACATTACGTGCCATACGACTGTTTAATTTATTAAGATTGTTCTGTGCTACATCTTCCATGTTTACATTTAAATCATTACACATAGCAGCAATGTACCACAGCACATCACCTAACTCATCTGCTATTTCTAGTTTATCCTCAGGTAGAAAGTTACCACCTTTATCTCTCAAAACTTTTTTAACCTTACCTGCTACCTCACCTGCCTCACTAAATAAACCTAAGGCTGGGTATATAACAAGATCTACACTGTCATATACTGCTGTCTGACTTGATTGTTTTTGATAGCTATTAAAATTATTACCTCTAACCATTTTTTATTACCTCACATTCTTTAATTTCTAAATCATCTATATCATATAGACAATCACTTACTACTTGTTTAATAACATTTGAGTTATTAATTTCACCTACTTCAAGGAAGTTTGCATCAGGGTCTACTGATACTTTTATAATTATTTCATAGTCCATTTTCAAACCACCAGTTATACTTTTTATTATGCATTTGTCAAGCCTATCCGTAATAAGATTTAAGTCTTTCAAGACTTACAAACTCTGGATCATAGTAACCCTGATCTACATTTCTTTTTATTACTACACCCTTCCACCAATCCATGTTAGCTTGGCCAGCCCAAGATTCTTGAGCACCTTTAAAACAACCTGCAACTAAACCTATAGTTGGGTTAGGATAAGAGTCATCTTTAAAGAAGATAGATCTTTTATGACTGTGACCTACTGTAATAGAGTGATGTCTTTTATTTAACATACTGTAAGCATGATGCATACCAGACATGGCAGTACCAAAGTTACCACTTGAAAGGTAGTGAGCATAAGATACACCATCTTTATTAAAGATACTTGGACCAGAGTTTTTATACTCATGGTACTCATCAAAATAATAATCTGTTTGTAAATGTTTAAAACTTATACCATACTTTGTACCTTCAAGTCTTGGATCGAGAGAGATAGCTTTCTTAATTCTATTCTCATGATTACCTTCAAGTCCATAGTACTTAGGTCTCTTACGTTTCATCTGTTTAAATTTAACTCTTAATCTATCTTGTGCATCATTGTAATGATTAATATCTTCTTCATAGTTTTGAGATACAATAGCTTGTGGATATCTAGTATCATAGCTATTTAAAGATTTCATATCTGCACCATCACCAAGATCAACCACGTAATCAGGTCTTAGATCATAGATAAGTTTACCAAGTAGATCAAACCTTTCGTTAGAAATACTTGGATCTACATGGGCACAGGTAAATATTATTGCTGTATTAGGCATCGTAAAGTTCTCCATAGTTTATTTTTATTTCAAGAGGTTCAATAGTGGTATCAAAATGTTTCTTCATTTCATAGGCAGAGTCTGATCATAAAACCAATAAGGTATTACATCCATTTCTCCATCTATTTCTACCCTGCATTCGTGATACCACTTAGCTCCATCAGGGTAGTCTTGACCTGGTAAATCACGTACAGATATTGGTCCTTGTACAATACCCCAGATCTTCATATTCTTTTTCATATTAATCTCTCTTCCAGTTTTTTAATAGATCCATGTAATGATCTAGTTTTGTAATAACAACCCAAGGGTTTCTATCAGAACGATAGAATACAACAGGGTCTCCTTTACCATGGTTAGTAGCTTGATCCATGTAACTGTACACAGTTTTAAGACCTGACTTCCTACGCTTAACTTCTATAGTAATTGGTAGTTTCTTTCTAGCAGCTGGGCTAAGTTGTATGTCCTCACCTGTGTCACCCATAGTTGTACTCTTGATATCATCAGGTTCAAACTCAGGAAAAGTTTCAAGTAACCTGTCTCTAATCTCTTGCTGCCCAACCCTACCTTTTGCTTTAGCTGACCTACTCATAGCTCATAAACCTTAGGTTCTTTTTCTACATGAACTAAGTGTTCAACACCATAAGAATATTTAAAGGTTCTTAGGTCAGGCCAACAAAGTTTTTTGTACTCACAATAACTACAAGCCATAGCTAACTTAGTGTTAGGGCTTGTCTTACTCTGAGGCACTGGTTGTATACGTTCCTTAGGTATATCACCTGCTACCATATCTTTTGCTTCAAGCATTTCTTTTTCTTTAGTCTTTAGCTCTTCTGTAAAATCATACACATCTAAACAGATATGACCATTCTGTTTATCTATAGCTAAGAAAGCACCATGTGTTTTATTTGTAACAAGTGGATCATCTTTACCTGCATATACATATGAACTAAGTTGAGAGATATAACCAAACGGATCATCATCTCTTAGTGTACCACTCTTAAACTTCTTAAAGGCATAGGTACTACAAGACTTAACATCAACAGTCATACCATCTATGACTGCATCTCTGTGTCCTTTAATGCCATGTACATCAAGTCTGCATTG
>TARA_R110001606_G_scaffold119605_2_pt1 | contig 11754 bp, 9 predicted proteins | sample TARA_R110001606 | Tara Oceans TARA_R110001606 (sample SAMEA4398315) | marine metagenome | biome: Polar Biome; feature: [SRF] surface water layer (ENVO:00010504); material: water (ENVO:00002006), including particulate matter (ENVO:01000060) such as... | depth 5 m
TCCGGTAAAACGGGTACTACTAATGACTCTGTCGATACTTGGTTTAGCGGCTTTAACCGTAATGTTATGACCTCAGTCTGGGTTGGATTTGATAATCCAGGTAACCCGCTTGGTCGCTCGACGTATAATAACAACATGGATAATACCCAGATCTCTGGTGCAGAATCTGGTGCTAAAACAGCTCAACCGGCATGGATTGACTTTATGCGAGTAGCACTCAAAGATAAGCCAGAAGCACCAATCGAGCCACCTGAAGGATTAGTGTCGGTACGAATCGATCTAGCAACGGGACTCTTGAGTCAAAAGAACGATTACACTAGTCGCTTTGAATACTTTGAAAAAGGCACCTCGCCCACTAAGTATGTGATGCAGCATGTAGAAAACGTCTTTGAAGAAGAGACTAAAACAGAAGAAGAGCTGTTTTAATATTACTATGTCGCGATATAAAATCGCTACATAAAAAAAGCGCCAATCGGCGCTTTTTTTATTTTACAAACTCAGAGCTCATTTTAAGTTTTGTATTAACCAATATAAATCAGAATGCACGCCTGCTGCGGTAACTTCTTTGCCTGCACCAGGACCTTGGATCACCAACGCATTATCGCTATACCACTGACTGTTGATAACAAAGATATTATCACCTGGAGTTAAGTTAGCTAAGGCATCACCCTGTGTTGCATAAGCCAAACCGACTTTAGCGGTTACTTTGCCATCAGCAATTGTTAACGCACCGGTATAACGCAGTACTTTGTTTTCTTTAGCAGCTAACTGCGCTTTTTCAGCAATAAAGTCATCAAGCAACTGCTTATTAGCTAAAAAAGACTGCCAATCACCTTGCGCTAGTTGCTCTGGCATCAACGGTGTTAAGCCAATCTCATCAAGCTCTAAGGTGAGCCCTAATTCACGCGCTAAAATTAATAGCTTACGCTGCATATCACGCCCTGATAAATCTTCCCGTGGATCAGGCTCGGTGTAACCCATTTGCTGCGCTTGCAACACTAAATCGGAAAACGCCACACTGCCATCATAACTGCTACACAACCACGATAAAGTGCCTGAGAACACGCCTTCAATATGGGTAATACTGTCGCCACTGTTTTGTAAATCAGCTAACGCAAAATTAATTGGTAAACCCGCACCAACACTGGTGTTATAACGCCATAATAAGTTACGTTCAGCTAAATTACGGCGTAAATTTTGATACCAGTCATTATTTGCAGTGCCCGCATATTTATTAGCACTGATCAGGTGACAATCTAAATTTACAAACGCCGGGTAAAGCTTACTAAACGCTTCACTAGCAGTAATATCAATCAGCACTTTGTGTTCGTAATCGAGTTCGCTGATACGTGTCAGTAAATCAGCTTCTTGGTAATCTATTGCTTCGTTTTGCCACTGTGACTGCCATTGCTCAAGCACGATACCACTTGGGCTGAACAACATAGAGCGCGAGCGTAATAAACCAACCAGCTTAACGCTGAAGTGTTGCTGCAAACGATTAAGCTGCTGACTTAGTTGCTCAATAAATACTTCACCAACATTACCAAGGCCAGCAACAATAATGGCAAGCTCTTGGCCTTTGTTAATCAGCTTATCATGCAATAAGGTCAATACATCACTATCAATAGATTGATCCGTTAGTAGTAATATGTAGTCTGCATCTTGATGGCTAAAGCGCGGCACTAAACTTTGCTCACTAAGCACTTGCGTTGCTTGTTCAAATAATTGCGCTACATCATTTCGTGGCGCCACAACAGCGCAACCATGTAAGTTCGATTCAATAATATTAGCGCGCCCTTGCAAATGACTCACCACCTGATGAGTCGCTGCTGCCGGCACTAGTAAGTAGGTATCGCCGTTTTTAATAAAATGATGCAAACTGTGTTGAATAAGCTGACTTAATTCGCCAATTTCACCGCCTCGCAGCTGATCAATACGCAGTAAATCAATATTTTCTAAGGTAGTGATAAAACGCTTAGCTTTGCTGTAACCTTCTTTGACAATTTCTGTCGCGCTAGCTTCGCTGTCGTAACTACTGCGAACGACTAATTTGATATCAGTATTTTTTAATGGCGAGAGAGTTTTAGCATGTAACACTGGGTTGCCCAAACGCGCCAGTAAGTTTGCTTGGCCACGGCATACTTTAGAATACTTAATCGCTTTTTTTACTTTACGAGGGTCGGTACTAAACACCCCTTGGGTATCAGTCCAAATTGATACCTGACTAGCATGACAATAACTGCTTAACAAAGTCGCGCTGTAATCACTGCCATTACGCCCCAAAGTAACGGTATTTGCTTGGCAATCAGCGGCTATAAAACCAGTAACAATATTAATGCAATTGGCTGAAATTAACTCGGCACAGGCTTGTTGATTTTTTTGATGTAATAATTGCCCATCATTAAGGGTAAACAATTGACGAGCATCAACATCTTGAGCTGCAACATTTAACTGTTTTAAATAGCTAGCCAATAATCGTGCCGACCAAACTTCACCGTGAGCAAGCAATGCGGCTTCCTGTAAGCTTTGCTGTTGAGTTTGCTGTGCAATTAAGGCTAGCTCCTGTTCTAATACGTTTAATGCCGTATGTCGCGCTGCTGGACTCAATAACTGCTCAATCAAAGTACGTTGATGATTATCAAGCTGCAATAATATATCACTCACTGCCTGTTGATCACCTTGCTGGTAACTCTGCCATAGCGTAACTAACGTATTGGTAGTTTTACCGGCTGCGGATACCACCACACAATCACCGGCTTCCGTATGGGCTAGAATAATATTTGCTACGGCCTGATAACGCTCTGCAGAACTAAGGCTAGAACCACCAAATTTATGAACTATATTTACCATTTTTTATTACCACAAAGCCGTATGTGCAGGAGTCAGTTTAAATGAGTTTGATTGCTCATCATCTTGTTGTTGAACAGAGGAAGCAATTACTTTTGCGCCGTGCTGAGCTTGATCTGGTTTCACTTTATTGAATACACGATCTAAGTCAGCGATTAAATCTTTTACATCTTCAATGCCCACCGAAATACGGATCAGGGTATCACCTACTCCCGCAGCAAGACGAGCAGTTGCCTCCATACCTGCATGAGTCATAGTTGCAGGGTGACAAATCAAACTCTCAACCCCACCTAATGACTCAGCTAAGCTAAATTCTTCTAAGCTGGTCAAAAATTCTGCAGCATCATTAATATCACCTTTGATATCAAAGCTTACCATGCCACCAAAACCACGTTGCTGCTGTTTAGCGAGTTCATGCTGTGGATGAGATACTAATCCAGGGTAATATACTTGGCTTACATAAGGGGAGTTTTCTAGATATTGGGCAATAATAAAGGCATTTTCTTGATGCTGACGTAAACGAACATTCAAAGTACGTAAACCACGTAACGTTAAGTAGCTATCAAACGGGGCACCGGTAATGCCAATGTTATTAGCCCACCAAGCAAGCTCATCACCCAACTCTTGGGTAGCGGCGATCACCGCACCACCAACAACATCTGAGTGACCGTTAATATATTTAGTGGTCGAATGCACCACAATATCAACACCAAACTCAATTGGGTTTTGCAAAGCAGGTGATAAAAATGTGTTATCGGCACCAACCAATGCACCGCACTGCTTAGCAATCGTGGTGATCGCTTTAATATCGGTTAACCGTAAAATAGGATTACTCGGTGTTTCAATCCAAATTAGCTTTGGTTTTATCTCAAGAATTTTTTGATGATTTTCAGATTTAGTTAAATCTAAAACCACTAACTTTAATAAGCCACGCTTTTCAAGTGAGGTGAATAAGCGGTAACTACCGCCATAGCAATCATGTGGGATCACTAAGGTATCGTCACTGTTTAGCAGCTGAGTAGCTAAATGCACCGCAGCCATGCCCGTTGCAGTGATAATTCCCTTAGCGCCACCTTCAAGCTTAGCGAGCGTTTCAGCGAGTAAATCACGGTTTGGGTTGCCGCTACGGCCATAATCATATTGGCGCTTTTTATCAAAATCAGCAAATGAGTAGGTGGTCGATAAATGAATGGGAGGCACAACCGCGCCGTGATGTTTATCTGCATCAATACCATTGCGTACTGCAATGGTTGCTTTATTCTTTTGACTCATACCGTCACCTACAATTAAATGGATGTTTAGACGTCTAAAAGGTTAGAGGATCAAATTTAATAAGTCAAAGCATTTATGCGGTTTTAGCCGCAAGATTAGAAGTAAAAACATTTAAGCTGCTAGATGGCTAAAAAACAAGTATTTGACTATCTTTTTTAACACGATAGAATTTCGCCATCTTTGCGCTGCAAAAGGTCGCGCAAACAATTAACAACCTGAGGCAACGATACATCCTATGGCTAAATGGAATGGTGAATATATTCACCCATACGCAGAACACGGGAAAAAATCAGAACAAGTTAAAAAGATCACCGTTTCGATCCCGCTAAATGTATTAAAAGTTTTGACTGATGAGCGTACTCGTCGTCAAATTAATAATCTTCGCCATGCAACAAATAGCGAATTACTTTGTGAAGCATTTTTACACGCATTTACTGGCCAACCACTGCCAAACGATGAAGATTTACGTAAAGATAATCCAGAGAAAGTGCCTGAAGAAGTGAAAAAAATCATGCTTGAAATGGGTCTCGAAGTACCTGTACTCAACGAAGATTAAGTTATCATTTGTATATATTCCTGCTTCAGGAATTGGCTACAAAAAAACCTCAGTAACGTAAGTTACTGAGGTTTTAATTATTGTGCCATTACCAATTGCAGCTAAGCAGCTACTCCATGTAGTTTTCCGGCATATCAATTTGTGCAACACCAGAATCAATTGCCGCTTGCGCTACTGCTTTGGCAATGCGCGGTAATAAACGCGGATCCATCGGTTTTGGAATAATATACTGCGCACCAAATTCAAGTGTCTCAACACCCGCCGCTTTTAATACTTCCGCTGGTACTGGTTCTTTAGCAATGCTACGAATAGCGTCAACCGCAGCAATTTTCATTTCATCATTAATTTTGCTTGCACGCACATCTAGCGCACCACGGAAAATAAATGGGAAACACAGCACGTTGTTAACTTGGTTTGGATAATCTGAACGACCCGTTGCCATGATTAAATCATCGCGAGCACCATGAGCAAGCACTGGAGAGATTTCTGGATCTGGGTTTGAACAGGCAAACACTACAGGTCGATCAGCCATTAGCTTAAGATCGTCAGGAGAAAGTAAATTCGGGCCAGATACACCAACAAATACATCGGCATCAGCAATAACATCTTGCAGTGTGCGCTTATCTGTATTGTTAGCGAATAACTGTTTGTACTCGTTTAAATCATCACGACGAGTATGAATAACGCCTTTACGATCTAACATGTAAATATGTTCACGCAATGCGCCACACTTGATCAGTAGCTCCATACACGCAACCGCTGCGGCACCGGCTCCTAAACAAACGATAATCGCATCTTCGATTTCTTTGCCTTGTACTTCAAGTGCGTTGATCATACCAGCAGCCGTTACAATCGCGGTACCGTGTTGATCGTCGTGGAACACTGGAATGCTACAACGCTCGATCAATGCTTTTTCTATTTCAAAACACTCTGGCGCTTTAATGTCTTCTAAGTTAATACCGCCAAACGTATCAGCGATGTTAGCAACTGTATTGATGAAATCTTCGGTGGTATTGTGTTTCACCTCAATATCTATCGAATCTAGACCCGCAAAGCGTTTAAATAATAACGCTTTACCTTCCATAACCGGTTTTGAAGCCAATGGACCTAAGTTACCTAAACCTAAAATAGCGGTGCCGTTAGTAATAACCGCAACCATATTGCCTTTACCGGTGTATTTGTAGGCATTAGCGGGATCAGCAGCTATTTCACGTACCGGTTCTGCAACACCGGGGCTGTATGCGAGTGCAAGATCCTGTACGGTTTCAGCTGGCTTTGTAAGCTCAACGCTAATTTTTCCTGGAACGGGGTGCGAATGGTAATGTAAAGCTTGTTCACGAAAGTCTGACATAACGCGATTTTATCCTGCAAGTAAGTTAAGTTGAAAGTGAGAGTAAGCAGTTCTTATATCTTATAGGGAACGATACCTATATTATAATTAAATTCAAGCAATATCAGGTCTATCCTGTTATATGCTATATCCGTTAATTTTATGCGTTTTGTCAGCATTTTTTGCAAAAAAGCTTCAATTTTCGGCTATAAAAACGCCACAAAGCATCAAAAAACCCATCTTAAAATGCTCATTATGCAACGCTTTAAAGCAAAAATAATGACCTATGACTAAAAACCATCAAAGTAAGACGTTAACAACATTTAACCGCAAAAGACCTAACTTTACCGACAAAAACGTTTAATTTATCGCTTTAACGAGAATGACAATATAGTCAACAAATCACTATTTGTCTGTTATTTACTCGCTATACTGGATATAAAAGTGGGAAATAGTCACAACATAATGAATGCGTAAAGCTGGAGCACTAGAGCAAGAAATAAAGACTAAAAGGCGGTGTTTTTAATAAATAGCAGGCATAAAAAAAAGCACCCTAAGGTGCTTTTTCCGACAAAACAACAAGAATTACTTGCTGCTAAGTGAACCGAAACGCTTGTTAAAGCGATCAACACGGCCACCTGTGTCTAAAACTTTTTGCTTACCAGTGTAAAACGGGTGACACGCAGAACATACGTCTAAGTGAATGTCTTTACACAGAGTAGAACGAGTTTCGAATTTATTTCCACATGAACATGATGCTGAAATTACTTCGTACTTAGGGTGAATACCTTCTTTCATAGAAACCTCTAGTTAAGGCCGCATCGCTCTCCAAACCCGGAGTCTGGCACCATACGTCGTTAAAACAAATTATTTAGGACGCGTATTCTAAGCAACAACCCCACTTGCTACAAGCTTTAAATGTCGTTTTTGCTAATAAAATGAACAAAAGTTTTAAAGAAGATATTTGCAGGTAGGTTTTCAGCCATAATTTTAGTACATTAACTCCCTTATTCGTTCTTGTTTGGGTTGTTATGAGTTTTGTTGAAGTTGCTATAAAAGTACCGTTGCATCGCACCTTTGATTATCGCATTCCAGAGCAACTCGATGGTTTATCGGTGATGCCTAAAGTCGGTGCGCGGGTATGGGTGCCATTTGGTAATCAGCGCAAAGTTGCGGTAGTACTGGCGCTAAAAACCAACACCGATGTGCCGGTTAATAAACTCAAAGCAGTGCTTGAAGTGATTGATAATGAAGCCGTTTTATCAGAGCGACATATCGAATTATTGCGTTTTACTGCGCGCTATTATTGCTACCCACTAGGTGAAACAATTCATATCGCCCTGCCTGGCGCGCTGCGTCAAGGACTGTGCCCAGATAAAAGCAGTATTAGTATGGTGGCACTAACTGAAAAAGGCGCTAAATTACCGTCTTTAAAAGCAAAGAGCCAACTAAGCTTACTCAAACAACTGGCAGATTCGGGTAAATCATCACTTACAGAATTAAAAGCGCTGGGGTTTAGTAAAAAAACTATCGACAGCTTACTTAACAAGGAGCTGATCAGCCAAACGATTGAACACGACAACCAATGGCAACAACAACTTCCCACCGTAGGCACTAAGCCGACTCTAAATAAAGAGCAAGCAGTAGCCTGTACCACCATTAATCAAGCGGTCGGTTTCAATAGCTTTTTACTAGAAGGTGTCACTGGCAGTGGTAAAACCGAGGTTTACTTACAATGCCTTGAAGAGGTTTTAAAACGCGGTGAACAAGCACTCGTACTAGTGCCTGAAATTGGCCTTACGCCACAAACGGTTAATCGATTTCGTCGTCGCTTTCCTGATACGCCGATTATGCTGTGGCATTCAGCACTGACCGATAACGAACGCTTACAAACTTGGCGCTTTTGTGAAAAAGCCAGTTGCGCAATTGTGATTGGTACACGTTCGAGTATCTTTTTACCATTTTTAAAGCTTGGTATGATCATTGTTGATGAAGAACATGACGGTTCATTTAAACAACAAGATACCTTACGTTACCATGCCCGTGATTTAGCCGCATACCGCGCTTTTCAACATAAAATACCGCTGATCTTAGGCTCAGCAACCCCGGCGCTCGAAACCTTGCATAAGGCAATTCATAATAAATACCAACTACTGAGCCTAACACAACGTGCGCAAACCAGTACCGACAATAAATTTCAGCTGATTGATATGAAAGGCCAGCCGGATCAAGCTGGTATAGCTCATGCCAGTCTTGCCACTATGCGTCAGCATTTAAAACGAGGCAAACAAGTGATGGTATTTTTAAACCGTCGCGGTTTTTCGCCTACCCTGATTTGCCATGAATGTGGTTGGTTAAGTGAGTGCACACGTTGCAGCACTAGTGCGACTTTTCACAAAGCCATCGGCCAGATGATTTGCCATCACTGCGGTGAACAAGAACGCGTGCCGCATCAGTGTCCAGACTGTGGTAGTACACAAATATTTCCTAACGGCAAAGGCACCGAACAAATAGAAGAGTTTTTAACAACCGAGTTTCCTGATACCCCGATTAGCCGGATTGACCGCGACTCAACGCGTCGTAAAGGCAGTTTAGAAAAAGCCCTAGACGATATAAACCAAGGCGGTGCACGGATTTTAGTTGGCACCCAAATGCTTGCCAAAGGTCATCACTTTGCTGATGTGAGCTTAGTATTGATCCTTGATGTCGACGGCGGCTTGTACTCGTGCGACTTTCGCGCCACAGAGCATTTAGCACAATTGGTTACTCAGGTGGCTGGCCGTGCTGGGCGCAGTGGCGAACCTGGTCATGTATTATTGCAAACTCACTTTCCCGAGCATCCTTTATTACAAGATTTAGTCAATAATGGTTATCAAGATTTCGCCCGTTTTGCACTGCAAGAGCGCGATGACGCACAGCTACCACCAATAACTAATATGGCGATTGTCCGCGCCGAAGGTCACAACATAAAGCAAGTGGTCGATTTTTTAACAGATTTAGTTCCAGTCCAAGGTCTAACTGGTATACAATTGCTAGGTCCGATCCCTGCACCGCTCGAGCGAATTGCAGGGAAATATCGCTTTCAATTGCATATTCAAGCGCTCGAACGCCCTCTATTACACCAATATCTCGCGCAAATGGTAGACTACTTAAGTACCAGTAAATTAGCGCAAAAGGTGCGATGGAGCTTAGATGTAGATCCAATAGATATGATTTAAGGTTAGAAGCCCAATACCACCATGGCACAACACGATTTTATTAATAAAAAACCGGGCAACCGTAATAGCAAAAAAACAGCGCCACCGAAAAAACCATTCCCCGTTTTATTAGTACTGGTTACCGTGCTACTTGTTGGCGGTTTTAGTTTTGGTTTATGGTATGTCAAAACCAATGCAGATCCAAAGCTGGTTGAACAACAAGCAAACCCAACACCTGCAAAAGTGCAACAAGAGTTGCCTAAACCACGCCCTCCTGAATTCATAAAAGAAATCAAAGAGCATGAAATTCAAGTTGAAGTAAGAGAGCTTGAACAAAAAGGCCCTTATGTAATGCAATGCGGCTCATTCAGAACCCATGGCCAAGCAGAAACCTTAAAAGCTAAAATTGCATTTGCCGGATTAATCGCCGAAATTCGTGAAACAACCGGCACTAACGGTGTCTGGTATAAAGTGCGTTTAGGTCCTTATAAAACCAAACGTTTAGCCGAAAGTGATAAAAACAAACTAAAGCGTAGCAAAATAACTGGTTGCGGAATTTGGAATTGGACTTGATTTTAGCCCATTAACCCATATTAACTCATCATCAATCGCTTTTAACGAGTCGCCCCTGCGACTCGATGATGAGGAATAACATGACCACTATTGTAAGTGTACGTCGCGGCGATAAAGTCGTCATTGGTGGCGATGGCCAAGTTTCACTTGGTAACACCGTAATGAAGGGCAACGCCCGCAAAGTTCGACGCCTTTATAATGGCAAAGTGATCGCCGGTTTTGCTGGCGGCACTGCTGATGCCTTCACCCTGTTCGAACGTTTTGAAAGCAAGCTTGAAATGCACCAAGGCAATCTAACCAAAGCCGCTGTTGAAATGGCTAAAGATTGGCGTAGCGATCGCGCCTTGCGCAAACTCGAAGCATTACTTGCTGTTGCCGACTCCACAGCCTCACTGATAATTACTGGTAACGGTGATGTTGTGCAGCCTGAAAATGATTTAATTGCCATTGGTAGTGGTGGTAACTTTGCCCAATCAGCTGCAACTGCCCTACTTGAAAACACCGATTTAAGCGCCCGCGAAATTGTTGAAAAAAGCCTGACAATTGCCGGCAATATTTGTGTATTCACAAATAACTTTCAAACCATCGAAGAATTGTAATAGGAACTGCTATGTCTGATATGACTCCCAGAGAAATCGTTCATGAACTTGACCTGCATATAATTGGTCAAGCAAAAGCAAAAAAAGCAGTGGCTATTGCCCTTCGTAATCGCTGGCGCCGCATGCAATTAGATGAAGATCTTCGCGCTGAAGTAACGCCGAAGAATATCCTGATGATCGGTCCAACCGGTGTTGGTAAAACTGAAATTGCCCGTCGTTTAGCAAAACTTGCCAACGCGCCTTTCATTAAAGTCGAAGCGACTAAGTTCACTGAAGTGGGCTATGTTGGTAAAGAAGTTGAAACCATCATTCGCGACTTGGTTGATGTATCAATCAAAATGACCCGTGAGCAACAAACTAAAAAATTCAAACATCGCGCAGAAGAAGCTGCCGAAGAACGTATTTTAGATGCACTACTAACTCCAGCTAAAGATTCGTCTGGTGAAAGCCAACGCGATGAAGGATCTTCAACGCGTCAGATTTTCCGTAAAAAATTACGCGAAGGTCAATTAGACGATAAAGAAATTGATATTGATTTAGCTCAAGCACAACCAAATGTTGAGATCATGGCACCACCTGGTATGGAAGAAATGACCAACCAGTTGCAAGGCATGTTCCAAAATATGGCGGGTGACAAGCGCACTAAACGCAAACTTAAAATTAAAGAAGCGTTTAAATTATTGGTTGAAGAAGAAGCCTCTAAATTAGTAAACCCTGAAGAGCTAAAAGAGCAAGCAATCTTCGCAGCCGAACAAAACGGTATTGTGTTTATCGACGAGATAGACAAAATCTGTAAGCGCGGAGAATCATCAGGTCCAGACGTAAGCCGTGAAGGCGTACAGCGTGACTTACTGCCACTGATTGAAGGCTCAACCGTGAGCACTAAGCATGGCATGGTGAAAACTGACCATATGTTGTTTATTGCCTCTGGCGCATTCCAAATGGCAAAACCATCTGACATGATCCCAGAACTACAAGGTCGCTTACCTATTCGTGTAGAGCTTGAAGCATTAACCGCTGACGACTTTAAACGTATTTTAACCGAACCACATGCCTCACTGACCGAGCAACAACATGCACTACTTAAAACAGAGCAAGTAAATGTTGAGTTTAGTGACGATGCCATTGAGCGCATTGCCAAAGCTGCATGGCAAGTAAATGAGAAAACCGAAAACATCGGTGCTCGTCGTCTACACACTGTGATGGAAAAACTAATGGAAGAAATTTCATATGATGCATCCGAGCAGGCAGGCAGCAGCATCGTGATTGACGCCGCTTATGTAGAGCAGCACTTAGGTGCGCTGGTTGAAGATGAAGACCTAAGCCGCTTTATTCTTTAATTTTAAAACTAGGATCTAGAGCCTAGGTTCTAGGTTCTAG
>TARA_R110001606_G_scaffold47016_1_pt1 | contig 11753 bp, 12 predicted proteins | sample TARA_R110001606 | Tara Oceans TARA_R110001606 (sample SAMEA4398315) | marine metagenome | biome: Polar Biome; feature: [SRF] surface water layer (ENVO:00010504); material: water (ENVO:00002006), including particulate matter (ENVO:01000060) such as... | depth 5 m
TTGTAGCTACGCCAGCAAGTCCTTTACCAACTGTAAGACCATTAACTGTAATGTCAGAAGCAAAAGTTGAACCTGCAGATGTAGCTGCCCAAGTTAATCCACCAGTATCTCCACTTTGTGCAGAAAGAAAATATCCATTTGTAGGTGCATTACTTACTTTAAGATTAGCTTCATCAACTATGTTGTCAGCTATAGTAAGAGCAGTTGCTCCTGTAACTTCGCCTGAGTGAGTAGCATTAGTTACCTTTGCTGTATTAGCTGTAATAGCACTTGTTTGTCCACTAGTAATACCTGTTTTAGCTGTATTAGCTACAATAGCATTTGCTTGTGTAGAAGTAATTCCAGTCTTAGCTGTGTTTGCTGTTATAGCACTTGTCTGACTTGACGTTATTCCAGTCTTAGCAGTATTAGCAGCTATAGCTGTATTAATTGAATCAGCTAGTTTATCTGCAGTAACAGCATCATTTGCAATTCCAGCAGTAACTACTGCATTGTCGTCTATTAAAGCAGAAGTAATTGCGTCATCTGCAATATTCTCTGTATCTACTGCATCATCTGCTATTTTAGCATTAGTAATTGCATCTCCTGCAATTTTAGCAGTTGTAACATTAGCATCTGTTATCTTTGCTGTTGTAACTGAATTAGTAGCTAATCCTGCTGTAACTATTGCACCATCATCTACTAATGCTGCTGTTATAGCATCATCAGCTATATTTTCTGTATCCACAGCATCGTCAGCAATCTTTGCATTAGTAACTGCATCAGCATTAATCTTTGCTGTAGTTACTGAACTATCTGCAAGTTTTACTGTAGCTATAGAGCCTGTTGCTAAAGCTGCTATAACATCTGCAGAAGATAATGTTACTGCTCCTGTTCTAGAATTAAATGAAGCTACTCCTGTAGCATCTGTTGCCCAAGAAGTTGTAGTACCATTTGTTGTTAATACCTTTCCGGAATTACCTGATTGACTAGGTAATAAACTATCTCCAGTTATAGTCCAAGTTCTATTAGCTGAAAGGTCATAAGCTGTTCCATTAATTGTTAGTGTTCGTGTATTAGGTACTGGTGTATACCCTAATGCTGCTACAATATTTGCTGATGTAAGAGTAAGAGCAGCTTGTTCCCAAGCTGAACCATTCCAAACATATAAATCATTAGATGAGGAGTTAAAATATAATGCTCCTGTTAATAAACTATTACCATCATTATCTACACTAGGAGCTGAGCTTTTAGGACCTAAATATCTATCATCAAAAGAGTCATAACTAGCTGCTGAAGCTGTTGCTGAATCTGCTGAAGATACTGCTGATGCTGCTGCTTCGGCTGCCTTTTCAGTAGCTACTGTAGCTTGACTACTAGCATCTGTAGTTGCATCTCCTGAACCACCTGGTCCTCTATATAGTGCCATTGATTGCTCTCCTAATTAATATTTCTATACTCATTATAATAGTGAGCATAGAAATATCCCCTCCGAAGAGGGAATAAATTTTATTACGCAGGTACGACTAATGCAAACGCAGAGTCATCTCGTAATTCTTGAACACCATAAATTGTATCTGATGTATAAAGAGTACTTAGATGGTCTTGTTTGTATTGTGTCTGAGACCTAACACCCATTTGTTCTACTAAAACTGCTGCATCTTCGTGACCCATTAGGCATACACGAGCTGCTGCTGAACCTGAAGTTGTATCAGCATTAGAAGAAACATATACTGGCATACCATAAAGGTTACCAATTTGTCCATTTCTAATTGTGTTAGCACTTCCTGCTTCACCAACAAAGTCCATAGCTGTATAACGGTCTAGACCCATTAATGTGTTACGAGCTGATGGAGGAACTAAAAAGAATCGTCCAGCAGTTGGTACATCATTATCATCTAGTCGTTGAATAGTTCTACGGATAGCTACATCTGTAAGAACAGCTTCATTATTAGAGCCTGCAACATACAGAGTAGTACCATTTGTACCAATGTAACCTTTAGTGTATGCTGCCGTAGCTGCACCAAGATTAAAAGTTCTACCTAACTGAACTAAGTCTGTATCAACTTGTTTAGCTAGAGCATAACCAGCATCATCTGTATAGAATCGTCTAAGTGAAGAAAGAGCTTGTACTTCTACAATATCTTCAATAAAACGAGAATACTCATAATGCTTGTTAATATTTACTAATTGTTCTGTTGCTGTTCCTGCAATCAATGTAACTGCAGTAGAAGCAGCTTTAACTGAAGCTGAACCTCTTAGTGGTTTAGGGATATGAATTACATCTCCCTTTTTGCCTTTGAAAGACATTTTCTTAAATAAATTTGCTGCTACTAAGTTCTTTTTATACGCTGCTATTACTTCATCGGACCAAATCTCAGGTATAAAGGTAGCCGCTGTGGTCGTAGTGACCGCTGGGGTTGGATAAGCCATGTTTAATTTCCTTTATAAAATGTTAATTTAAATAACTCGCCCTTCTCTGTAAGCTGCCATTATCTCATCTGATAGTGCATCATACTTGTCTGGGTCTGTTTGCATAAGTTTAATAATATCGCTTCTTCGATATTTCTTTTTAGAAACAGGTTCGTTATTTCCTTCACTTCCAATACTAGCTGCTTTCAATTGATTATCTTTATCTATCTTACTGCTTTTTTCTACATTAGCTATTCTGTCTTGTTTTTCAGACCAGTTACCAAGTAGTTCTTTAGCAGCGTCATAATCAAAATGTACTTCAGCTCTATTGTATAGTTCAGAGCGAACTTTAGAACCTTTAATCCATTCAGCAAAAGCAGGGTCTTGTACAGTACTCTCCAACTCTGGATACTCAGCATTTAGTCTTGTCAATGTAGAACTTCTCTTCATTTCCAAAGCTGCTTGCTTTGCTTCTTTAATTGCAGGGTGATTGTCTATTTCCCTTTTTACATTCTTTGCTGGATTATCATAAAAATCCTCTGGTGCTACTTCTGTTTCAGTAGTCTGTGATTCTTTCGAAGTTTGTGTTTGAATAAAGTCATCTACTACCCTTCTTAGTTCACCTACTTCAGAGCCTTGTTTACCAATCAACTTTTCAGCAGCTTGGTGCATTTCAATAACCTCTTTAGCAGACTTACCTCGATACTTCTCAGGTGTGTCATTTAGAGCTTCCTCTTCAGGTTTTTCAGCTACTTCTATCTTCTCTTTAACAGGAGTAAGTTCTTTTTCAAGTGTTGTCTCTATCCTATCTTGAGAGATTGCTACTTCCCGTGCTGGAATCTCTATTACTTCATCTTCTACTTCTTCTATTATATCAGCCATATTATTTCTCCTGTGCGTTTAGCATTTTAGGAAGGTTAATAAGGAGACTAATCCTCACTTGCCTTTTTGGATTTTTGGCGGGAATCTTGCCAATGTTTTCTTTCCCATTTTGCAAAAGCTCCTGGGAAATCCCCTGACCATCCTTCTAGTTGTATTGAAGGAGAACTAATAATTTTATTAGCTTCCTGTCCACAACTGGGACAATCATGTGTCTGAGTGTATTCAACTAGGTCTTCAAAAATACCACATTGTTTACACTCAAATTCAAATAGTTTCTTCATTTTGTAACTCTTTATAAGTCTCTTCTGATACTTGTTTAAGAGTAAGTATATAGTTAAGAATATCTAACTGTCCTTTTCTCTTATGTAAAGAATCATTATCAGTAATAGTATTAATATTATTATACTGTACTTGTAATTTCTCTACATCTTCAATTAAGTCTAACCACCCTTGGGTGGTCATCATTGTAAACCTATCTTCATAGTACTTTTCTAATTCTTTATCTTCCATACTAATATTATACCATAGTTTCTTTTAAAAGTCAAGCCTTCTTTTGCAACATTTGCATTTTAACTATTTCTTTATTATCTTTCATGTCTTGCTCTTTTACTTTTAACTCTGCTTCTTTAAGCATTAACTCTGCTAATTCTACTCTGCGTTTAAACTCAGCAGCTTGTTCATCTGCTTCAGAAGGTAGATTACTAGCTAGAGCTGACATTAACTTAGCCTGTACTTCTTGAGGAAGCATCTGTGCTTGTACTTGAGCTTTCTGAGCTTGTGCTTGATTTTCTAAAGCTTCTGCTTGTTGTACTTGTATTCCAGCTTGTGCTTGTGCTATCTGAATTTGCTTCATTTGTTGTTTAGTTTCAACTTCTTTTTGTTGAGCTTGTTGTAATGTTTGTTGTATAGTTACTTTATTGTCTAAACTAGAATTCTGTACAATACCTTGTAATAGTAAAGGTACTATAGGACTAGTAGGTCCTAAAGTTTTAAGTAAGTTAATAAACTGTACTTGTTCTACTTCTTTAGCTAAATTACCTAGAGAAGAGTTAGCTACAAACTTATAGTCTGCCACTGGAAAATGCTCTGGGTCAAATTGCATAAACCTATGAGCTACTTTAGTAATAAAAGGTATTAAGAAATTATCTTGAAAATTAACTAGAGTTCTCTTGTTCTTTTTGAGTACTCCTGCTAATGTAACTGATAGTTCTCCACCGGTAGGTTGTTTTTGATTACCTTGTGTATCTAAAGTATTAGTAGCTTGTAATAGCATAGATTGAAATTCTTTAGCTGTAGCCATATTAGAAGCATCTGTTTGTCCAAACTTAAAGGGCATTAAAATTTCGCCTGGAGAACCATTAGTAAGTAATGTCTTTCCTGGACGTACTTCAAATTTAGCTCCTCTTGGTAACCTTGTTGCATCCATACCCATCATAGGTGCTGTAGTAAGTGCTAAAGAATCAAGGTGAGCTCTTAACTGAGCATCTATAGCTTTTTGCATATTAAAACCTTTTTCTGCAATGCCTCTACCCCAGAATCTTTTAGGTACTGTATCATCTTGATAAGCTACTACAGGTCTATCTTCCATCATATAAGGAGAACGCTCTGCTTTAAGTAAAACATTATCATTACCTATAACAACTATAGCTTCTACTAAATCACCATACTCTGCTAATAAATCTGTTCCACCTTCTATAAAGTCTACTACTCCATCTTCAGGGTCGTCTATTAGTTTTTCTGGAACTAGTCCATAATACCTAACAACTTTAACTTTATCATGGTCATACTCTTCATCTATCCATGATTCTTCTAAGTCTAGTTCATTAGAAGCGTTACCACCTAAGTCTGCTTTAAGATATATACCAGACTCCATATTAGCTGCTATTTTATGTGAAGATACAAACTCTTCAATAGCTACTCCCATAGCATCTTTAATATCTGTAGCATTAGGGTCTATAAGAAAGTTTTGAGGACTAATAGGATTAAGAACTACTGTAACTTTTTCTTTTGTTCTAGTTCCAACTGCTACTTGTTCTACATCTTGCATTACATCTGTAGCTGGAACTATCTCTTTAACTTTTTTAAGTACTACCTCACCAATTCCTGTACCATATATAGAAGCTAATAAAATAATATCTCCTACTTGTTTTCTTAAACCTGTTTGTTTAAAACATTGTTTCATATATGCTTGCATATATTGTATATCTTTACCATCCTTATCTTGCATGTCTTCATCTATACTAAATAAAGAATTTCCAGAACCAAAGACACCTTCTTCAATTTCTGATGCATGATTTTCAATAGCTTCTTGTAATGCAGGAGATATAATTCTGCTTCTTTCAGACTCTCTCATCTTATCTTGAGGAGACCATTCTCCTCTCCAAAGTCTTTCATACTCTTTCCATGTTTCTAAATAATTAGTATCTCTATTATCTCTCCAGTCGTCTAAATGTCCTTGTATCCAAGAGACTAGTTGTGAAGGTGCTTTATATTCTGCCATTTTTAATTTCCTTAGTTAATATCCACTTACTACATCAAGAACTTCATAATCTTCTTCTATGTCATCAAATACTACATCTACTATTTGAACTTGGTCTATATAAGCTAATGCATCTACCAAATCGTCATGCAATTGGCTATTGGGGAAATTAACCAACTGGTCAATAAAATGATTATTCCAGTCACCATTATTAAGTTCAACTTTCCCATGTTCAAATCTTCCTTGTAATGCCCATACAATACGTTCTGTTTTCTTTTGATTACCATGAGTACAATCATCTATTTTAAAGAAAGTATTATACTTTCTCATTAAGTCTAATAGATAAGGAGCAGCAGCATTTTTTAATGAGCCTTTCTCTATACCTATCCTTGTAGGTTCATACTCTGTTACTGCATTAAATATCTGCTCACAAGTTTCTTTAATGTCCCATCTACCATGTTTAATATCAGCTACCCACCAACCACCTTCATGTACTTTAACTATGGCTATAGCTGTTTCATCTAACTTACTATTTTTATTACCAGCATCTTTATCTACTTTTACAAAACCTGCTAAATCGACAGCTATAAAGTAGTTGCCTTCTTCAGGTTCTTCATCATTCATTTTTATCCAGTCTTCTTTAAATATATCTCTAGAAGCTGCTTCAAAGGAAGCTAAAAACTCTTGTCTAAAAGCAAAAGAACTCATTGAGTTTTTTGCAGCATTTATTTCTGACTCTGGTATTAAAGGATTATCATAAGAAGAAAAATGAAATGATTTCCAATCTTTATCAGTATCCTTTTCTGCATATTTAAACAGCTCATAAAAATGATTACGACCTTTAGGTGTACCTATGAAAACTGCCTTACCTTGTACATCTGCTAATGCTGGTCTAAGTATCTGTTCCCATACATTAGGTTTAATATCTGCATACTCATCTATAACTACAAATGCAAGCCCTACACCACGCAGAGTATCTGGTCTATCTGCACCCTTCAAGTATATCTTTCTTCCATTAACCAAAGTTAGTACAGAAGTATTTTCATGTGCTGCTGATATTACATCATGTCCTAATTCTTTTAACACACCCCACATAATATCTTTAGCTTGTTGGAATGTAGGAGCTACATAAAAGATATCCTTACTCTTTGACTGTAGCCCTTCTATAAGTAACATCCAAGCAGCTAGTCTAGATTTACCAAACCTTCTTCCTGCTGCTACTACTCTAAATCTAGAATTGTCATTCCAAACTTCTTGTTGTTTATCATGCAGTTTAACATTTAAGTCAGTCATTTATCTTAAAAGGTCTTTAATCTTACCTAAATTAATTTTAACTTTATCACTTTTTGCATCTAGTTTTTGCTCTGCATAAGCTCTAATAGTTTCTTGTTCTAGTGTATCAAACTTTGCTATTAGTTTATCTGCTTTTAAATATTCACCATTATTCATTAATTTTTTAAAGCGTTCTCTTGTTTTTGTACTATTAATATTATAGCTGTCTGTAACATAAAGATTACCATTTTCTATTTTCATAGCAGAGTTACCTAATAAGGTAGCCATTCTAAAAGGAGTATTTGTAAAACTTTCTAACATAGCTTCTGGTTTATTCTTTACCATGTTTAATACATCACTCTCTGGTATTCCCCAATCAACATAACCAAGTCCTGATGAAATAGTACCTTTCTTTAATTTCTCTCTTCCTTTTTCTCTTAAATAGTCTAAGTCCCATGAAGAAAGAAAGTTTTCATCATACCCTTTATCTATAGGAAGTCCTTTATCAGCTAGTCTACTTTCAAGATAAGCCCTAGCATTAGAAGGAAGCAGACCATATAATCCTTGTTGAAGAAAACTAGCCAATTACATACCACCATATTTTAGAATTTCTTTAAGGAAGTTTTTAGTTTCTTTTGATAACAGTACTTTCCAGTCACCCCCTTCTCCGGCTGCTTTTAAGAATCTATCCATCGCTGTAGGTCCAGCATTATAAGCAGCATATGCTTTTTCTTTGTCTCCACCATACTTCATTAGCATAGCCATAAAGTAGTCTTGACTAAGTCTCTTATGTTCTGCTTCACTTGCTGTTCTAAGATTCTTAATTGGTTTAACACCATATCCAGGTTTTGCTGCAGTCGCAGGCATAAGTTGATACTTACCAAGAGCTCCTTTAGGAGACACCATTAACTTACCATTTTTCATATGTCTATTTCTTGATTCTGTCATAGCTATTGCGTCCATTACACTTTCTGTAGATGATTGATTGGACAGTAAATCATCTACTACTGTTTTCCCAGCAAAGTACCTGTTAGTACTAGCAACATTAACACCAGTGTTAGTTTTATCATTATCATCCGGGAATGTTCTATTGGAGCTATCATCACTTTTATATTTATCATATCTATCCTTAAAAAAGTCCATTACAGATTTACTAGATTCTCTGAAAGCTTTATCTGTTGGTTCATTTAAATCAGTATCAAACTGGCTTTCAATTTTGTATTTCTTTTTATAGTCTGCTTCAAAAAGTTCTGGTTCTTCATTATCAAACGGATATGTAGTTACTCCCTCCATTTCTTTTAATTTTGCTACTACCCCATCATGTGGCAGAGTCTCTAACTTTGCTTTATCTTTGTTAGGGTCATATGGCAGATTATCGAAACTTGATTCACCTAATTCACTATTCATATCATACCAAGGATTACCTGGATTATACGAAGAGTTATCTGTTGGATATATTATATTAGCTAGATTACTAGCAGAATCCTTAGACATAGTAGCATAACCTTTAAATTCACCAAGGTCTCTACTTAATAAATCTTGAGCAGACCTAGTAGCTCCTTGAGCAAAGTTATTCTTTCTTGTTGCAAATATATCATCATACCAGTTACTCGCCATCTGCTGTCTCCATGTCTATTGTGTTTACTTCGTCTATTTTAGGTGTATCTATACCACTAATCTGTATTTGTATCTGATTACCACCACCTTTCATGTTCTTTACATAGTCTGTTGGTAGTATTCTATCCATAACTATCTTTAAACAAGCCATTTGGTCATCATCATTGTCATTCATAGCCTTTTCTAGAACCTTGTCTACAACTCTCTTACCTTTAATGTTCAACATTCCAGCTAATATTTCTTGATGTCTTTTCTTTTTGGATACTGGTAGAATAGCATCACTCTTTTTCTTATAAACTTTAGGTGGTTTCCTTTTTATAAGGGGTAATCCAGCTTTGCTCCTTATTTCATTTGTTTTTTCTATACTTCTTCTACCCATTTTATCTCCAAAGAGGAATTTCTTATTCTTTACTAATGTCTCCACATTATGGAGACCTTAATTACTAAGGGAAGTTACTGTAACCCTAGTGAAAGTAACTTCACACGCTTTGAACCTACTTTATGTAGAATCATTCTAGACTCAAAGCTTATTATCTACATCTATACTAATATTATATCACACTTTTTGGTAAAAGTCAAGTGATATTGTGTACTAATCCCTATTTTCCCTCTAATATAATTATGTAGTATCTATTAATAACACAGTACAAGTTCAAAAGCAACCCCCCCTTACTATTATAAGAGTATATTAGAGCTACAATAGCTAAAAGAAAAACTATGATGTGGTACTACTAGTAACTAATTATATCCCAAAAGATGGAGTATACTACCTATACCATTAAAGAACTAAACCTTTGTTCTAATTATATTTCTAGCTGTGATTAATGCACCAAGAGTGTACATCCTTTTGGCTACAATCTGAAAGATTAATTCGTATGTCGTCCTTACCTAACAGATTCTAACAAGTACATGAGGCTTTGTACAATTGACGATGAAACATGTGCAATTGCTACAGCCGAAGATAGAAGTCCATTAGGGTGGACACCTGACACACCCTTAGATTACAACCATACGGTGTGGAAGATACACTGTGAATATGGGTCTACCAAATACAACACATGGTAGACACTCCATATACGTTTAGAGGGAAGCTGTATCATTTACACGACAACTCCTACACACGATAGACCATGTGCTACGAGTTTCGGAAATGACTACGCTAATCACAACTGATTCTGTCCACGAGCACTCCGTGTTAAGTATGTAGTAATCTCTCATAGCTTCCAAGCAAGCTTGGAACCTGCTATTCGGAACTATGCATTTCATAATGTTACCAAGCTATTATGTCGGTTCCCTGTCTAAACCCATGTCAGGAAACACTCGATAGCTTGCTCGTTGTCGTAGCTTCCCATTAAAAGCTATGGGAACCTGCTACTCTACAGAACTCAAGTCATGACTCCTCTAAATCATGGCGTTAAGTGGTGGGTTATATATATATAGACACGCTTTGGACCAGAGGATTTAGGTGCAATGGTTAGATGACAAGGACGGTCATCAAAAGCAAAGGCACCATTGACCTAGAACAGAGTTCTTTATTTTAGTAAATTAGCTTATCACAATTCCATCGAATCATTAAAAACGAATGATTAGATACGCCTGCTGAAGGCATAAAACCACATGCCTTCCTCAGGCTATGTCATTGTAATGAAGTAAGTGACAAAAATAAAGAACCCTGTGGTAAGTTGTTCTGTCCAAATCATCTCTATATACATATAACAAAAGAAGATGGCTAAAGACAAATTCAAAAACTTAAAAAGGAATTACATTATGGTTAAGTTACACAATGAACATATAATCACTGCTTTAAATTATGAATATGAAAGAAGAATAAAAGAATTAGGTTTAGAAAGCCCACATGGAGATTATATCTTTTACAGTTTCGAAGTAGCAATTGACGATGAAAGGGAGGATGTATAATGTGTAAAAGAAAATTAGAAACCTATAATGAAATGATAGATAGAGTGGAGAGACGGTCATGGCTTTTAATAGGAATCGCAATAATACTACCTTTTGTACCTTTAGTATTAATAAGTTTATTAGAATTCTAAGTAGTGTGTTAGAATGTAGTAAGGTTAAGTAAGGTGTCCTTTAACACTTTACATTTTATGGAGTAATAATTATGAGTAACAAAAACTGTGTTAAATCGCAAGACGTTATAGACCAAGAAGTTTCAATTAAAAATAGAGACACTTTGATAATTCAGAAAATCTCTGAGGCTGTAGCGAGTTTCACGCATGAGCCTTCAGCTTGGCAGATAGATAATCATAGAGAGGGTCTAACTTCGTTAGGTTCTGTACTAACTGGTATGATTTCTGGTCTTGAGCAAGGAATTAAATCAAGCAATGCTTACCTAAGAGGTGGTCTAAATGACAAATTAAAAGAGCAGATGTCGGCTCCTGTCTCTACTGGTCCTACTGATTATAAACAAATCTATCTCGACATTCAAAAAAATGTTGAGGATAGTGTAGAGGCTAGAGAGATAATGAAGTCTGCTCTCTGTCGTGTTTATAAACAGCTACTTGATATAGAATATGTAGCCTATGTTCCTAAGTCATCTGGCTTTACTAAAGATGGTGCTAAGATGGCTGATATAACTGCTGAAAATTCTGAGCTACTTGCAAGTATCAACAAGTATGATTCAAAATTTATGGTAGACACACCATTAGGCAAGGAACTAGTTAATTCTCAGTCGGTCATAACTAAGAATGATTTGACTGATAGAATCAGCAGAGCTACTAAGGCTGATGACTTTAAGCTAGCTTTCCAACTAACTAATGAGCTTAATAAGTTAGTTTAAAGCTGTTGCTATTAAAACTGGGAATCACTGAGAAATCGGTGGTTCCTATTTTTATGGCAAAAAAACCAAGACCTTTAAACCATATGCTTTTTATAAACGCATTTAATATTAGATCTTTAGGATAACCCTCTAAAGAATTAATATTAAATATAAAAAGATTAAATGCTTAAAAAGAAACAGACTGTGGTAAAATGTAATTATGTAACAGAAATAAAAGAAAGGCGTATGAGTAATTCCTGAGACACCATACCATCATACGAGTCGGTCATAGTGTAATTTTTTAATTATTTAGGAGTATAATTATGTGTAAAGAAA
>TARA_R110001606_G_scaffold86179_1_pt1 | contig 11740 bp, 9 predicted proteins | sample TARA_R110001606 | Tara Oceans TARA_R110001606 (sample SAMEA4398315) | marine metagenome | biome: Polar Biome; feature: [SRF] surface water layer (ENVO:00010504); material: water (ENVO:00002006), including particulate matter (ENVO:01000060) such as... | depth 5 m
TAACAAAAACCTCTTATCAGGTGTCCTAAATTAGTTGACCACTACAGGTGCTAGTAGCAGATGATAACTCTAGCGATGAAACCAGTGATTTAGAAGATTTTGTAGACAATGTGGTACATGTTAAAAGTAAAGACAACTTGCGGTTTTTACTAAACTGTAATAATGCGGCCGAGTATACCAAAGGCGATTATATTGTCTTTTTAAACAATGATACTGAAGTAACCAGCTATTGGCTAGATGAGTTAATCGCTCCTTTCAAAACAGATGATAAGGTTGGCTTAACGGGTTCTAAGCTACTGAATACCAATGGTACTCTACAAGAGGCCGGAGGAATTATTTGGGGCAGTGGTCAGCCTTGGAACTATGGAAATGGCGGCAATGCTTCGGAGCCTAAGTATAACTACAACCGTCAAGCAGATTACTTATCAGGTGCATCACTTTGTATACCAAAAACCGTTTGGCAGCAGGTAGGGGGGTTTAGTACCGAGCTTGTGCCTTGTTATTATGAAGATACAGACATTGCCTTTAAAGTTCGTCAGCATGGCTACACGACTATCTACTGTCCACTGTCTCGTGTGGTGCACTTTGAAGGGCAGAGCCATGGTACCGATGTCACTAAAGGGCTCAAAGCTTATCAAGTGGTCAATGAATCTACCTTTAAGTCTAAGTGGTTCCAAGAATACAAACACAATGGCAAGCAAGGGGTCGCCCCAGACATCGAAAAAGATAGAGGTATCGATCACCGAGTATTGATGATTGATTATGCCACTCCCAATCCAACCACTGATGCTGGTAGTTATGCAGCGGTAGAAGAGATTAAGCTAATACAAGCACTGGGCATTAAAGTTACTTTTGTTCCTGAAAACATGGCACATTTGGGCAGTCTAACCCATGATTTACAACGTATGGGGGTTGAGGTGTTGTATGCGCCTTTCTATAACTCAGTGTTTGATGCCATTGAGAAACGTATCACTGAGTTCGATGCTATTTATATCACTAGGTTCTCAGTCGCTGAGAAGTATCTTGACGCTATACGCGCTCGTACTCAAGCGAAAATTATCTTCAATAATGCAGACCTACACTTCTTAAGAGAATTGAGAACCGTTGGCAAAACTAATGAGTATACGCTAGAGCAAGCGCTAGCGACTCGTGCCAAAGAGCTCGATGTGTTAGGTAAGGTAGACGCTGTGCTCAGCTATAATGAGACAGAGCACGCAGTTATCCTATCGCATATATTGAAGCAAGATAATATCTTTAAGTGCCCTTGGGTGCTTTCACCAAAAACAGCTGGTAAGTCATTTGCAGAGCGTGAGGGTATCGCTTTCTTAGGTGGATATCGCCATCATCCTAACGTAAAAGCTGTTGAGTTCTTTGCGATGAAAGTAATGCCTTTGATTACCAAAGCAAACCCAAACATTACGTTTTATGTCTATGGCAGTCATGTACCTGAGCAAATTAAAATGCTTGAGTCAGACAACATTAAAATAGTGGGTTTTGCTGAAAACCTAGATGATGTGTTCCACAATCATAGACTTATCGTGGCGCCTTTGTTATCAGGTGCTGGTATCAAGGGTAAAGTGTTAGAAGCTATGGCTTATGGTGTGCCTCAGGTATTGACAAGCGTTGGTGCGGAAGCTACTGGTCTAAATCACAAAATCAGTGCTTGGATTAAAGATGAGGAACAAGGGTTGGCTGAGGGTGTGTTGCAGCTCTACAATGACGAACAACTATGGAATAAGTGTTCAGAAAACTCTCAAATCATTGCGCAAGAATCCTTTAGTTACAAACATGGTGTAGAGATGATGCAAAAAATATTCAATTATATTGGTATTTATACGGGGTAACTTATGAGAACGGTTATATTGCATTATCACTTGTTTAAAAATGCTGGCACGTCAATGGATGCTACTCTAAATAGAAACTTCCCTGATGACTTATGGGTTACTCGAGAGTTCCCAAGTGATCCTAAAAGTAATGCAGAACAACTTAAGCAGTGGATTATCGACGAACCGCAAGCCATTTGTTTTTCATCGCATACTGCTTTTTTGCCACCACCAGAAATCGAAAATGTCACTATTATCCCAGTGATATTTATGCGTCATCCCATCGATCGTATTATATCTGCTTATTCGTTTGAGCGTAATCAAAGGGCGGACAATTTTGGTTCCACATTGGCTCGCAATACAACGCTTAGTGGATATATCGAAACACGGCTATCCATGCCTAATGATCATCAGTGTCGCAATTTTCATGTCGAAAAGTTTAGCCGAATGTTTGGTAAAGGAGACAATCCTACACAACGACTTGTGAATGCAAAAAAAGCCATCGAAGCTTTGCCTTTCGTAGGAGATGTAGGGGATTTTGACAACTCTATCAAACGGTTAGAAGCATTGCTGAAAGATAATGGTTTAGAGGTGGATCTGACAGCAGAGAGAAAAAACGTGTCACGACAGCCAAAAACCATTGATGAAAAGCTAAAGAGCCTGCATGAGAGTATGGGTGATGAGCTTTATAACAAGCTAATGGCTGCTAATAAAGAAGATTTAGAATTGTATGAGTTTTTGAGACTATCAAATAATAAACAATAATATATGGCTTAATCTTAGCGATAAGGGTCATTATATAAATAGGCATAGTTTTCTAGTCGAAAGCATTTATGGTTTTAGTTTAAGGAAGCTACGTTATATTTTAAGATGGAGATAGAAATGTCTAATTCTTGTATTATAATAAGAACAAATATATTGGATAGCAGTTTAGACGATATTAAGTTGCAAGCTAAAGAGTATTTCGATAGTCCAGATATATATATATTTATCGAGAATTTTCAAGATGAAGCTCTAGTGATAGAAAGGTTGGAAAGCAACATATATATTGTTGGTAGAGGTTTTTTAGAAGAAAAAGGTTTATTGTATTTTTTGAGAGCAGGCTGGCAGTGCGGTGATTATTTGCTATATGCAGCATATGAAATATTGAAAGATAACTATGATTATTATTGGATGATAGAACCTGATGTAAGATTTACTATAGAACCCAAAAAATTCTTTTCGTCTTTTGAAAACAATCAGGATGATTTGATAGGAGTATTCTATGGTGATAGAGGTTTTAGATGGAACTGGTATAAAGCAAGTAGTAGCCTATATCCCAATCACGTTAAGGGTATGGTTTTTGCTTTAGTTCGTCTTTCTAGTGAGGCTCTTAGTTTCTCCCTTGAGCAAAGAACAGAGTCTTTTAAAGGGGTTTTCTTAGATGAGGTGTTTTTAGAGAAACCGAGGGTGCCAATTCATGTGCCTAATGATGAAGGTTTCATTGCTACTACCTTGTACAATAATAACTATAAGTGCAGCTCCTTTAATAAGTACTTTCCTGAATTATTTGAAAATTCATTTAGTAATAGACCTATTCATCCAATTGAACTATCAAATGATTACTTTAAAAATAAGGTAGTTCATCCTGTTTTGGAGAATTGGGATATAATATTAAGGAAGCTAAAAATAAACTTCCTTCAATATGATATGGATTCGAATTTACAGAGAGTATTACGATTGGAAGAGTGTAATAAAGATATCGAAGTACATAATAGCTTAGGTGTTTTAAAAGCTTTAGCTAACATGAGCGTTTATGATGTCAAAGCTTTGAAAACACCACCAAAATCATTAGCAGTTGCTAGTATAAGTAATTTTGACACTAACATTGCCTACAAAGCTAATAAAGATAGAAAGACATTGGATTTTCTTACTAGTAAAAATTTTCTAAAAAAGTTTAAGCCATTCTCATTTGAAGGTGGTAATATTTTCTTCATTGAAACTCCGGCTGAGCTTTTTGAAGCTCCTTTTCTGTATCTTGCTCAACGGAATTATGCTGAAAGAGTAGTTGAGGTAGAGCTTTCAAGTTTAGATTTGAGTAATGAGTTAATTCAGGACGATATAACTTTCGTTTTCTCGATAGGTAGATGTGGTTCCACGTTAGTTTCAAAAATATTCTCTAAACTTGATTATTTAAACGTATCTGAATGTGATGTTTTTACACAAACAGATAATAAAAAAGCAATAGATTTTACTTTAAAGGCTTTTCAGTTTTATAACTATGAAGATAATACTAAGATTCTGATTAAGAATAGGAGTCAGACTAATAAATTTGTAGATATATATATTGAAAGTTACCCTAATGCAAAATATATTTTTCTTTATAGAGATAAAGAGTCTTGGGCTAAATCCTTTAATACTAAATTTGGTTTCGGGAAAAATGAATTAAATTATTTGTACAAATTAGGCTACAACACCCTCAGAAAGCTATTAATTGGTAATGTTGACTTGGAAGTGTGGAACTACCATGACTTAGTTAATAATCCGAGTATATATTTTAAAGATGAAAGTAGATTAAATGTCATAAAAGAAGTTTTAAGTACTGATAGTCAAAGAGGTGTTATTGATAATAGCAATATAATTAAACATGATGAAAAAATTATCGATGATTTTATTCTAAATATAGGTATAGATATAGAGGATTTAATTTAATATTGTCTATAAGTTCGATTTAAAATTATTATAAATATAAACTAGCTGATAACTCTGATGGCTATATAACTTAATAACTATAAGGACATAACTAGTTCAATTTAAAGATAGTATAAGGTAGCCGAGTGTAGATGTATAAATCATACTTCAAGCGAGGTTAACGCTGTAATAATTTTACAGTGGATTGACTATATTATATGAGGATATTTATATACCTTACTCTAGATCGACTTAGGATTTTTGCACTACATGAAGCAGTTTTAGCCAACTGATTTAAAGAAAATTGAGCAATAACTCTATTTTTTAGTTCCTTAAGAGAGCTTTAATATGAAGATTGTAGTAGCAGGCATAGGTTATATAGGGCTATCAAACGCTCTGTTGCTCGCTCAGAATAATGAATTTGTGGCAGTCGATATTGATAAAAAATAAAAAGACTTCAATTGATTAATCAATCAAAACAAATTATTTTAATACCTCGTTAGTAGATCCTGTTATAAAAGAAGTAATGATAATAAATCCTGAGATAGTCATGGTGATGAAATCAAGGATGTTAGTTATGAGGTCTATACACGAGATATATTTGGTAGTGACTAAACTTAATAGACAGTTATCTCTAATTAAATAAGGTTATGTAATGAAGTTATTTCACGCAGTAATGGCTGGTGGTGTTGGCAGTCGTCTATGGCCACTATCTCGTAAAGCCTATCCAAAGCAATTCTTTAATCTGGCCAGTGATCAATCAATGATAGCTGATACCCTGACTAGACTAGCGGACATCGATATCGCTGGCAATCTATTGCTGTGTAGCCAAGATCACAAATTTCTTGCTGCCGATGCCATTACGGACAGCGGCGTCGAGGCAGATATTATTCTTGAGCCCATGGGTAAAAACACCGCACCAGCGGCATTATTAGCGGCATTACATATCATAGCGCATCATGATGACGGTATCATATTGCTGTCACCTTCAGACCATACCATTGCCAATATTGAGGATCTGCTCGATAGCATCAATCAGAGTTTTGCTTATGCAGAGTCTGGGCATATCATTACGTTTGGCATCACGCCCACCGTCCCTGAGACAGGTTACGGTTATATTCAGATGGGCGCGCATATAAATGCGCAGAACCAAAACAAATTGCGTGCGATTGCTCAGTTTGTAGAAAAACCAGACTTAGAGACCGCAAATAAATACTTAGAACATGGCGACTATCTGTGGAACAGCGGTATTTTTATGTTCAAAGCGAGTAGTTTAGTCGCGGAGATGGAAAAGTATCAGCCTGCCATTTTAAAGGCTTGTCAGGCTGCCTACACAGCTGATGAGACTCATCCAGATTTTTATACTATAGATGAAGCAGCTTTTGCCAAATGTCCCGATGATTCTTTAGATTATGCCATTATGGAGCATACTGACAAAGGACTGGTCGCCAAACTCGATGTCAATTGGAATGACCTTGGCTCATGGAATGCAATTTGGGACTATCGAGAAAAAGATAAAGATGGCAATGTTATTGATGCTGACACAATCACCATAAAAACGACCAATAGTATCATTCGTTCTGAAAACAAAAAATTGATTGCTACTATTGGCCTCGATAACGTTGCGATCATAGAAACAGATGATGCTTTACTAGTCGCAAACCTAGACTGCTCACAGGAAGTCAAGGACTTGGTTAGCACGTTAAAACAAGATAAGCGCCCTGAGTATATTTATCACCGTGAGGTACACAGACCTTGGGGGCAGTTTGATAGCGTGGATAGTAGCAACCGCTACCAAGTAAAGCGTATCACTGTGAAACCCGGACAAAAGCTGTCAGTGCAAATGCATTATCATCGAGCGGAGCACTGGGTGGTCGTAGGTGGTACTGCTTTAGTCAAAAAAGGGTTTGATAAAGATAAGTTAACTGAACATCTACTACGTGAGAATGAGTCTATCTATATAGAAATAGGGGAAATACACTCTCTTGAAAACCCAGGTAAAGTGCCGCTTGAGATCATTGAGGTACAGTCTGGTGCATACCTCGGAGAGGATGACATTGTCAGATTCAGTGATATCTATGGTCGGGATGACCATTAACAGATAAACTATTGTTTATGATATTATATACAGTTTTGTTTTAGGTTGGGATAAAAGCCTATATGACCCTATCCATGTGGTTGCTAACTATTATTTTAGTTGGCTTAGTTGTTTTACTTGTCAAGTTTCAACAACATACTACAGCCATTTTTGGCAGTGTGCTTGTCTTGATATTTGCATTAGGGTGGGTGGACAGCGAAACATTACTCGGTAATGCAGCAAACGAAGGACTGGCGACATTGGTGTTGCTGATCCTTATTGCATATGCGTTAGAGAAGACCAGTGTTCTTACGCAGCTTACTCGCTCGTTGTTTTCTAAATCCGAACGTTCATCGATAATACGCACTATTACCTTCTCAGGTATCTCTTCAGCGGTATTAAACAACACAGCCGTAGTCGCTGCGATGATAAGCAGCATACAAAAAACCCCACAGGTGAATACTGCCCGTGTACTGCTACCTATGTGCTTTGCTGCAACATTAGGCGGTACGATGACACTGATAGGCACCTCTACGAACTTAGTGGTTAATAGTATGTGGGTGAAGCAAGGTCATGAGGCTATCGGGTTTTTTGACCTAACCCCAATCGGACTCATTGTCTTTTTGCTGGGTGCTATTGTTCTTTATTTCACAAGTCTTATGTTACCCGAAAAAGAGATGGTTGAAGAGGATGTTGAGGAATATTTTGTAGAAGCAAAATTAGAAAGCACTTCAAGCTTGGTCGGTAAAACAGTGGAAGAGGCAGGTCTGCGAAACCTAGTCGATTTATTTTTAGTAGAAATAATACGCAGCGACCGGTTAGTTAGGCCTGTTTCACACTCTCAGATGCTGAGGGCTGGGGACAAGCTACTGTTCAGCGGTAATGTAAAAAAAATACAAGTGTTAGATCAGTTTGATGGACTGAAGCTTTTTGCTCATAAAACTGGATTGTTAACTCAAGAGCTGACAGAGGTTGCTATTAAGCAAGACTCTAACTTGGTCGGAAAAAGCTTAAAAGAGACTGGATTTAGAGCAAAATTCGATGCTGCTGTCGTGGCAATACGTCGCGAGGGGGAGCAGGTCAGTGGTCGGCTGGGTGAAGTGCACTTACGAGCAGGTGATTTATTGCTACTAGCGACAGGTACTGACTTTGCTAGCCGTGACAATTTACGCAAAAACTTTTACATATTATCAGGAGTCACGCCAGATAATATGATTTCAGGCTGGCGCGAAAAACTTGTAATGATAGGTTTTGTAGCGATGATTATTGGCTCAGTCGTCACGGGCAGATCGCTATTTGATTTATCACTGTTTTTATTTGCGGCTTTATTATTTACAGGTTGTATTAGTGTCGACGAAATAAAACGTCATTTTCCTGTGAGTATTTGGCTGATTGTAGTCAGTGCACTGAGTTTAGCAAACGCGATGCAAGCTGTAGGCATGGATGGACAGATAGCTAGCTTCGCTGCTAATAGCTTGTCAGGTTATGCACCTGTATGGACATTACTGGGCGTGATGGTTCTTACAATCATGATAACTGAGCTTTTGACCAATAATGCGGCCGCTGCTTTGATGTTTCCAATAGCCTATAGCTTAGCGATTGGTATGGATGTCAATGCTTTTCCATTGATATTGGCAGTGTGCTTTGGAGCCTCTTGCTCTTTTATTAGTCCTTTTGGTTATCAGACTAATCTGATGGTATATAACACAGGACTTTATAAGATAAAAGACTTTGTAAAAGTGGGTGGATTGATCACCGTAGTGTACACTTTAGTCTGTGTTATTATGATTCCTATCATTTATCCATTTTAAACACCCACTAAATAGACTTAATTAATAGTTGTATTAGAAATTTTATTGAAACTAAGGATGAAGTATGAGTAAGGCTACCAATATTGTATGGCATGATGCAGGTGTGTGTCCTGAAGAGAGACAAGAGAAAATAGGTTCTAAACCTTGCATACTATGGTATACAGGGCTTTCAGGTTCTGGAAAATCGACTGTGGCGAACGCTGTAGATAGATTGCTGTTTGATAAGGGCTATACTACCTATTTGCTAGATGGTGATAATGTGCGCCATGGTCTCAATAAAGACTTAGGATTTAGTGATGTAGACCGGGTAGAGAATATTCGCCGTATATCTGAAGTCAGTAACCTTTTTTTGGATGCCGGACTCATCGTAAGCACAGCTTTCATCTCACCTTTCAGAGCTGATAGGTTGCAAGCAAAAGCATTAATCGGTGATGAACGTTTCATTGAGGTTTTTGTTGACGCGCCACTCGAAACCTGTGAAAAGCGTGATCCTAAAGGTCTTTATCAGAAGGCACGTGATGGTATGATCAAAAACTTTACAGGGATTGATTCACCGTATGAATCACCAATTGCTCCAAGTATCCATCTATCGACCAATTGTGATGACATTGAACAATGTGCCAGTCAAGTAGTGGACTACTTGCTTAATAATCAGTTTATCAAATAGGCAGCTCACTAATGAGTAAGTATATAGATGTATTCAATGGTGATGCTGATGGAATCTTTTCTTTAATACAATTGAGGAAATCGCATCCTATCACTGCTTATGATAAGCAAATACTCATTACTGGTGTAAAACGTGATATTGCTTTAGTTAGTAAGATTGATGAAAACCTCGCAAATGATGCTCAGATCACCGTATTAGATGTATCATTTGATAAAAACGACAAAGATGTAAAGCGAGTCTTAGAGCATTGCCAGTCGTTATTCTATTGTGATCATCATAAAGCCGATAAGCTGTTTGAGCATAAGAATTTAACGACAGTAATTAATACCGAGCCCACAGTATGTACAGGGCTATTGATTAATAATATGTTGAATGATAAAAATATATTATGGGCAGTGGCTGCGATTTATGGTGATGGCTTAGACGATGTTGCTAGCGAACATGTCAAGCGTTTAGGGTTAACTCAAACACAATGTGAGCAGCTAAAAGAACTAGGCATTTTAGTTAACTACAATGGTTATGGTAACTCGGTTGCTGACTTGTACTTTGATCCCGCAGATTTGTACCAACGATTAGTGAATTATGATAACCCATTTGAGGTCGTCAATGATTCAGAATCTCCGTATCAGCTGCTCAAGCAGGGCTATGAAGCTGACATTGCAAAAGCTGATGCCAGTGAACAGTTGGTTGATGACGACCTTATTGTAGTAATACTAGAGGACGCTCCCTGGGCTCGTAGAATCAGTGGTACCTATGGTAACCAGTTAGCAGCGACCAATCCAGGCAAGCCTGTCGTAATCGTAACTGATAACGCTACAGGCTCCTATGCAATAAGCCTAAGGGCACCTAAAAGTAATCCTTATGGTGCAAGCAATATTTGCAGTCAGTTTAATACTGGGGGTGGTCGTGAAGGAGCTGCTGGTATTAACGAGCTACCAAAGAGTGAATTAGAAGACTTTATGGAAGCAGTACGTATATACTATGTTCAGACATAGGGATATATTGACTCAACATAAAAGTGCTTGTTAGTAATGAAAATTAAAACTTTAGTTCAATGGATTTAATATGACTAATAAAGTTAGGAACGTAAAACACGCAGTAATACCAGTAGCGGGTTTTGGTACACGCATGCTACCTTTGTCTAAAAGTATCCCGAAAGAGCTGTTGCCCTTAGGTAATCTTCCTGTTATCCACTACGTCATTGAAGAAGCTATTGCAGCAGGCATTAAGCATATCGTATTGGTCACACATCCACAAAAGCAGGCTATTGAAAATTATTTTGATATCAATGTCGAGTTAGATACAGCCTTACGCGATGGCGGAAAAATATCTTTAGCAGATAATTTGCAATGGCTGCCGGAGGATGTAAAAATTTCAAGCATACGACAAGGCCAACGTTTGGGTCTTGGCCATGCGGTCGCTGCGGCTAGGCCTATCATCGATGGCCACGATTTTGCCGTATTGTTGCCTGATGTGGTGATTGACCCTTTCAAAACCAATTATGCAAAACAAAATTTAGCTTATATGACTCAGAAGTTCTCTGAGACTGGGCACTCTCAAATATTGGTAGATCCTGTTGAAAAAGAGAATATCCATAAATATGGTATCGCAAGGCTAGATGGGAAAAACCAAATTTATAGCAAATCTAAAGTTAATCAGAGTTTATCGGTCGCCGGCTTTGTAGAAAAACCTGAGGCTAAAGAGGCTCCTTCTAATTTGGCTGTAGTTGGACGATACGTGTTTGATCATCAGATTCTGGATTATCTAGATAGAACAGCACCTGACAAAAAAGGTGAGATCCAACTGACAGATGCTATTGATGCGTTAATTGCATCAGCAAGAGTTGATGTGACTACCATGATCGGAGCTAGCTTTGATGCGGGTAATATGTCAACCTACCTCAAAGCTTTTGCTTATTTTTCTGAGCAACAAACATAGTTAATCTATTAAATCAGTGTCTGCGCTATATTTAAATTTCTCTTTATGACCCTTTATAAATCTATGTGTGACAACTCCTAGGCGATAGTTTTTTACAATTATGCTAAGTGCTCATTGGAAATAAAAGATAATGCTGACAAACACAAATATTTTTAGATGCAATATTGGACAAAGCCATGAATGATCCTACCTTAGCTCCACAATGGCAAAAATTGGTCAACCACTCTAATACAATTGCAGATTTAGTGACTCTGTTCGAAAATAACGATAGAAGAACAGAGGATCTACTAATTGATTTTGAGGGTGTGTGCTTTGATTACTCAAAGCAACTAATTGATAAATCAACTAAAAAATTACTGATTGAATTTGCAGAGCAGATGGGTTTGAGTGATGCTATTGATAAGCTGGTATCTGGATACAAAGTAAATACGACAGAGAACCGTCCCGCATTGCACACTGCTTTAAGACTACCCAAAGGTGCTAGTCTAATAGTGGATAACGTTGATATTGCTAAACAAGTTCATCAAAGCTTGGATAGCATGGCCATTATCGTAGAAAGATTGACGTCGGGCATTTGGAGAGGCTATTCGGGTAAGGCTATTCAGGATGTTGTTAATATTGGTGTAGGAGGGTCTGATCTTGGGCCGCTGATGACCTGTATGGCATTGTCAGAATGGACAGGAGAGGAACAGATTACACAAGAAGGACTTTTTTATAATTGTATTGAAACTCATTTTGTTTCTAATATGGATGG
>TARA_R110001606_G_scaffold213881_1_pt1 | contig 11710 bp, 6 predicted proteins | sample TARA_R110001606 | Tara Oceans TARA_R110001606 (sample SAMEA4398315) | marine metagenome | biome: Polar Biome; feature: [SRF] surface water layer (ENVO:00010504); material: water (ENVO:00002006), including particulate matter (ENVO:01000060) such as... | depth 5 m
CGAATGGACAACATTCCGGAAAAATAATCGTGCACCGCACCTGCAAATATGCTTCCCAAAACGATCCACAAAAAAGCGGCAGGCCCAAACATAGCCCCGGCAATGGCACCAAAGATGGGTCCCAAGCCTGCTATATTCAAGAACTGGATCAAAAAGACCTTCCAAGTGGGCAATGTCATAAAATCAACATCGTCCCGAAGTCTAATCGCTGGGGTTTCCCTATCCTTGTCCACCCCAAATATCCGTTCCATCAATTTTCCATAAGTGAAATAGCCCAGTACCAAGGCTCCAATAGATAATAAGAATGATATCATTTCAATAATATTATAATTACAAATTTAATTTTGTTCCAGATCAATCACCTCTACTCCAATTATTCCAAATCTTCCAAAAATTCTGCAACAATATAGCCGTATGTATGGTTACCTGACTCGGCAAACCGCAAAAGTTGTGCGTTAATATCAGGGTTGGTCAATACAATATTTTCAATGGCCTCGAGATACAATTTCAACTGATTTTTGGTCATTAGCTCCAAATTGCTGACCAATGACACCAAAACATTGGCAGGAGCTTCCTGAATATGATTCAGCAACAAACTCCTAGTATTAATATCAACCTCAGCGAAGCTCTCCCAAAAAGGGATTTGGAGATCTTCCGTTTCCCAGAACAATTTAGGAAGATTTTGAACAATATAACTACGTACCAAGGGAATACTTTCCCCGAAAATTTGTGCTATTCGGTCCTTATATTTCATGAATTCAGATTCACTCAATGAATTAAGGGCATACATTTGATAATCTTGCTCATTACTCATGAGCATATAACGCTTTAATTCATTATCGAACAAGGCGGCAGTATACTCCTGAAGCTCCATTTTAATTGGGCCGTGTGCGATATTCCAGGCCACATAACAAGAATAAAGTGCACCATCTACCACTGATTCCTTAACCTCCGTTATCGTAGCACCCGCTATGGCATCGGCAGCATCAATATCCGACTCTTTTGGCTTTGAAACCAACTCATCAATTTTCCTTCTTTTTAGAATTGAATTATCATCCAGTAATAATTGGTGCAGTTTTTCGTAATCCTGTTCCAAGAATTCCACGTGGTCATGTTTGGTCAAGGCCTGGCCTTCCACCTTATCAAAACCAACATAGGATCCTAATAAATTCCAGTAAAGTGTAAGGTACATCAACCTGCATTCGCCGTCCGCACATACCGGAGTACAAATATCCGCTGTATAAAGCATTGGCCTATTCCCGGAAGTAACAAGTATATCCACGTCTTGATTGCCCATGGTCTCCACATCAATAAAAATTGGCGTTGGCTCATTGTTTAACACAATCCCCTCTTGCCACTCCATAGCAAAAAAATCTGGTTTTTCTTCAACGGTTTTATGTTGATGTTCCCCTGTAATGATCACTTCCATTTTCTGGATCCAAACCAGTCCCAAGCTGCAAAATAATAATGTGGACATTAATATTTTCATGCTGATTTATTTTCTTCTTTCATGAAATGGGACTGTTTTTGGACTTTAAATTTTAAATATAGATTTATCCAGTTATTTCTTTGAATCCGGTATAGGCGTATATTTTTGTTCTTCGATGAGTTTCATATATTCATCCAAATAACCAGTATAAATATCCCTAGGGTTAACCTCGTACTTTTTACATAAAGAGGCGGCAAAACCTACAGCTGCACCCATTTGACCTGTGGTTCTCATTACCCTGGGGCCACCCAGACCAACGTGGGAGGTACTAAAATTCCTACCGGCCATAAATAAGTTGCTAATATTCTTTGAATATAAACTTCTGTAAGGAATGTAATATTTTGGGGTCTTATAAAAAAGGGCCTCTGAAATAAAGTCGGGATTTTTTTCATCCTCCAATACAGTCTGATAATGGACATCCACCTCCCTAGTTTCCTCAACAACGCCATCGGTAAAAGTACGGCCGGTTTTAGCATCGTTTAGTGTAAAAATGTAATCACCAACCAATCTGCGGGATTCACGCTTACCGACCAAATAGGATACCCATTCCAATTTGCGATTGGCGTTTTCCGGCAGTTTTTTTGCGTTTCCAAAGGAACCGTAAATAGCCCGCAACATATGATCCCGAATTTCTTCCGCATCGTCTATCTGATTAAGATCATTTCTACTAAATTCCCACTGCCATTCTCCCTTAACTTTCGCGTAGTCCCTGGCTACTGGCATAGCCCAAGGCACATCGGGGAAGTCTTGTGGCTTTTCTTCTTCATAGGAGCGCCAAAGTACTGAAGATCCCATTACAGCATTGTCTGGTTGTTTTGGACTCCATAATTCCCCATGTTCTTCCCATTCTTCCCCGTATTGATCCACACTTTCCCTGCCATAAGAAAATTCTGCACCGGCCCAAAACCCTATCCAACCATCTCCCGTTGAGTCTACAAAAAGCGGAGCCTCAAAACGGATACGTTCACCTGTTGCGGTTTGACGTGCATCAACGTAATTGATCTTATTTTCAACTGCTTTTGCATCATAGGCCCTCCAATTCAAAAAGAGGGAAATATTATCATAACCTTTTACGTTGTTATCCCTTTTTATTTGATCCTTATATGCTTCCGGAGAACCATTTGGGTAATGTTCCGTATCCAACTTTTTAAGGATCCTTTCAAAATTACCATATATACCCAAGGTATGGACCCTAATTTCACTACTTGCATTACCACCTAAAACAGGTCGATCGTGAATTAATGCAACCTGTAGGCCCTGTTCTGCAGCTGCAATTGCGGCTGCACACCCAGCAATACCTCCACCGACAACTACAAGATCATATTTCTGTGATACCTTGGGAGCCAATGGCTCCATAACCACACTTTTCCTCCATGTGGCCAACTTTTTCATGGACGAAGGTGGTTCAGTGTCCGATGTGGTAAAATAAATGGCGTCGCAACGTCCGTTGAACCCAGTAAGATCCACAAGTTCTACGGTATTGTTTTTGTTATTTATTTCTACCTTACCAGCAAATTCCCATCCCCAACCAGAACGTAGCCCAAGGGTATTTTCCAGAACCCTTTCATTTACTTTTATTTGAAATTTCCCAGGGGCTTCCCATTCTCCAGGAACCCAGTTCTTGGTACGTACCCAAACCTTATATTCACCTTGCTTTTTGAAATTTACCTGGGTCTTGGCATTTACGACGGGAATACCCATACCATGGGCCAGAACATAGGAAGAACCCATTTGCTCAATAAACTGTGGATCTACGACCCAACCACCCTTATCGTCAAAACTTTCCGCCTCCAACAGTAAATCTTGGGCTTTGGTTGTATTTATACTAAAGATGCATAAAATCAGAATCAAATATTTCATATGTATTTATTTTATTATTTTTTAATTAAGGGTTATATGGTGACAACAAAGATTTGGTCTTTTTCATATTACAACGGTTTATCAATTCTTTATATCCTTAAATCTTTATCAAAATGGAAACATTATCTAGTCATTATTATTTGCAATTTTTCATAAATAAAAACATTCAATTACTGATACAGAAAATAAGCTGTTACCTTTCCGCTTGAATTTGAGGTAAGTCTAACCCAATGTGCGCTAAACCCCACTGGGAATAGGTGGTGTTCATATCCACTTGCAGGAACTTATATTTCGCTGTATTTACTCCATTTGCCATCTCCAACAAAATCCACCTCAATTTTAAAGGTAATTTCATTATTCTCTTCATGTTTTAGTTGGAACACCTTTTTATCAAATCCGTGCATAAGTACATTAATTGTTACTATTTTCGACAATTTAGGTTTACCTATACTCCAACCAAGCCGTTGCCATACAATCCTTATCAGCAACCATTCTTATCCACCTAGACTGAAAGTTTTCGGGAAAATTATAATCATAATCCTCTCCACCCTTAATCGTTACTTCCTTAAATGTCATCCATGGACCATGGCCTATAGGCTCCACTTCAATTTTATAGGTAACCGGTTTGTTGGATTGATTTGATATTTTAATACTTTTTTGATCATAGAATCCGATTAAATAGGGATCACTAGGCTCATTCCCTTTCACTATTGCATCCTTCCAAGGCCCGCCTTCTCCCACTGGCTTGCCCAGTTTCCATAAATCATCTATGGTTCCGGCCCAAACTCGAGCTTTCCCATCCTCTGATGTAATAACATGTTCATTAGTTTCCGAAAAACCTGCTTCAATTCCGGTTAAAACGAATAATCCTCGGTATGAGGCGTAGTCATGAATAAGCATATCATGGGAAGCTACTGGTCGTATTTTTGCAAAACCATCGGCATTCTCAGCAGGCAATTCATAAAAAGTCCCTGAGCAATTCAATAGATCACGCTCAGTAGAAACTTCACGACAAATGCGCAAAGCTCCGTTATCCATGCCTTCCCTATAAGCATTATTGCCCTTAGGTAATCTCCAGCGTCTACCTTGGTCATCTACAATCAGAACGGAAGCTTCATCTGTGGTCACTACGTTTTTAGGAATGGCCACCTTGTCTCGAATAAGTTCCACTGTTTTAACATCCTCCTTTTTTACCAGATTTAGTAAGGAATCCAATTCGTAGTATCCAGTTTCTTGGAATCCCTTGGTGCTAACGCTTCCGGCCAACACTCCAAGGGTACGCCTATTATCTCCTAAAGCCCATAGTAGCCCTCCACTGGCATTAGTGTTAGAAATATCCGCAACTCCCTTAAAAATAGAGCTTGGATTAATATTCCTCTCATCTGTGTCCCCATAGAAAAAATGTAGGGTAGCTTTCGTTGCCTTATTTGGTTTAACCCTTACCCACTCTCCTATTTCATCATCTTGGAATACAATATGGCCAGACTCACCGGGAGACATGTTAACCGACTTTAAAGGAGTCCAATTACCATCCCCCTTCTTGTCCACTTCAAAGATAAAAGAAACTACAGTGGTACCTTCATTCTTTATCCACGCCGATCTATTGTCCCAACCTGCAAAAAGAAAGGGCTCTGATAATTCATTGGACCCGATATCTTCGGAAATCCATACCGCGCCTTCCGCTGTGGTAGGCCCCAATTGGTCCGGCTTGTCCAGAGAGGTAAACCAAAGATTGGAATTGGATTGCCCTGGACCAATCAAACTACCCTTCTGCTTACGGGTATTTAAAAACTCCTTCTGTGCAGAATCGTCACAACCAAAAACCAATTGGTCCTTCCATCTACTAAAATCACCGATTACTTTTAAATAAGATGAACGCGGTCTAATTCCAGCCGAATTACTGGCGGTAAACGTTTCGGGAAAATGCCAGAACATGCCATGCATGGTCATTAAATACTCTGCCTGGCCTTCTGTGCCGATATTTCTGATCCTAGGCCATTCGGTATTCCAACCATGTGCACCATCATAAGAGTGACTTGCCTTTGGCAGCCTGTAATAATCCCAACCTGTTTTGGGATTTCGAACACCCACCAACACGGATTTAAAATCCCAACCGGTGGCCCAAATAGGATCATTTTCCGGATCTTTATTTCCGTAAATACCTCCTGGTCCGGTAACTTCAACAAATTGGTTGCGCCTAACAACCTTCCATTCCTTACCATCCCACTCAGACAATGCACCTGACTCAACATCAAACTTTCCCAAGGCTTCATGGTTGGCTTCCCCATTGTTGCTATACACCATAACTCCTTGACCAGAATAAAGTCCTTTACCATGGGCCCCAGGCAATAAGGGTCCAAATTGTGCCATATCCTTAGCTTTACGCAATGCATTGGCATCTGGATAGAGAGTAGTGGGCTCCAAGGTATTGACATCTACCTCATAAAACCCTTCCTCCATAGTTGCATAATAAATTTTGCCCTCCGGATCAAACAAATGACGAGCGTTACCAGTATGCCTGCCTGGCATTTTTTCGTAGGGAATAGCTGTTACTTTACCGTCATCCCCATTAATGGCATAGGGTCCTATAAATAGTTTATTACTTTCCAAATGAACCATACGGTTGGCCGGGGTACCACCTATACTTTCCTCCCTCACAGATTGATCTAGATCTGTTGTAATTTCGAATAACTTATCCGAAGAGCCATTAGGTTGATGGGGACTATAAGTAATGACCCATAATTTATCGGCCCAGGGTACAACTGCCCCCGTGCCACATTCCCCACCTAAGTTATACATAGCCAAATGTGGATATATCCCACTGATAGACTTGTACTTATCTGTCTTCGGCGCTGTTCCATTTTCATCTATCTTGTCTTTACAGGATAGTGAACAGCAGAATAAAAAAATACTTATAGGATTAAAGAAATACGCATTAAGAACTCTTTTCATTTCTAATTTCTGTTTTTTAGGCTGAAGTTGCTTTCAGCAACCCAATTAGTAATAGTTATATCACATAATTTCATCTAGGGAAGTCTTACCAACTAACACTTTCCACATCACTTTTTTTTTTAAACTCAAAAACTATTATCCCTGAAAATATTACTATTTCCAGGGATTCAAATTTTAGTAACCTGTATTCTGAGTTAAATTTGGATTCAACAAACGCTCGGAAGCCGGTATAGGCCATAGATATTGACGTTCTGGGAAATTGATGGTATTTAAGGATCTACAGAGTCCGGCATTTAACAGGGCTGAAAAATCCGGTAACCCGTCCTCGTCTACTTCTGGTTTCATGCCCCAAAACCATAATCCTGGATTTACTACATTGTCCATTAAGGGTCCCGTGGGAGGAACAGTTACATTTCCATCCGTTGCAACATTCAACATTCCGTAAGAATTTCCAGTAAGAGCCTTTTCAGCAAGACGCCAACGTATAAGATCCATGTACCGCCTACCTTCAAAAGCCAATTCGGCACGTCTTTCGTTTCTAACCTTATACCGCAATTCATTCTGATCGGTTGTCGTCACAGTCGGATTCGGTTTGCCAGAATTAGCGTATGCACGGTCACGCACCTGGTTAATAGCTCCAAGTACACTTGCATCGATCTGGTTTAATTCAATTTTTGCCTCAGCGTACATCAATAAAACATCGGCATATCGTATAACTATTAAATCGGGATCTGTGAGATAGTCTTTCCAATCTTCGTCCACTCCCTTTTTCCAAGCCAAGCCATTAAAAGAGGCAAAGGCGGCAACTGACTGGGTATCATTGTTTTTTATGAGGCTATTATTAGAAAAATCCAACACCTCCTTTTTAGTAGGATTAGGGGTGTATTCCAAGCCCATAAAGTTTGAGCCATCACTGCTTTCCAGACCGTCACCATCTACTAAGGATCCAAATGGCGCTATGGTCATACTGCACCTTGGATCTCTATTTTTAAATGGATTTTGGGGGTCGAACAACGGAGATTCATCCACTGGCAAACCATCGGTACATTCAAACGACGCCAATAACTCCCAACTCGGATTTCTTGCTCCCCAGCCCCCATGGTTTCGTGGTAAGTAATCCCGAACATTATCGTTTCTTATCTCATTTAAATCGGCATTTCTGGGAATATGAAAGATAGTCTCCTTTGAATTTTTTGTACTAGAAACAAAAAGTTCCTCAAAATTTGGATAAAGTTCGTATTCCCCTAAATCCATACAATCTTCCGCAGCTTCTGCGGCCGTTGCATGATCTCCCATATAAAGTGCAATCCTAGCCTTCATAGCATAGGCCGCTCCTTTGGTAGCATACTTTAAACCTCCATATGAAACAGGCAAATTAAGAGCCGCATCATCATAATAAGCGTAAATTCTTTGAAGAATTTCATCCTTATTGGTCCTCCCTATTTCGAAAGATTCTTCTACCGTAAGCTCCTCTTCATAAAAAGGAACATCACCGTAATGAGAGATGAGATATGACCAGTAGGATGCCCTTAAAAAATTAGCTTCTGCCTTAAATAATTTGGTGTCATCTGCGGTAAGTACGTCCTGTGCTTCAAGTTTTTCGATAACCACCAAAACCCTAGTTATGGCCTTGTACATATTGGACCAATTTGTTGATGCCGTACCATATTCAGAAGAAACATTCCCCGCCTTTATGGCATCCAAAGCATCCCTTCTTTGCCAATCGTCTGTCCAACCATCTGCCGATTGATCCATAGGCCAAAATACTTCTCTGTAACCTTCATTCAGGGATTGTCTAAATTGATCCTTATTCTGATACCAACTTCCTGAACTGGCGGCGTCCTCTTGAACCAAATCCAACTCTGTACATGAAAATCCCGAAAGCAGGATACCAATACCAAAAATTGTTTTATATATATAATTTTTCATTTTTTTAAGTTTAAAAATTAGCTTTTACCCCTACGATAAAGGACTTTGTAATCAAATATCCACTCCCCTGTTCCGGGTCTATCCCTTCCGGTAACTTGTCAAATGTAAAAAGGTCGTTACCCGCCAAATACAAGCGTAAAGAGGAAAATCCATTTTCCCCAAAAATATCGGAGGGCAAAGTGTATCCAAGCGTAATGTTTTTTACCCTAAAATAAGAGCCATTGATCAACCAATAATCTGAAAACCTATAGTTATTGCTTACAGCATTTTCTGATAAACGTGGATAAGCAGCGTTTAGATTTTGTTCCGCAGTATTATAGGTACTCCAATAATTACCTGCATAAAGGGTAGAAGGTGATTGCCAACTTTCTTGAAATGGCCTGATAAAAAGTGGGTCAAGATTAAAATTTTGTTGTCCTACCCCTTGAAAAGCGATACCTAGGTCGAACTTCTTATATTCCAAATTAAGATTTCCTCCATACTGATAACGAGGTAATGAGCCTCCCAATATTGTCTTGTCCAACTCATTGATTACCCCGTCAGGCGTACCGTCCGGACCGCTAATATCCTTGAATTTAATATCTCCCGGCCTAACTGCATCACTGGTAGTGGCGGAATTATCCACTTCGGCCTGGGTTTGATATAGTCCATCTGATTGGTACCCATACCAAGATCTAAATTCGCTACCTTCCTCGGACAATACGTTACCTGAGAATAAGCGCTTCCCATTTACATCGCCAATAATAGATTTGGAATCAAAAATATTAAAAGAAGAAGTCAACCTAACATTTCCAATGTTTTGTCGATAGGTAAGTCCCAATTCCCAACCATTGGTATCCATGCCACCCACGTTTACGGTAGGGTCATCGTAACCACTCAAGGCCGGTATACTTAAATCCAATAGCATGTCTCTAGTCTCCTTTTTAAAATAATCGGCCGTTATGGACAACTTATTATTGAACATATTGAGATCAATACCTAAATCCAAGGTTGTGGTTGTTTCCCATGTAACATCCTCTATGGCTAAAAACCGCTGGGCCGCGGATCTCACAGCTTGAACATTACTGCCATTGGCAATCAAAGCATTACTAAATTGAAGTACCGATAAATATAGATAATTCCCCAATCTGTCGTTACCCAGGCTACCATAGGAAGCTCTAAGTTTTAGAAATGAAATGGCAGGGTCCAATGCCTCCATAAAATTTTCGTTCGAAACTACCCAACCTCCGGAAACAGAAGGAAACGAACCCCATCTGTAATCTTTTCCAAATCTTGAGGAGCCATCCCTTCTAACTGTACCCTGGAGGTAATATTTATTATTATAATTATAGGCCAACCTTCCAAAGTATGAAGAATAGGCATTTTCCGAAACGCTTGTACCACTATCAAAAACCTTGTCTATAGGTGCTTGGTTCAAGAAAGGATAATCGCTGCTAACATATTCATTACCCCTTACCCCCAAAGTTTCATTTTGGGAAGAATATTCTTCATAACCTATTACGCCACTAATATTATGATTACCGTAACTTTTATCATAATTAACCAGGGCTTGAGTGGTTATGGTGTTGTCGTTTGTCCTTCTCTCTATCAAATAGGTCTGGGTGGAGTTATGACCTGAAATATAATTGGGATTTGCCAATTGATTTGGGTCATCGAAGTCCCAATACGGAATGGATTTATTAAAGAATTTATACTTGTTAAATTCAAAATTAGGAGCCAAATTTACCGAAATCTTGAGGGCTTCACTGGGTTTATAGAACAAACCTACTTTCCCATAGAATAAATAATTCTCATTGGTCTGATACCCTCCGTGATGCAGTTCGGCATAGACATTATCTCCTGACTTACTTTCGGCAATTCTGCCATCTGCCCACAAAGCAGCATAAACTGGTGCTGACTTTATAGCCCTAGAAGTAGGGTCTAAAGTAGGTCTGTCATCCTTTGTCAGCTTCATGGCAAAATCTAATGTGGCACCAAGTTTATCGGAAATTTTAATATCATTATTGATCCTCGCATTATATCTTTTCCAATCACGATGGGCATACAAGGCATCTTGATACTCATAACCAAAAGTAGCATTTGTCTTTACCCTTTCTGATCCCCCACTTATATTGATGTTATGTCTGTAACCTGAAGAAGACTTTCTCAATATTAAATCCCTCCAATTGGTATCTGGGTATTGATCGGGATTAATGGCGTTATTGGCGGTATAAGAAGAAATTAAATCTTCTGACCAAGTAGGGTATTCATTGCCATCATTACCATTATCATTCCATGCCTTTTCATTATCCATTTCCATGTAGCGAATGGCAGCCACGTTTCTTCTCGTTTCTGTAGGGGAATTAATAAAATACTCCCCACTATATCCTAAGTTGAAAACTTCACTTTTACCTCTTTTCGTGGTTATAATAATAACCCCAGCAGCAGCTCTGGATCCATATATTGCAGCTGAGGCACCATCTTTAAGTACCGAAATACTTTCAATCTGATCTGGGTTAACATCATTAATACTGGACACAGGTACGTCATCAACAAGAATTAAGGGAGCGCTGTTACCCTGTAAAGTGGTAACCCCTCTAACCCTAATTTCATTTCCCGCACCAGGCTCTGAATTGCTCCTTGTAACACTTACCCCGGCGACCGAACCTTGTAAAGCATTGGAAACGTTGGTAGTACTTCTTGCAGCAATTTCATCCCCGTCCACGACACTGACCGAACCAGTTATATCCTTTTTAGCCTGAGTACCATATCCTACTACTACTACCTCTTCTAATCCGGCAGAGCTCTCTTCCAAACTAACATTTACAATAGCTTGTCCATTAACCGTTATTTCCCTGGTACCAAAACCAATATAGGAAATGGTTAGAACAGCATCCCCACTTTCAACGGTCAGGGAATAGTTTCCATCAAAATCGGATTGGGTCCCGTTGCTGGTACCTTTTTCTACAATGCTGGCACCGGGCAATGGTATCCCGGCGTCATCGGTTATGGTCCCAGTTAGGTCAAAACCTTGAATTTTTGGAGAATTTACCAACGTAACAGTGTGTAGCGGTTCTATTTTTTTCTTAACCACAACCTGTCTATCATCAATTTTATAATCCAGATCTGTATTTGAAAACGCACTATCCAAAATAGTGACAACATTTGCATTTTTTAACCGAAGGGAAATCCTCTTTTTACTATTCAGCACATCATCCTTATAAAAGAAAACAAACTCACTTTTCTCTTGAATCTCCTTAAAGAGCTCTTCTAAAGTGACTCCTTTTACATTAATGTCCATCTTGGTTTGAGCATTGGTTAGGTTGGCATAAACCGAACTGAGACCGATACATATAAACAATATAAATATCCTCATAATCGTAAGTATTCCGCGCCATAGGGTTATTTTACCCCACAAGGGAACGCGCTTGACAATTTTATTCATAATTTTGTATTTGGTAAGTTAATGCTGCTCTAAGACAGCAATGTTAATTTTTTCAC
>TARA_R110001606_G_scaffold122251_2_pt1 | contig 11702 bp, 21 predicted proteins | sample TARA_R110001606 | Tara Oceans TARA_R110001606 (sample SAMEA4398315) | marine metagenome | biome: Polar Biome; feature: [SRF] surface water layer (ENVO:00010504); material: water (ENVO:00002006), including particulate matter (ENVO:01000060) such as... | depth 5 m
ATGCAACGAGGTGCGAGTAACGCTTAAGGAGCTTGTTGCTATGATGTCTGACATCAAACTACTATTAGCCCGAAAAGGATTAGATGATTAAAGATCTGAAAAATCGGATGTCGATAGCTCACCTCCAGAGAGTAATTGAGGGACTAGGCTACAAGTGGTTTTCGAAAGGAGATTACAATGTGAATATCATCGGTGTACGCAACCCGAACCTGGTGGCTAACTCATTCGATGACACTATGCTGTGCGCTTTTAAGATTCAAGGCGTGTGGCAATTAAAGGAGTGGAGGATTACAACCGATGCCGGGAAGTTCTGGTTAGAGCATCCAATGAATGAAAAAGGGTGTGCAATTTTAGCACCTAATCAATATCTAGGAGCATACGCTTTAGGCCTCCATAGAGGCGCATACAGAGCACTTTGTCAGCGAGGTGAGGTAGAAGTATACCGAGATGATAATAAAGACCAGATACTGGACTTTAATGATGCGAGTAAACAATGGGGCTTATATGGCATTAACATTCATAAGGCTGGAGATGATAGTAAGGTAGTAGGAAAATGGAGTGCTGGCTGCCAGGTGTTTAAACGGAGATCAGATTTTGATGACATGATGCATATATGTTCCAAGGCATCTAAACAATGGGGCAACTCATTCACCTACACGCTTATCAAAGAACAAGATTTAGAAATTTAAAAATAGAAACATGGTAGATTTTATACTGGAAAACTGGGCTGAATTGCTATTCGCTTTTATGGCTGCTTTAAAGGTCGTGGTCAATCTCACACCAACCGAGAAGGATAACCAAATCTTCGGCTGGCTAGACACCATCATCAACGTGATTATCGGCAACCGCATCAAGGATAAGCCGGAAGCTACGAAAGCTGAGTATGTTCCTAAGAAGAAGAAAAAGAAGTGAAGCCGATCTTCACGGCGATAACGAAGCTCCTCAAGACACGACTAGACATCACCGAGGTCTTCAAGACTAAAGGTGATCTCAGAAGATGGTCAGCGAAGAGGACATTGGGCGGCGTGATAGTTGTCACGGCTTGCTCTGAGATAGCTACCACCGGGCTGGGCTGGGAGGCCGTGGCTCTGTGCGCTATCGGCATTCTTCCGCTTTGTCTGAGCTTCCTAGAAAAGAACTAACTTGCACATTGAGTCACTCTCGTGACTTCTCATGTTTATTTGGTTAAGAGCCCTATCATCCTCGCGTGGATCGATGGGGCTTTTTTTTGCCCTCATCTCAGCACGAACTAAAAGAAATATTAAAATTAATTTGGATTAACCGAAAAGAAGTTTGTATCTTCGGGAAAAGAATAAAAACCCAATAACATGAGTACAAAAAACACCGCGACCGAAGAGGTCACAAACTATGATCCCGTAGCAGAAGTGTTACAAAAAGAAATCTCAAGCCTTGAGTTTGATGTCAACTATCACCGCGAAAAATTGGAGTCATCGGAGGTGAGGTTAGAAGTCATGAGAAAAGCATTAGCTAAACAATTGAACTCATGAGAGACATAGACATCTTACAAAAGACAATGAAAGAAATGCCAAGAGTATTTACTTCGTTTCAATTTAAAGCCAAAGCCATAGATAACGGCTATTCAGTAGATGATGCAATCGGTCAAAGGTGGTATCCTTTCTTCCGTCAGTATGCGGACAATGCCGTTCCAAAAGGCAAGACATGGACCAAGCGAGAGCCATGTGAGCAGTTAAATCTCATTCCAAATCCGGAGGTGTTGACATATAGCGAAGATGTGAGAGTCTCTCACGGTGACGGCTTGGCTAAAGCCATCGAAATAGTCAAGGATGCCGGATACAAAGTAATGAGGCGAGTAGATGATTGGATTGAGCTTTAACCCACAAAACCCGTAAAACCCACCTTTTAACCCGCAAAACCCGTAAACATGGAAGCATTCGAAACAAAAAGACTAATGGAAGACAAATTTGACATAGCTAAAATCTTGTCAAATATGATTACCACAACTGATTATGAGGAGTATTTACAAGATCAGCTCGGTCCAAATCAACTAAAATCACAAACTGGTGAACGCATAGAGCGAAATATTAACGCTATGCATGAGATTAGAAACAAGCTATCTGAAGTTCACTCATTGATGTCTGAGCTACACGAGGACAATGTTTGTGTGAATGCTTTTAAGATATGAGCCAGCTTAAAATTAGCCATACGGCTTACCCTAATACTAACCCAACATTCAACGAGTGGATAAAATACATCTACTCTGAAGTTGCAAAACTCAGAAAACCAAATGCACAGAAATAGCCTAGAAGCCTACGACAAGCTGGATACCAGCACACGACAACGAGAAGTATTTAAAGCCATCTATAATATGAAGCTATGCACCCGGCAAAGCCTAGCCAATAAACTAGACTGGCCAATTAACCGGGTAACCGGAAGAGTCAGAGAGCTGATCGACTTGGATCACATCACCGAGACTGGTGAAAAGGTCTACGTCAACGACCGACCAAGGTCAATTCTCAAGGTAACCGATCACATTCTAGATCGATTGAATCAAAGTTAATTTGTATTATTGCAATTCATTAAACCGAAAAACATGAACGAACAGAAAGCGTTAGAAACGATTAGAAACTTCTTCAGCCTGGTACACACCGAAGGCGCAATGGAGGATATGGCTCTGCGAGATGCCAGCAAAGCACTCAGCTATATTGAGAACTGGTGCTTAAAAGGCTCAGAAACGGGTCAAAATTCAACGATCGATGGGTAACTACATACTTGATCCAATCGAGAAAGATCGCCGAACAGAAGCCGTTTATATAAGCCGATACGATGGTCTTGCTTTTATTTCAGAAGCTCAAGCGGATAGCCTTGAGTACTTATTACAAATCAAATGCGACGGTAAGTTTACGCACGTCGGTAGATACGACAATGAGTTGTGGACTACACCGAGCTATTTTTTAACCAATGATCCGGACATAAAATTAACCGGAATCAACCAGTTTATGCGACCGCTAGAAACGTGGATCGTGTGGGCTAAAAAGTGAAAACATGAAAGAGACAAAAATCAAATCAATCCAAGCTAATGGAACTTGGGAAGGTAAGTATGGCCTAATGTACCAATTCGAGGTTGAGCTTGAAGATGGAACGGTTGGAGAAGCAAACTCCAAGAGTCAAACACCGCCATACTCTCAAGGTTCAACGGTGTGGTATGATGTTAAGTCTGAGACTCAGTACGGCAAAAAGCTAAAGATCAGCACAAGCGATCCAAGTGGACATCAGCAGAAGCCGTCTAGCTTTGCACCTCAAAGCTCTGACACTCAAATGAGAATAGAAAATAGCTGGGCCGTTCAAACTGCGATAAAAGTTTATGGTCCTATTCCGCAAACGGGCTACGATCTCAAGACTTATCTAGATCGAGTGAATGAGCTTGCGCCTAAACTTTTGGAGATGCGAGATAATGTAGGCAAATTGCCAGCAGAAACACCAAAGCCGGTAAAGCGACAAACTGAGCCACGAGGAGATATGGCGCAGCAGTTCAACGAGTCTCAAGACTCCGGATCAACCGAGGACGGTTTACCTTTCTAACATGAGCAGCAATAACTTAAAAGCTATGATCACCCAAATTTATGGGAGTCAGAAAGCTATGTCGGTGGAATTAGGCGTTACGCCTCAGACCGTTACGAACTGGATGCGACAAGATCCGACTCCTTTACTAAAGTATTCAGCAGAGATAGCTGGTACTGGGAAGGTATCATACAAGGAGCTTGTGATGATTGTGCAAGAGCATAAGAACTATTGTATTCAACATTATCATGCGTAGAGATTACTATTTTAACGCAGATGCCGCTTGCCTATACGGAGTTGATGGAGCTATTATGCTTCATCATCTCGTGTATTGGGTCGTGTATAATTACACCAATGACCAAGGTGAGCGAGATGGTAAGGTATGGACATACAACTCAGCGAGAGCATTCAAGACGTTCTTCCGCTGGTGGTCAGCCGATCAAATTAGGCGAGTGCTGACAAATTTAGAGAAGGATGGTGCTATTATAACCGGGAGCTTTAACAAGCTAGGAATGGATCGAACTAAATGGTATACGGTGACGGCTAAAGTTGCTGAGATATACGAGCTTGATATGCCCCAATTCGGCAAACGTCAACCTCCATTTGGTGAAACCACTAAATGCATTTCGGGAAACGACCAAATGCATTTGGAGAAATCACGACACCAATACCAGTTAGATACTACAAGTAAGAAACCAGTAACAAACCAAGTCATGCTTCCTTGGGATGATGATGCTTTTAAAAGCCTTTGGAGCGAATGGAAACAAGACCGCAAAGAGCGAAAGATAAAAGCCTATACTAGCAGAGGCGAACAAGCGGCACTTCACAAACTTCAAAAGGATTCCGGAAATGATGTGGCGCAAGCCATTTTAATGATTCAAAATTCAATAGCTAATGGATACCAAGGTATATTCCCAGCTCGCAACGCAGCAACCAAACAACCAACTAACTACGATACTGACAAGCTCCGCGAGTGGGCTTCTCAAGGGAGGACATGAGGCCGCTGATGTAAGGCGCAACCTCACTCCAATATCCGCGTGGACGGGAGGCACTAATCTAACAACCGCAGTAAGGCGTGATCCGGATGTTATACGTCCTTGGCTTGCTGGCGAGCTTGCTAGATTAGTCAAGGACATAGGAGCAAAGAATTCTCTCTATGAAACCGAAGAACTAATCTCAGCGTGTGATGCGATTATTGAGGAGTTTCCGGTGCTTAAAATGGAGGAGGTAGTGATTGTCTTCAAGCAAATAAGCCGAGGCAAACTACTCCCAAAGCTCTATAATTCATTTAGAACTCGTGAACTCTTAGAAGCGTTTAGAACGTATGAAGGAGATACGAGAGCCGAAGTACTTGAGCGACTCCATCAAGCACCTAAAACACCGGGAGTTAAACGAAATTCGGGAAGTAAACCTATATTTGAATCCGTCAACCTCTCAAAAGACGAACTTCAAAATATCGGTATATGGCCCGAATCGCAACCCGATCCCAAGCAGTCCGAAAGCTAGATAAGGTATTTAGCATCTACATCCGTCAACGTGCTGCTGATAATTTTGGTATGGTGAATTGTTATACGTGCGGAAAGCGCAAACATTGGAAGGAAGTCGATGCTGGTCACTTTCAATCAAGAGCTAAATTCTCAACCCGATGGGATGAGCAGAATGTCAAAGCTCAATGCAAGCACTGTAATATGACCAACGGAGGCCAGCAATACCAGTTCGGCATGATGCTAGACCAAGAGTATGGCGAAGGCATGGCTGAAAAGATATTGATACGATCCAACCAAATGAGCAAGCTATCACTTCCGGAGCTGAGGATAATGATAGATGCGTACAAAGCTAAGGCGAAGCAGTTTGGACTCTCTTGATCTCTATCTACAAGACAACTATAAAACAATCCGCGAGATGGCTTACACTATCACGCGAGGTAATAAGATCGACTCCGAAGAGCTGGCACATGAGGTCATCATCAGCCTATACTCTGGAGACCGTGAGAAGCTCGCCGGGCTAATAGAGCGCAAGCAAATGCGCTACTGGATTCTCCGCATCATGCTCAATCAATACAATTCCAGCACCTCACCTTTTCACTATCAGTACCGAAAACCAGCCGAAAGACACCGCAAAGCGACTCACGACATCATCGACTGGGCAAGCGATGAGATAGAAGAAAAGCGTATAAAAGAGACTTTACATACATTTGTGGAAGAAGAATTGTCTCAAATGCAGTATTTTGAGCGCACCGTCATAGAGGTATATTACAACCACGATCATACGCTAGATAGTCTGAGTGAGGCTACTGGCATAAGCCGGTCGACTCTTTGGCACACCATTAAAAACACAAGAAATGCCATCAAAGAAAAGTACCAAGAAGAGTAAAGGTCTAGGTGACACTATCGAAAAAGTCACCAAAGCAACCGGAATAGATAAGATCGTAGAAGCCGTAGCTGGTGACGATTGCGGATGTCAAGGCCGAAAGGATAAGCTCAACAAGCTATTCCCATACTATCGCACATTCAACGAGAAAGACATGAAGATGTACGAGGAGAAGATCATGCCGATAGGGAACGAAATAAGCGGCGCAGAGCAGCGTTTAGCCATCGACCTTTATCAAAGGGTAACAGGTAGACGTCAGACGTTTTCTAAGTGCCCAGGTTGCGTGATTAAGATGCTAAACGAATTGAAGACTATCTACGACCATTCTTGCACTAACGAAGATTAATGGAGTTTGAAGAGGCTGAAAAAGCACTAGAATTTCTGAAGAATACCGACGAACAAGCGGCTCAAATGAAGTCCACTAAGGAATGGTTATACGAGAAAAAGAAAACCATTCTCGCGATGGCAATGGCACTCTCAGAAAGCAAGACTCAAAGCGGTAAGGAGGCCGATGCCTATGCATCTAAATCATATCAAACGTGGCTCCTTTCTTATAAGGATGCTGTATATGACTTTGAGACTAATAGAAACAAACGATTAAGCGCAGCCATTCAGATAGATATTTGGAGAAGCTACAACGCCAACACCCGACAAGGAAACATATAACCATGCCACTACCTACACCCAAAGCTCAAGAGAGCGAGAAACAATTCATAGAGCGATGTATGTCTGACTCAGTTATGACCGCTGAATATAAGACCAGCGAACAACGATATGCGGTATGTACCGTTGAATGGAAACGATCCAAGAAATGAAACAATCGGAACAACTTAAAAAAGCTCACCTCGAAGCCTTGGAAAAGTCGCTCGGAGTTGTTACGAGTGCTTGCCGGGCTTCCGGTGTTGGAAGAACTACACACTACCGATGGTTAAAAGATGATGCTGAATTTGCTGAACAAGTCAAAGAGCTGACAGAAGTAGCCATTGATTTTGCCGAGACTCATCTTCATAAGCTGATACAAGACGGATCACCAGCAGCGACTATTTTTTATTTGAAGACTAAAGGCAAGAAGCGTGGATATGTTGAGACTCAAGACATCACCTCCGGAGGTCAACCACTATCAAAACCAACCTGGTTCGAAGCAAGTGAATGAAGCAACCAACCTCGTACCATCACGCAAAGAATAGTAAAGCCAAGATTCAGATTCACCAAGGAGGCACGAGATCGGGTAAAACCTACTCTATTCTTCAATGCTTGTGCGAGTGGTGCTTTCTAAATAAGAATGCTGGCTGGACTATCACAGTCGCTAGGAAGACATTTCCCAGCCTCAGAGCTTCTGTGCTGCGTGACTTCATTACGATCCTAGAAAGTCAAAACTGGTATAACCCGGCGTTTCACAATAAGAGCGACAACATCTATATGCTCTTCGGCAACCTCATCGAATTCCTTAGCATCGATCAGCCAGCCAAAGTGCGAGGTCGGAAGCGGAATATTCTCTATGTGAATGAGTGTACTGAATTAAGCCGAGAGGATTGGAGGCAACTGATGCTCAGAACGACCGATAGAGCCATCATAGATTTCAACCCATCGGAAGAATTCCACTGGATATATGACGATCTCATAACCCGAGACGATGCTGATTTCTTCCAAACGACATACAAGGATAACCCGTTTCTAGAGCCGGAGGTAATAGAAGAGATTGAAAGGCTCAAGGAGACTGACTCGAATTACTGGCGTATCTATGGGCTTGGGATGCGTGGACTATCGCAGTCGGTTATCTTTTCCGAATGGCAGCAAATGGAGATTCCGGAGGATGCAAAGCTCGTGGCTATTGGATTGGATTGGGGCTTTACAAACGATCCGAGCGCAGTAGTAGCAGTCTATAAGCTAGAGCATTCACTATACTTTGACGAGCTTCTGTATTCTACCGGGCTGACTAATCCGGACCTAGCTAGGATGCTGACTGATTTAATTCCGGAGCGAGCTGAGATAGTAGCCGACTCAGCCGAGCCTAAATCTATTGAGGAGCTTCACCGCTTCGGCTTTTTAATCAAGCCTAGCAAGAAAGGACCGGATAGCGTGAGGATGGGGATCGACGTAATGAAACGCCACAAGCTCCATGCAACACCTCGCAGCCTCAACCTCATTAAAGAGCTACGCAATTACAAGTGGAAAACCGATAAGAACGATCGCCAGCTTAATCAGCCAGTTGACTCAATGAATCACACCATTGATGCAATTCGCTATGTTTGCTTAAACAAGCTGACTAAGTCACACTCCGGAACTTATCACATACGCTAAGACATGAAAATAGTAGTACCCGATCATATAGGTGAATTAACGATAGAGCAATTCCAAGCCATCCACGACACTGATGATCCAGTTGAGCAAGTGGCTATTGCTTGCAATATAGACCGCGAGCTAATCAATCAGATGGACTTAGATAGTCTTGATCGAGTAACTAAAGTGATGGGCAACTTTGATCCGACACAGGATAAGAACTGGCCGTTGATACAACTGGTTGAGCATGAAGGCGTGAAGTATGGCTTTCATCCAAATCTTAGCGAGATGACAGTAGGAGAATACGCTGACCTTGAAACACTATGTGCTGACCTATACGCCAACCTGGTCACGGTGATGACGATACTTTATAGGCCAGTAGTAGAGCAGCACAAGAAGCACTACACGATTCAGCCGTATCAAGCTGGTGAGGATGTCGAGTCATTCAATAGGCTGAAGATGGATGTCGTTCTTGGTTCGCTCGCTTTTTTTTTGCGCATAGGGATCGACTACGTGATAAATTCAGCCCAATCTTTGAAGGAGGAGAAGGTTCAGCAATAGGTGAAAAATGGGGCTGGTATGCTTCGTTGTATCATTTGGCTGGTGGCGATATACTCAAGATTGATAAAGTCACCGATTTAAAAATTACTCAAGCATTCACCTTTTTATGCTATGAATTGGACTTGGATATATTGAAGAGAAATAACACGCCAAAACAATGAGCGCAAACGTCAAAACAAACCTCTACCAACTGATTGAAGGCTTCCGAACTTTCGCAACAGATCACAAGCAAATCAATCACTTTGGAGTCGGCCCAGTAGATGATGCTGATGTCGCGAAGCTGAGTGCTGACGATCACCCGATTATGTACATTACTCCGGGAGGCGTAACGCTGGATGAGGGCACTATCATCATGGACATTGATATAATCATTGGAACGATGCAACCGCCGTCAGACGAAGAGCGTATGCAAGTCTTGAGCAATATGCTCTACATCATGAAGGATACAGTCGCATGGCTCAAGCACCATCTAGCTGAGAATGAATTTAGAGGCCGGATAACTTTAGAGCTTCCGGTAACTTGTGAGCCATTCACTACAAAGCTGGATAACTTGCTAGTAGGATACACCTCAGTAGTCAGTCTTGAGTGGAACAACGAAAACGATCTTTGTCTAGTACCTGGAGTATGAAGATACTGAAGATGAAAATAGGCGGCATGGATGTGGTGATGACTCACACATCAAAGGAGCTGATGAGAGTTGCAAAGCTATGGAAGCGAAATGCAAAAGCTATGCTTAAGAGGCAAGGTCATGTTGCTACTGGCGAGCTATTTCAATCCATGCACCCAAAGCTCTCACTTGATAAAAAAGGAAATCCGCAAGTTGATCTTACTCCGGATGTAGACTATTGGCGTTTTGTAGACTCGGGAGTTAAGGGTGCTGATTCGTCTCCATTTCCGGGCCAATCAAAAAGCCCATTTGGATACTCCACAAAGCGGCCTCCGTTATCAGTCATTCAAGGATGGATGAAAGAAAAGAACATTAAACCAAGAGACAAAGGAACTGGTCAGTTTGCTAAAGGCACTCACAAAGGCCTAGCGTTTGCAATACAAGAAAGCATTTTCAAGAGAGGATTGAGGCCGAGCTTTTTCATTAGCGCAACCCAAAAGAGAATAGAAAAGAAGTACGCAGTACCTATTGCTTTGGCTTATACCCAAGACCTAGCCGAAGCACTCAAAAAAGAAATAGAAGATGGCAACAACGATTGACCAACAACCGACCATTAATAGAGCCACAAGCGTAAACGGCCCGATCATATTTAGACTTAGCGCAACGAGCACTGCCGGAGCTAAATTCAGATATGTATGCAGGGTAAAGGATAGTGCAGGCGTGGAGATAGTAACGCTTAAAGCTCCTCCTAACGCTGCTGACGAGGCCGTGTTTGATATATCGTTGATCCTTAGAGATTACGTAAAGGCTGCTCTATTAAACCGCTTACAAACGAGCGCACCAGTTTATACCGGAGCAGCAGCCAATTTCCCATACACAGGATACAACCCGGCTGCATTCTTCAAGGTCGATCTTGGAAGTAGCGAGGCGGCTGATGCAGCTTCAGCACCAGTCACTACCTACGACCATACAGACCAGAAAGTGAACGCTCTCATTTTTCCGGGAGACTCTGGAGATGAGAATTGGCTTGGTTCGATATATAACAAAGGGGTCGCGGTCGCTGATTACAGACCTAGTACCGGAGGTGCTGGTTGGCTCTCAGACATACCTACATCATCCTATTCGGGAATTCTAGGAGGAACGAGCATAGAGCAGTATTGCACAGTCCGAGATTACAGAGTGTGCAATTTCATGTATGCGGCTAATAGCACCAGCGGCCGTGATCTAGGAAACGAGGCAACTGTGCTGAAGCTCTCATATTACAATACTAACACGGCTGCAAACGTCAACGAAAGCTATACCCTAGCAACGGAGTTAACAGTCGCGGCTACTGCTATCACCGCCGACAGACAGATGATAGCGATGGCAATCAGCGGTCCAAAGAATTGGAAAACCTTTGGCGGTCTTGGCATAGGCGCAGCGATCTCAGCCGGATATGTGAATACCTACGAGATGAGGCTAGAGGATGGAGGAGGCGTAGCTAAGTCCTACACGCTAGTTACTCACATTGTGGATGTGGATTGCTACAATGGAAACCCGATGAGCTTAGGCTGGCAGAATCAAGCCGGTGGATGGGACTTCTTCAACTTCACTCAAAAGCGTGTTAAGTCAACCAAGAGCAAGCGCGAATCATTCTACAAGGATGCTGGAACATGGCAAAGCTCTACGACCTTTAAGCCTTGGTCAGATGTCGAAGGTGGAGCGACAACATACATCGCAGAGAATCAACGATCTATTCAGCTTAATACCGGTTGGATCACAGATGCTGAAAGCAATCTTTTAGAGTCTGTCTTTGTGTCTGAAGCGGTCTTTTTACTCAATCCCGATAATCCAGAATACTCAACAAATGTCAAGCTCACCAACATGAGTTATACGCAGAAGCTGAGCAAGAATGATGGATTATTCAAGTACACTATTACCATCGAATACGGCAAAACTCGAAAAAACAAATGATCCAATTAGTCGCATATACTCAAGGAGCTGAGACACCTACGGAGCTTGATCTTGCTGCTGGCTCAGATGTAAAGCTGAACTATAAGTTCGCTGATCCCGGTAAGCCTTTGACAAGGCAAAGTCCTCACTCTCAAGCCTTTACACTTCCGTTCACGGCTGAGAACAACAAGTTCTTCGGTCATTGGTATAATGTGAACCTAAGCTCTGGGAGCTTTGATAGCAATGTAAAGACAAGAGCCGAGATAAGGAATAGCGGCACGATCATCACCGAGGGCTTCTTGCAACTGCGAGGCGTGAGCTTGAAAGCTGAGACCTATCAAGTGAATGTTGTGGGTGCTGCTGGCGAGCTATTCTCAAAGCTAGGTGATGCGACCTTGAAGGACATACTAGC
>TARA_R110001606_G_scaffold4105_5_pt1 | contig 11694 bp, 9 predicted proteins | sample TARA_R110001606 | Tara Oceans TARA_R110001606 (sample SAMEA4398315) | marine metagenome | biome: Polar Biome; feature: [SRF] surface water layer (ENVO:00010504); material: water (ENVO:00002006), including particulate matter (ENVO:01000060) such as... | depth 5 m
GATTTCTTTTGAAAGTGCTAATCTTCGTTTTTCTCCTCTTTCAATTTCTTTGTTAAGTCTTTTAGTTTCTCTTTCCTGTTTTCTTAATCTTACAAAAGATCCTATTTCCCCTGCATATTTCGCAAGAAGCGCTTGCTTCTGCTTCTTCACGGACTCATCTCTACGTTTCTCAGCATTAGCAATTTCTGTATTAAGCATTCTCACTCTTTGTAGATCTTCAGGAGAAGTTGCCTGAAGTAATACTGCCTCTCCTTCAGTACCTAAATTATCTATATTTTCAAGAATAGTGTTTAAAGCTTCGGTTTCATCTTTAACTTGATTAGCAAAACCTTTTCCTAGAAAATCTCCAAAAAATCTAACAAATCCACTTGTATTCTTAACATATTCATCATAAGCTTCAGATTGATCAATCAATGTTTGAGAAGTTTCTGCTATAGCATTTCTAAAAGCTAACTGAGCGTCAACGATATTTGACATTGAACTATTTGTATTATTAATTACATTTGTATTATGGTCTAATTTATCACTAAAATTATCCAGCATTTCTGAAGTTTTATCTAGAGCCGCTCCGTACTTTTCTGCCGCCTTGCTACCAAATCCCATTGCTTTTGTTAGCATAGGAAATGCAATAACTGCTATCATAATGAAAGGCATAAAAGGGGCTAGTTTCATCATGAGCTCTGATATTTTTATACTAACAACTGTTAGGGCTCCTGAAAGGAAAAAAGATGCTCTTGCAAGGGTTCCAAAACCTACTGCATTTGCTGCAGTTAGAGGAGGCAACCCTGCCAACTCCAGCTTTAGTCTCGCAATACCTGCTCTTAGTCCTTCATTAGAAGCAGTAGTTGAAACATTTTCCAAAGCTAAAGATCTTAGTTCTACTTTTTGAAGTCTTATTTCTTCCAAGTTCATAAAAGAACCTTTTTGAGCTTTTACAGATACGTCAGGAGCATTTTGAATTGTAGTTAACTTTAGTTCAGAGGCTATTAACTCTTCTGTTGCTAGTTTCTCTGCTTGAAGAGCTGTTATATTAGCCTCAATAAGTGCTTTAGTACTTCCCCTTGCGGTATTATTTGATTTTGTTAATGCAATAATTTTTGAGTCTAAAGCTGCGCTTTTTTCCCCTAAAGTGGTAGCCTTTTTTAATTGAGTATTAGCAGCAACAAGACTTTTTGATTCGGCCTTATAAGCTGTTGTCATTTTTGTACTACTTTGTGCTCTTTTTAAAGCTGCCTTATCTGCTTTTATAGAATTTTCTTGTGTTGTAATAGCATTTGCTTTTTGTACCTTTGCACCGTCTGCTATCTCTTTTTTAAATTTTTCGAAGTCATCTCGGGCACCTATTGCTGCATTTCTTGCAGTTTGTCTAAACTGTCCCATTGCAGGTACTATAGATTTTAGAATTGAGAGACCGATAGCTGCAAATAATCCTACGAGTAGTCCTTTGTTACCTTCTAAGTATTGTATTATAGGCACTAGTCCGCTGTTAATGAAACTTAAGGCATTTTGAGCAAGATCAGCAAAAGAAGCTGCTAATACTGCAAAGCCGTCTACGTCTACATCTGCAAAAGCTTCGAACTTGTCTTTTCCTTGAGTAATTGCTTCGTTTGCAAAAGCTGTTCTTTTTTGAAACTCTGTTAATTCTGCAGCTGCAACTCCTATACTATCTGCATACCTTGATGCAGCTTCATCCACTCTTACAAATAAACCGATCTCGTCTAATAGTTCTGGTTCTACTTTAATAACACCACGGAATATTCTGTCTAAGGAATCTGCTAATGGTCTACCTAAAGATACCGCAGCATTTTTTGCAACTTTACCTAACTCTACTATAGTACTTGAATCAAATCCTGCACTAAGTGCTAAGGAAGTTGAACGTAAGGAATTAGCAAAGTCTAAACTAAAGCCCGAAGCTGACTGTAAGTCTCTTGCTACAGACCTTATACTTTTTCCTGAGACTATCTCTAATCTCTGTATAGAGTCTGTTAAAGTGTCAACCTGTGCAGATCTTGATAGAACTCCAAAAGCTGCAGTTAAAGCAAATACGTTAGCAGCTAATAAAGCGTAGGCTCTTACTAATCCTCCAGAACCACCTCCGCCGTCAACACTTTGTTGCATTTTTGAAAAGTTCTTAGTTTGATTAGAAGATATTCCAGCAGCACCTTTGGCTACTCTATTGTATTTATCGGTTGTTTTAGTATGTTTTCTTGTAGCTTTTTCAGATTTATCAGTACTTCTAGCTAATTTTTCTGTCTCTTTTTGAATGACAGATATTTTCTTGCCTTTTTGAACAATTTGAAATTCTATTAGTACCTTTTCTGTCATTATTTTTTATTCTTTACTCTATCGTACTCAGCTTTTAATCTTTTCTGAGATCTTTCGATAGCCCTGCCGTCAAGCCATAGTATTGTTTCTACTACATAATCTATTTGATGTTCGCTTACTTTGTATCTTTTTAATAAAAATTCAAAAGTAGCAAAGTCTTTACCTATATACCCTACTTCTGGGTATACTCTATCTCCCATACTATGAAAGATATTTAATGCGTCTATTACTATATCTGGAAAGTCCTCCCAATCTGGAGGACACTTTTCCCAGTCTATTTCTTCTCCAGTTTGCTCACACATCATGAGATACTGGTCTTTTGTCATCCCTATATCTGAATTATTTAGATACAGTTCCAGTTGTTTTCGTACTTTTTGCTGGTTCTTTGCTACGAAAGTTTTCTAAGTCGAAGACTACCTCATTGAGCCAGTTATCAAACTCTGATGAATTTTCTACAAGTACGTGTGCATTCTCTAAAGAGAAATCCATTTCCGTACTCGCATCTTGACCTTTAAGATCAACAAGTATTAAATCTTCTAAATATGCAAGTTTTAATCCTCTCCAACCTTTTACTGTTGCTTCTGTAAATTCTTTTACAAATTTTTCGTCATCTAAAGACTCTTCGAAAGCCCTTGTTTTTCTATTGAACTTGCTTGAAGTACACTTCTTTCTTAAGTTCATTAATTCTTTTCTTGATAAATTTGCAAGTTCTACTTCAAATCCATTTAATCCTGGGAACTCTGCCCAAGTAGTTTTACTGTCTACCAGTAATGATTTTAAATCCATTTATTTTCTCCTAATATGTTATAATGGTTCCTAAATTTGCAGGGCTAGTAACTAGTCTATAGTCAATAGTCTGCGTGTAAGCTTCAGCAACATTGCTTCTTTTCGTAAACATACAACCTGTAAGGTTGGCGTTTAAAAAAGTAGAACCATTTACTATGGTTTTTACTGCTATATTTGCTGAAGTATCAAAAGATTGAAAAGTAGCAGAATTATTACTTGTTATATATTGTGTAATATTTCCACTTACTACTCTATCTCCTAATGTATAAGTTGTCGGGTACATTGCATTACCTGCACTAGTAACTGATAAACTATTTTGTAATGTTTCAAAAGGAGTCCAATTGATATTGTTTTGCACTTGCAATGTAGTAGTAATTAAATTCGGTATATCAACTGAATCTACTTCTACATCTAAAAGTGATAAGGTGGGAGTTCTTGTCGAACTAGTGCTTACCAGTGAACCTGGTAGCGAAAAGCTGGCATTTCCCACTCTACTTAGTTTTTGAGCATCTCCACTTACAGTTAATATAAGTGGTGAACCTTTTGCTAAGTTAAACTCTCCTTGAGTAATTACGCAACCTTCTAATTTGAAGGTGCTCTCTCTGTTTACGATATATAAGTCAAACGATTTTAATAATTGTTCTCCGTTACTAGTATCGTAATCAGTCAGAAGACTTTTTACAATTGTTTCATCTTTCTCTTGAGTTAGATGAACTGCAAAACTAAAGTTTGCGGGATTTGCTTTTGTTATACTTGTCCCTCGAAACATCTTTGTCTGATCGTGCAAAGTCTTTACTTCGTATGCATCTTCCGCGAATGTTTGTGAGAACGACACTTCAGGAGTCGTTTTAATTAAATAACGACTCCCATCGTGTACGATGTGTACACTACTTTCTCGAAGTAGATTGTACGTTGCCATTGTTATACAGTAAGGTCTGTTGCATATGCAGAATCTGAGTGAGTTGTTAAACCTTTGTATTTAACTGTCATCTCATCACCTGTTGATAAGTTACTACCTTGAGCAGCAAACTCAACAGTAGAAGATATAATATCAGCAGTTTCAATTGACGGTATCTGGAAATGCGCTACTGGTAGATCAAATTCTACCAATGGTGTTCCTCCGGAAGCTCCGCCCATGAATAAACTCATATTAAACTTGGTATTAACTAAATTTGTAGCTTTTGTTAAGTCAGAAAGCAACTCGTTAGAGCCGTCTGCTTTAGTATCTAAGTACATAGTTAAAGAACCACTTACTTGTCTTGACCCTGAGAAAGAACCAATTGGAGTATCAACAACTCCTAAAGTTTCTGGGGTTACATAAGTAATATTATTAGCAATGGTTAATGAACCACCAGTAATATTAATTGCATAAGTTTTTGTTCCGCCACCGTCATTATCTAATACTTCTGCAGCGCCTGAGCCTGTTGTAGCATGAGATAGACTTAAAGTAGATAACTTATTTCTTAAGTAATCAGCATCCGCAGTACCTGTAGTATCAACGAAGTTGAAACCTTCAGTATAAGGAAGAGCTGTATATGCTGCATCTGTACTACCGTCTGTTTCTAATGCTTTTGTAGGGTCTTCTATAGCTGTTGTTACTTGGTCAATAGTTGTTGCGTTACCTGACCACGCGATAGTAGCAATACCATCAATTGCAAAGTCAATTTCTGCTTGGTTTACTTGACACTCATTTAGTCTGTAAGTTGTATTCTCTAATGCAAAGAATATTGAAAGTTTCAATAATTCATGATGGTCTGATCTTATGAAAGACACATCTGCATCTGTGCCATCACATGTTACAGCAGTTGCTGAAGTTCCGCTTAAGGCACCTCCAGTAATATCTTTACCTGCAATAGCAGCCCATAGAATGTTTTCACACATATCCATATCATTTTCAGTTCTTATACTATTAGAACCGTGTTTGAAAGGTCTTACATATGTTGAGAGTGACCACTCAGCTGGAGCCAATGAATCATTGAATCTTTTTGAGCCTCTGCTTGGGGTTGCACCCGCTTCATTAATTGTTACGTCAGTAGAGTCTGAACTCTGTGAAAAACTATAACCGTCTAATACTCCCAATTTGAAAGTGTTTGCGGCTGCACCATTACCTTTAAAAAGTCCTGTTCCAATTCTTCCGCCTTCTGCAGTTGTAGAGGTAATACCGTCTACATCACAAGCGAAACTTGAACCTGAACCTGTTGTAGCACTCTGTGATAGAGTAGCTCCATCTGTAAGTCCTGTGCCTCTAAAGTTGTTAGGAATTATAACATGCGTTACAGCTCCACTGTTTACAGTTTTTACAACTACCTTGACGCCACTACTTAAAGTAATTACGTCTCCTACTGCGTGTCCTGTACCTCCAGATATCCCATCAACACTTATTAAGGAGCCTCCACTTACGTGAACTCCATTTGCTGCTGATACAAATACCTTGGTATTTCTTGATAGATTTAAAGCCATTTTGCTTATCTCCTATAATTTACTTTGGAAAGGGTTTAGCGAGAATTTTCTGCTTTACCTGTTTCCTAATATCGTACTTCAACTACCATCTCACCTATACCTAGTGGAGTAATAACTCCCTCATCTGTACTAATCGATTGAATAGTCATAGATGTTGCTTGTAGGTTTGGCGATACAGTATCGTCATACACCAGTATGTCATTATCGTCAATTACTCTTTCGAGGTCTTCGAGTAATAGTGACAAAACTTCTTGAGGGTCATTTGCATCTTCTACATATGCCCTGATTGTTATTGTTATAAATCTCCATTTAAACCCACCAGGCTGATACTGTCGTACTTCGTCACCTGCTACAACACATACTTTTGGGTACTGCTGAATTTCGTCTAAAAATACTAAGTGTGAGTCAGCATTTTGAAAGACATTGGAATTATATGGATGATTCCCATCAATTTCTTTTACTTTTTTTGTGAGAGCTTCGGCTATCTTTTTTCTTTGTGTTCTATATGCCATTATACTCTCCTAAGTGTAAATTTCTTATCTATATATTCTATAGCTAAATTTCTTATACTTTTTGAGATTAAAGGTTTAGGGTTGTAACCTGTAGGCCATTTTTTTGCGCCTATATTCTCAAAAGTAGAATATACTCCCCCTCTATTACTACTAGTGCCCCCGCCAGTTAAAGTATATGTATATTCTCCTGTTATTGTTTTTCCTGTGTCCCTTAAGTTCAAAACTTTAACACTATTAGAAAATTGTCCTGTCTGATTTCTAAGAGCAGGTCTTCCCATGTTTCTTCTAACTTCTGCAGGTAGTCTTCTATTAATTTTGCCCCTTAGTGCATTTAAAGTTATAGGACTATCTGCTCCTTTCTCTTCTTTAATAGAAACCTTTCTAACATTAGCAGGTATTACTACTGTTTTATTTTGTTTAGTAACCCAAGATTTATTAAATGTTTTTTCAATAATCCTACGTTCTCTTTTACTCGGTTTAATAGAAGTTGTGGATACTTTAACACTTTTTGCTTTTACTTTTTTAAAATTCTTTTTTATCTCATTAACTTCTTTTCTAACTTTGTCTTTTCGTATATCTTTTTTTATACTATTACTTGCTTCAAAGTCATTTGCATGTTGTCTATCAACAAACTCAGGCTTTATAGAATCTATATACTGGGTTAAGCCTTCAAGAATTTTCGGCTTTAACTGGTTCCAATCCGTATCTAACTTTTTGGTTTGTTGTTCAAGCTTTCCTTTAATAATTCTTTTTTCGCCAACTAAGTACCCGTCTTTATCTATAGGATCTAAAGTTACTGATATTTTTACTTTATCTTGTAACCAATCTGATAAATTTATATTAGTCTGTTTAAACTTAAAATCTACTCCGAAGCCTTCCATTTCTCTTAGTTCTTTAGCAAGTATTATAAATCTGTCTTTACCTATTGTAGACTCTGCTTCGTGAGAATAGTTTGTCTTATTACCGATAGCCAAATGAGCACGTCTTGTATCCATAGGATCTTCAGTTTTAAATAGTCCTTTGTCTCTTACGTGGTCACACCAATCTTTCCATAATTCTTTTCGTAAAGCTGCACAAAATTCATATATAGTAAAACTAGAACTAGTGGCCTCTACTTGTATGTGCCATTTATCTCTTGTAGAACCTGCCATTAGTCTTACTTGTCTTTTTTCTAAATTTAAGTCTGAAATCTTATTTATTTTTACACTACTTTTTAGTTTTACGCCCTCTAGTTTGCCACCTGCTAGTTTTACAAAACTTTTTCTTACTAGATTCTGCCACACTGCTTTCTCGTTATATACATTGAAAGCTCTATAGTAGAATGTGTTTTTATCAAATATAGTCTCTAAAGCCTTTGGAGTACCATTAAGAAGACCTGCTACCGTTTCCTGAGTAGTAATTTCTACTTGATGAATTTCTGAACCCTTTAACTTTTTCCTAACTTCTTTGTCAGTATAACCTTCCATCATTTTTACAATTTGGTCAATTACTGCTTTTTTAGCCATTACTTATGTATCTTATAAAAATCCAATATACGTTTAATATGGTCTGGAAAACCGATGTTCTCTCTTAAACTTGTTGATACAGGATTTTGTATCTGTGCGCCTGATATAGATAAGTTTGCTTTTCTTTCATCTTTTAAATAGTACTTAACTAAATCAAAACACGCTAATTTTAAATCTTCTGGTGTTGCGGCATACCCTGAAGTATACACAACTTTTACTGCTTTTCTTCCTTGTGGAAACATTTTGTCCCCGGTTGCAGTAGTTCTAAATATAGTATCTGTTATATCATCTACTATATAGTCATATTTTCCGCTATTATCGGAATTACCTGTTATTAATGTCGTGTATGAGTCTGATTGACTGCCCCTTTCGGAAACTGAGGTCACGCTCACAACTGGACTTTCATCTAGTATTATTGCATTAGTGTATCTGTCTCTGACATCGTAGTACTCTGTCTTTGCACTTGAATAATAATCTACAAAACTCGTCCCGCAGTAGGTTTTTACTGCTTGACTGATGGCTGGTATGATAACATTAATTTTAGAGTCTTCGGAAACCCCGGTGAGTCCCGCGAAATCTTTATACTGTGCTAATGTTACTAAATTTGCCATAATTAAAAAGTGAGAGTGTTAGGTACACTCTCAAAAACCATTTCCTGTTAAGGGTTATCCTTAAGCACCTTTATAAGCGTAAGCCCATTTCGAAGGTACAGCATCAATAAGATCAGTAAATCCTAATCTTTGTGAAGCAACAAGTACTCTTCTTTGGTTAGCTACTTCGTAGTCAGACTCAACGGTTACACCTCTAAGTCTTGGCATTACGTAGTTTCTAGTATAAACAGCGATAGCACCGTATTTACCAGCAGCTTTAGCAGCGAATTCGTCACATAGTATTACTCTTGATCCGAATACCTGTCCAATTTCACCACTTAGCTTAGTAGCCATGTCGCCAACTAAGTTAGCATCTTGGAACTCTGCATCTTCTAATAGGTTATAGTATACGTCCTGTGATACGATATAAACTACATCGTTAGGATTAACACCATATTTGCCCATATTTACTCTCATAGAAAGAAGATCGGCTGCAGTAACTGAGTCACCTGCTGCGAATCCTGATCCACCTGCTGAAGTTTCGTGGTTGTCCCCATCAGCTGCTGCTAATAGACCTTCAAATGCGCCTGAAGTGTAAACACCATTATCGTGGTTACCTGCTAGGATTGCATTTTCGATTCCTCTTGCGTGTGATCTTACCATTGACTCTCTAATTAAAGGAAGGATTGGTAGGATTGCATCTTCTTCTGTTTCATTACCTAAGTATGAAGTTGAGATTAATTTAGATGTTGAAATAGTTCTTTCAGTTAAGTCTACTCCAGTATAAGGAGCTCCTAAGGCGCCTCCTCTAGTATCTAAATTACCTTTTGGTGAAGAACCAGTAGCGGCTTGGTTACCTGTAAATTCTGCATAACCTGCATCTGGTAAGATTGGGATAATCATATTAGCTGAAGTCATAGCGATTTCTCTAAATAGAGGTGCTAAGACTAGCTCATTTTGAATATCTCTTTCTATATTTGTTGAAACAATTTGTTCAAAATCAGCTGATGAAACCTCAACACCTGAATGTTGATTAACTTTTTCCATCAAAGATTTAGAAATATCAGTATTCCAGCCTTTTCCACTAGCTAAGCCAGCGAATTTAGCATCAATGATATCTGATTCAAATTCTTTCTTCCAATTACTAGTACCACTTCTGTCAGAGAAATGTCTTTTGGACTCTCTGATATTCATGATTTCTTCTGACTTTTCAGCTAACTGAGATTCTAAGTTTTTTACAACTGATTCTAAGTTAGAGTAGTCCTGTTTCACTCTAGCTTCCACGTCGTTCATTAGCCTTTCAGCTCCTGATAAACCTGCTTCGACTATAGTTTTAGTTTTTTCCTGATCTGCTACTTCAGCAGCTTTTTGAACTTCAGCGTCGCTAGTTGCTTTTTGAGCAGCTTCGTCTGCAGCCTTCTGTTCAGCAACTTTTTGTTCAGCTTGTTTCATTGCAATTTTAGTGGCAGTATCTTCTGCTACTTGTTTTGCGAATGCTTCAAGATTGAACTCTGAAGTGCTTTCAGGAGATTTATTTTCTTTTGACATATTTGTCTCCATGTTATGGGATTCCTCCCTTCTTGGCTGCTCAACATTAACAGCGTCTGCTGATTCTGCTGGGTTAGCCTTATAAAAAGTATGCTTATACTTGTTGTAATCTTCCATACTATCAAATGATTTGCTTAATCCAAAGGTTGCCCCTTGGTTGCAAGGCACTGATACTACAGAGACTTCAAAAAGCTCCGCGTCCTTTATCTTGTATCCATCGGTTTCGGTCATATAATCAGCGTCCTTGACTTTGAAACCGACAGAAAAAGCTCCAAGGACACCGTCTTTGATTAATTGTGTTACGTCGCCCGCAGCTTTTGATATCTTTGCAGATATCTCTAAACCATTGTCTGTAACTTTTAGATCTTTACAACGTCCGATAGGTTTATCGTAGTTGTGATTAAATAAAATAATTGGGTTGTTCTTAAAGTTTTCTAAACCGCCTTTTGTCCACGCGCCGCTTTCGATTATATCTCCAGCTCTGTCAAGACCACTTGTACTTGCAGAACCTTTAATTTCTATACCGCCATCATCAGTTTCACCTAATGCTTTGAAAGTGCTTGTCCAGTGATAAATTTTATTTGACATCTTTTTTCTCCACTTTCTTAGCAGGTGCTTTTTTAGCAGGTGCTTTTTTAACTTCAGCTTTTTTAGTAACTTCAGTAACTACAGTAGCTGGGTATCTGTGTTCTACAACACTTAATACTCTATTCCAACTTCCAAATGCTCTTCTAAGCATAAAATCTTTAACAGGAACATCTGCTCCTTTTGATTTGTAAGTAGCTAAATCCATGCTTCCACCATTACTAGTGAAATACTCTGAAACAGCTTTTGCCATCATATGTTTTGTCATAATTATTCTTCCTCGCTTGGGGCAGCCTCTTCAGGTCTACCGCCTTGTTCCGGGTTTGTGGCTGAGCCTGCTATATTTGCAGGTACTCTTGGCTTATCAAATCCGGCTACAGGTTCTTTTCCTAACGCTACTCTTGCTTCATTGGCACTTAATATGCCTGTGTTTACAAGTGTAGCATAGTATGCTGCCTGATCTCTCAATTCTGGTTGTAAAGCAGGAATTCCTGTTACATCTTCATTTAGTGAGAAACCAAAAAATCTTTCTAGTGCGTATCCTAGTTTTTTAACTATTGGTAGCACAGTCTCTAAGTAGTATAGTCTATGGTTAGGTCTTATATTTGCGTTATTGCCTCCATCCAGTAAAATTGGTGGTATTCCCATAGCTTCTAGTATAATTCTTTCATTTGCTTTGATTGATTCTGCAAAGTCTAATTCTTTAAAGTTCACTTTAGTTAGTGCATCTACTTCTAATCCACCATCAAGTATAAGAGGTCTTCTTCCACCTGTATTAGGATTATACCTTATGCTCCAAGCTTGCATCATTCTTTCTTTTACTTTCTCAGAAAGAGTATTTGGACTCTTTAGTACTAATCCTGGAACTGCTCCATTTTTGAAGAAGTTATCCTGGAAGTTTCTCATACTTGCAAGTAGTTGCATAGTTCTATATGCAGGTTTTAGTCTTGGTACTCCTCTATAAATGGAATTAAAACTATTTTCTTTAATATGAATAATCTCACTTGGACTATAATCTATTGAGTTATCATAAGAATATCTTTCTATATATGTTTTGTCATCAGTATGAATAGTTACCTTATCTGCTGGTAAATGGTACAAATGAGCACCATCAAAGTAAATAAAGATATTTCCATCTATAAGTAAATCAATTATTAAGTTTCTTTTAAAAGAACTTACATCCTGAAAAGGATTAGGCTCTATATTTAATAAAAGTTCGACTTTTGATTTACGAATATTTTTTATAATATTATTCGTACCTGTAAGTTTTTCACCTACAGAGAACGGTATCTCCGCTACATCATCAACAATCATATTTACTGCTCTGTTTACAATTTCTAATTGTTCGTAAGCATTTTTATAATTAGTTATAATTTCACGAGA
>TARA_R110001606_G_scaffold8070_1_pt1 | contig 11673 bp, 10 predicted proteins | sample TARA_R110001606 | Tara Oceans TARA_R110001606 (sample SAMEA4398315) | marine metagenome | biome: Polar Biome; feature: [SRF] surface water layer (ENVO:00010504); material: water (ENVO:00002006), including particulate matter (ENVO:01000060) such as... | depth 5 m
ACGCTCCGACTCTGGCGGCTTGTAGCCAAGCCACCGGCCTTCCGCAACAAGTGAATGCCGCTTTGGCTCACAGCAGGTTTCAGGTGGCCATGCTCGAAGTGGCCTTTGCCGGGAGCTCAGCTTGCCATGCTGTGTCACAGGCGTGATCGAGAGGGCTTGTGTCGTCTCATTCACAAGCAGCTCTATTTGAACAAGCGCGGCAGCATTCGCTTGAAGAACGGCGTGCTCACCAGCATGCCGTCATGCACAGAGTAGGGCATGTCTTCCTGAGGCGCTGGAAATGGCTTGCTGACTATAGCGATCGGCGCCCTGACCCGCGGGTCGAGTTCGCCGTTTTCAATGATCGTCATGCAAGCCTGTCGCATTTCCTCATACTCGTGCCCGAGCCCAAGCCGTTCGTTCAAAAAACCGATGCGGTCGCTTCGCTCGCACAGCGCTGTCAGGATTTCGATGAGTTCAGGGACCGATACGCCAGTCTCGAACATGGAAGCGTGATCACCGGTCAGGAATTCACGAGATGGCGACCACAACAGCATCCACCCGGCTGTCGCCCGGTCCATTTGCGGCTGTTGCACGAGCCACGTGAGGAAGCCGTGCTCATCGCCCACATAGGCTAGTGCAGCGATCGCCGCCTCATGCCAGATCGCAGGGTCGGCTTGCGCTTTCAGCCAAGCGACATCGGCCTCTTTGGTAATGTCAATCTCGTCCGGCAGATCGGCGTCCTGATACAATATCGGTCTCCAAATCCGGCTTCATTCGCCTGCACAATGGTAGGGCTGTTTCGCGGCGAAAATTGTCCGCGCCGCCTAGGCTGCGCGCCTGACCCGCATGGCGTCGAGCCGGGCCTTCAGATCGGTCAGGCCGACCAGCGCCCCTTCGAGGCGCTCCTGCCGCTCTGGCGCGGTTTCGGATGGAATCTCGGCATTGAACGCCTTCGCAACCGTCCGCTGCAGCTCGCGCGCCGGGCTGGCGACCGTGCCATTGCCCAGTGTCGCAGCGCCCGACAGCACGGCCTGCAGGCCCTGTTCGGCCAACAGCGATTTCGCGCCTTTCAGCGTCAGGCCGCGCTCATGCACCAGTATCTGGATCGCGCGCAGGGCGTCGATATCCTGCGGACGGAACAGGCGGCGGCCGTCGCTTCGCTTGACTGGTTTGACGTCGCGCGGAAACTTGGTCTCCCAATAGCGCAGCACATGCGTCTCCAGACCCAGCTCGGCGGCCGCCTCGCCAATCGAACGAAAGGCCGTGGCTGATTTCTCGATGCGGTTCCGGGTGGCAGTCATGTCGCTATCCTTTTTGTGGGTCAGCCCTTGTCGACGCGGGCCTTGAGCATGGGGGATGGGCGGAAGGTCACCACGCGACGCGGCGCAATGACGGCTTCTTCGCCTGTCTTGGGGTTGCGGCCTTCGCGAGCGGATTTTGACCGCACAACGAAATTGCCAAAGCGGGAGAGTTTTACTTCGTCTTCATGCTCCAGCGCACTGCCGATCATGTCGAGTGTCCGGTCGAGCAGGTCCGAGGATTCCTGGCGGGTAACGCCCACTTCGCGGACGATGGCATCAGTTACTTCAGCACGGGTCAGGGTCTGGTTGCTCATAAGGGTCTCTCGCCTTTCGTTAATGGATAGCCAATGAAACTTAACGGATTCCTAGCGAAACCGTCAGCTTAATTCGTTGAGATGTTTTGATTTGTCCAAATCGCACCCAAAACTGTGGATCAATTTGAGGTCTATATCTTAAAGGCGGAACAGGCTGGCGCCCCAGGAAAATCCGCCACCCATCGCTTCAGACAGGATCAGGTCACCCTTTTTTGCCCGGCCGGATCGAACCGCATGGTTCAGCGCCAGCGGAATGGAGGCCGCAGACGTATTGGCGTGCTCGTCAACCGTGATCACGACCTTCTCTTCCGGAATACCGATCTTCTTCGCGACGCCATCAAGGATCCGCTTGTTGGCCTGATGTGGCACGAACCAGTCGATATCCTCGGCCGTCAGGCCCGTCTCGTCGAGAACGGCCTGAATTGCTGACGAGATGTTCGTCACCGCATGCTTGAAGACGCGATTGCCTTCCATGCGCACATGGCCGATCGTGCCGGTGGAACTGACGCCTCCATCGACATAGAGCAGGTCAGACTTTGTGCCATCGGTGCGGATATGGTGGGTGATGATCCCGGCATCGGCCGCGCCGGTCCATTCCTCGGCCTCGATAACCACCGCGCCGCCGCCATCGCCGAACAAGACAGCCGTGCCCCGGTCAGACCAGTCGAGAATGCGCGTGAAGGTTTCTGCCCCGATCACCAGAGCCCGGTTGAAAAGGCCCTGCTTCAGCAGGCCGTCAGCCGTCGCAAGGCCAAAGAGGAAACCGGAACATACGGCCTGAATATCGAAGGCCGCACCGGGGCCTGTGCCCAGCTTGGCCTGCACGGCCGTCGCCGTGGCCGGAAACGTCTGGTCCGGGGTGGTCGTGGCCAGCACGATCAGGTCGATGTCTTCAGGCGCAATCCCTGCCGCATCAAGCGCCTGGCGAGCAGCCGCGGTCGCAATATCTGATGTCAGTTCACCATCGGCTGCCACATGGCGCTGCTTGATGCCTGTACGCTCGCGAATCCATTCATCAGACGTGTCGAGCATTGTCGACAACTCATCATTGGTCAGAACCTTTTCGGGAAGGTAACCGCCTGTGCCGCGAATGAAACTGCGCCGTGCCATATGGTTCCTCTCTACGCCGGCTGCCCTATTCGGCAGCCATGCCGCCTTCCCTGATGCGGGCAAGGTTTGCAAGTATTTCGTCCCGATAATGGCTGCCCGCCAGATTGGCCGCCAACTGGCAGGCCTGGGCAAATCCACGCGCATCGGTACTGCCATGGCTTTTGACTGACACGCCGCCCAGACCCAGCAGGACGCCGCCATTCACATTGCTCGGGTCCATCTGCGCGCGCAGCTGCTTCAGGCCGCCCGACGCTAACACGGCGCCAAGCTTGGTCATCATGCTGGCCATGAAGGCCTCACGCACGCGGTTGCCCAGCATGCGGGCCACGCCTTCGCCCGCCTTCAGCGCCACATTGCCGGTGAACCCGTCAGTCACCACGACATCGACAGCACCCTTGGATATATCGTCGCCTTCAACAAAGCCGCGATAGTCAATGTCCAGCGTGGCCGCGCGCAGCCATTCATGGGCCTCGCGCACCTCGTCATGGCCTTTCATCTCTTCCGAACCGATGTTCAGGATCCCGATGGTCGGCTTTTCGATGCCCAGCGCCGCGCGGGCATAGGCTTCGCCCATGATGGCAAACGTCACCAGTTGCGCCGCGTCAGCCTCAAGGTTGGCGCCGACATCCAGCACCACGGTGCGCCCGCGCATCGTGGGCCACAGCGCCGTCATGGCCGGGCGATGCACACCTTCCATCTTGCGCAGGATCAGCATGGAAATCGCCATCAGCGCGCCGGTATTTCCGGCAGACACGGCTGCACCTGCCTGCCCGGTCTTGACCGCCTCAATGGCGTTCCACATGGATGATCCCTTGCCCCGGCGCAGGGCCTGGCTCGGCTTCATATCACTGGTGATCACGCTGTCGGAATGCACAATCTGGCACCGGCCAGCCAGCACGGAATGCGCGGCAACCAGGGGCGTCAGCGCCGCTTCGACGCCGTGTAGAATAATGCCGATATCAGCGCGGTCTGCCAGCAGGCTTGCCACACCATCGACCACCACACCCGGCGCGGCATCACCGCCCATGGCATCAATCGAAAGTATTGTGCCTTTAGCCATTCGGGCCTTCCAGATACATCGGAAACCTGATGTTTCCTGTTGGGCGGTGTTTACGGCGCGTCAGGGGGGTTGGCAACGCTGCGCCTGTACCTGCTAAGGGATTTCTGACAGGGCATGCCAGGCAGGCTTCCCTGCCAGAATCTCGCTATCCGGCTGTTCTTTCAGGCGATCCGCAAGGCAGATCAGGTATCCTGTCAGTGCCGTCGCTAGTCCCTTTTCTGTAACGCCATTGCGTTCCAGCACAACGATGAGGGCTGATTCCCGGTCAGGATCGTCCAGCGCCCTCGTCACGGCCTTGCCCAGACCGTAATGCGCTTCGGCCAGCTTGCGCACTTTCCGGGCAATCGAGGAATCGCCAACGCCCTGTTCGCGATAGGCTGCATCGAACCCGTCCAGCACGCGTGCGTTCAGTGCTGCGGCGAGCCTCGCCGATTCGGCGCCTGCAATGGCATTGATCCGCCTGATCGCCAGTGCCGCATGGAGGGTGACCATCTGCGCGCGCCCCTCAAACGTATCCGCAACGTCTCCGGCGAGATAGAAATCCGGTGCCAGGGCGGCTTTCATCAGGCCGCCATAGGCCTGCCCGACGGCGGCCTTGCGGGCCCGGCGCCGCGCCAGCCAGCTGATTGAAAATCCCGTCACGATGTACTCCTGTGTTGCCAAGGGGGGGCTGCAACCGCTAGGTCTTTCGCGAAGCCTTATCAGGAGTTTCTCCATGTCGCGACGTGCGATTTTGGCCATTGGCCTTCTCATCCTGCCCCTCACCGCGTGCCTCACGCCGTCGCGGGACTTTCACGGCTATGTGGCAGACGACGCCCAGCCGCGCGACATGAAGCCGGACGAGGACACACGCTCCTCCGTGCTTGCCCAGCTGGGCAGCCCGTCAACGGAAAGCGTGTTCGACAACAAGACCTGGATCTACATGACTGACGTTCAGGAACGCGTCGCTTTCTTGAAGCCAAAAATCGCCAAGCGGTCGATTACCGCCATACGTTTTGGCGAGGATGACAAGGTCGATGAAGTGCTGGAATACAACGCCGCTGACGGCGAAGTCATCAAGTATGCCGCGCGCGAAACGCCGACCCGTGGCCGCGAACTGGGCCTCTGGGAACAGATCTTTGGTACGGTCGGCGGCGTACGCCTGCCCAACTCCGACGAAGCCACTCCGGGCAACCCCACCGGCCGCCGCCAGTAGCGCCCGCCCACCAATCAACTTATCCCAGGCCCTGGAACCCCCGGTTCCAGGGCTTTTTCGTTTCACCCAGATGCGGCTGGCATGCGGCCTCTGCAGGCGGATTCCGACCTATAGACACAGCCTATAATTCAAATCCCAATAATCGATTAGATCAATGCCATCGGGCAGGATACACTCGCGCACAAGGCGAAAGTGCCGCAAGCATAAGCAATGGGAGAGCAATATGGACGGAAATGATATGCCAAGTGCCGGCAAGTGCCCGGTGATGCATGGCGGTATGACCGCGATCGGCAGAACGGTCATGGAATGGTGGCCCAACGCGCTCAATCTCGACATCCTGAGCCAGCACGACACGAAGACCAACCCGATGGGCAAGGACTTCAACTATCGTGAAGAACTCAAGAAGCTGGACGTGCAGGCGCTCAAGCAGGACCTGCAGGACCTGATGACCGACAGCAAAGACTGGTGGCCGGCTGACTGGGGCCATTATGGCGGCCTGATGATCCGCATGGCTTGGCATGCCGCCGGTTCCTACCGCCTGTTTGACGGACGCGGCGGCGGCGGCACAGGCAATCAGCGCTTTGCCCCGCTCAACTCCTGGCCTGACAATGGCAACCTCGACAAGGCCCGGCGTCTGCTTTGGCCGATCAAGAAGAAATATGGCAACAAGGTCTCCTGGGCCGACCTCTACATTCTCGCCGGCAACGTCGCTTACGAATCCATGGGCTTCAAGACATTCGGCTTCGCCTTCGGCCGCGAAGACATCTGGGCACCTGAACAGGACGTCTACTGGGGATCGGAAAAGGAATGGCTGGCCGACAGCGTCCTGCGCTATGCCAATGCGGAAGACCCGGCCTCGCTCGAAGCGCCGCTCGGCGCCGTCCACATGGGCCTCATCTACGTCAACCCGCAGGGCCGCGACGGCAAGCCCGATCCGCTCAAGTCTGCCCATGATGTGCGTGTCACCTTCAAGCGCATGGCCATGAATGACGAGGAAACGGTCGCACTCACCGCGGGCGGCCACACCGTCGGCAAGGCGCACGGCAATGGCCTGGAATCCAATCTCGGCCCTGCCCCGGAAGCGGCACCCATCGAGGAGCAGGGCTTTGGCTGGATGAACCACAAGACCCGCGGCGTCGGCCGTGACGCCGTCACCAGCGGCCTTGAAGGCGCCTGGACCACCCACCCGACCCAGTGGGACAATGGTTATTTCGACCTCCTGCTGAACCATGAGTGGGAACTGAAGAAGAGCCCCGCTGGCGCATGGCAGTGGCAGCCTGTCGACATCAAGGAAGAGGACATGCCCGTCGACGTCGAGGATCCTTCGATCCGCAAGATGCCGATCATGACCGACGCCGACATGGCGATGAAGATGGACCCCGAATACCGCAAGATTTCCGAGCGCTTCTACAATGATTTCGAGTATTTCTCGGAAACCTTCGCACGTGCCTGGTTCAAGCTGACCCACCGCGACATGGGGCCGAAGGCACGCTATTTCGGTCCCGAAGTCCCGCAGGAAGACCTGATCTGGCAAGACCCGGTCCCGGCTGGCAATACCGGCTATGATGTCGATTCCGTGAAAGCGAAAATCGCCGCCAGCGGCCTGTCCATAAATGAAATGGTCTCAACGGCCTGGGACAGCGCCCGCACCTATCGCGGCTCTGACATGCGGGGCGGGGCCAATGGCGCCCGTATCCGCCTCGCGCCCCAGAAGGATTGGGAAGGCAACGAGCCGGCCCGGCTCGCGAAAGTCCTGAAGGTCCTTGAAGGCATCGCTTCCGACACTGGCGCAAGTGTCGCCGATGTCATCGTGCTCGCCGGCAATGTCGGCATCGAGCAGGCCGCGAAGAAGGCCGGGGTCGACGTGAAAGTGCCGTTTGCACCGGGCCGCGGCGATGCGACGGCAGACATGACGGATGCCGAATCTTTTGAGCCGCTGGAACCCATCAATGACGGTTACCGCAACTGGCAGAAGGCGGAATATGATGTCAGCCCTGAAGAACTGATGCTCGACCGCACACAGCTTCTCGGCCTGACGGCGCCGGAGATGACGGTTCTCGTCGGCGGCATGCGTGTCATCGGTACCAACCATGGCGGCACAAAGCACGGCGTATTCACGGCCCAGGAAGGCGCGCTGACAAACGACTTCTTCGTCAATGTGACCGACACGGAAAATTACTGGAGGCCATCAGGCAACGGCATCTATGAAATCCGCGACCGGAAGACGGACGCCGTGAAGTGGACGGCGACTCGAATGGATCTTGTCTTCGGATCCAACTCCATCCTTCGCGCCTATTCTGAGCTCTATGCCCAGGATGACAGCAAGGCCAAGTTCGTTCATGACTTTATCGCCGCCTGGACCAAGGTGATGAACGCGGATCGTTTCGACCTCGCCTGATCTCCCCCAAGAGGCAGGTCTTCGATCCAGAGAAAAGCCCCGGTGCATTGCACCGGGGCTTTTTGATTGCGGGGGCAGATCGCCTTAGTGCGAGGCAAGCACCGCCAGAAGCAGCAAGGCCACGATATTCGTGATCTTGATCATTGGGTTGACGGCCGGTCCGGCAGTGTCCTTGTAAGGATCACCCACCGTATCGCCGGTCACGGCAGCCTTGTGGGCTTCGGAGCCCTTGCCGCCATGATTGCCGTCTTCGATATACTTCTTGGCATTGTCCCAGGCACCGCCGCCTGAAGTCATCGAGATGGCCACGAACAGGCCAGTCACGATCACACCCAGCAGCATGGCACCGACAGCTGACAGGGCGGCGCCGGCGCCGGCGATCACGAAGATCACGCCGAACAGCACGATGGGCGACAGAACGGGCAGCAGGGACGGCACGATCATCTCCTTGATCGCCGCCTGCGTCAGGATATCAACGGCCCGGCCATAATCAGGCTTCACTTCGCCTTTCATGATGCCCGGCATTTCGCGAAATTGACGACGCACTTCCTCGACCACCGACTGGGCAGCGCGCCCGACGGCCATCATCGACATACCGCCGAACAGGAAGGGCAACAGGCCGCCAAACAGCAGGCCGACTACGACATACGGACTGGAGATGTCGAAATCGACCACGACATTGTGGAAGAATGTTCCCGGATCGGCCTGGGCGATGAAGTATTTCAGGTCTTCCGAATAGGCCGCAAACAGAACAAGCGCGCCGAGACCCGCAGATCCGATGGCATACCCTTTGGTCACAGCCTTGGTCGTGTTGCCAACGGCGTCCAGTGCGTCGGTCGTCTGACGCACTTCCGATGGCAGTTCGGCCATTTCCGCGATACCGCCTGCATTGTCCGTCACCGGACCAAAGGCATCGAGGGCCACGATGATACCGGCAAGCGCCAGCATGGTCGTCGTCGCAATCGCAATGCCGTAAAGGCCAGCCAGGTTGAACGTCAGCAGGATGCCCGCCATGATCGTGATCGCTGGCAAAGCTGTCGACTCGAGTGAGACAGCCAGGCCCTGGATCACGTTCGTGCCGTGGCCCGATTCAGATGCTTTCGCGATTGACCGGACAGGACGGAACTTGGTCTCTGTATAGTAGGCCGTGATGTAAACGATCAGACCGGTGACAACCAGGCCCGTCACACCGCAGAAGAACAGGTCGAGGCCCGTAATGTCGCCCACCATGCCAAGCCTTGCCCCGGCCTCGTTCAGCACGCCGAAACCTGCTGGCAGGACACTGTGGATGGCAATGGCAAGACCACCGACCGACAGGATGCCGGTCACGATCAGGCCCTTGTAGAGCGCCCACATGACATCCGTGGAGCCCTTGCTGAGGCGCACGAAGAACGTGCCCACAATCGAGGTAATGATACACACGGCAGCAATCGCCAGGGGCAGCATCATCACGGCGGAAATGTCCGGCGATCCTGTGAAGTAGATACCGCCCAGAACCATGGTCGCAACCAGTGTCACGGCATAGGTTTCAAACAGGTCAGCCGCCATGCCGGCGCAGTCTCCGACATTGTCACCGACATTGTCAGCAATGGTGGCCGCATTGCGCGGGTCATCTTCCGGGATACCGGCTTCCACCTTGCCCACCATGTCGCCGCCGACATCTGCACCCTTGGTGAAGATACCGCCGCCGAGGCGTGCGAAGATCGAGATCAGCGAGGCACCAAAGCCCAGTGACACGAGCGCATCAATGACGTGCCGCTTGTCGTTACGCACCGACAGGTCCAGCCCGAGCGGTCCGGTCAGCAGGCCGTAATAGAGTACGATCCCAAGCAGTGCGAGGCCGACAACCAGCATGCCGGTAATCGCGCCCGACTTGAACGCCAGCGCAAGACCGGCGCTTAGGCCGCTCTTGGACGCTTCCGTCGTGCGCACATTGGCGCGAACCGACACAAGCATGCCGATGAAACCAGCAGCGCCCGACAGGACGGCACCGAGGATAAAGCCGACAGCGGCCATCCAGCCGAGCAGCACAAGCAGAATGATGGCAACGACGGCGCCGACAATGGCGATCGTCCGGTACTGGCGCTTCAGGTAGGCATTCGCGCCCTCCTGAATGGCCAGGGCTATTTCACGCATTCGTGCATCGCCTGACGGGGCCTTCATGATCGAATTGATCTGAAGATAGCCGTACAGAACCGACACAACGCCTGCGGCGAGTGCTAGATAAAACCACATGGGTACTTCCTTCCTTCCCTGAGCCTTTTTGCGGGTCCGGGTTGGTCCCGGATCTCCAAAACCTGGTTATTATGGGTAAATGCCTGCCAGCCCCTCCTGATTGAGGCAACCTGCCTCCCTTCATACGCGAGTCACTGGCGACCCGATTCATCCATGCTCGAACCCAAGGGTTTCGGGCAGGTTAACGCTCTGACCGCGCAGAATCAGCGACAGGCCTGATCCGCCTGAGATTTTCCCGATTCGGGCGAGTTGTATGCCCTTCTCGCTCGCCTCTTGCGCGATACTGGCCGATGCCGCCTCGGACGCCGTGAACAGGACCTGGTAATCGTCACCCCACGTCGCCAGCTTCAGCATCTCCGCCTCGCCATCCGCACCGCCTGCAAACACCACCGCCCCTAGCTCGATCTCCAGACTGACCCCGGAAGCCGCCGCCAGCGACCCTGCATCGATCAGCAGGCCGTCCGACACGTCCATGGCGGCGCTTGCGTGACTTGCGATGAAAGCGGCGGTGGCAAGCGGCGGCAGTTCCGGCAGCCAATAGGCATTGGGCGACCGATCAACATCCACTCCCTTGCCACCCCCGGAAACTGCCTCCCACCCCCTCGCGGCACTTCCGATGCACCCCGTCAGCCACACAGAATCACCCGGTCTGGCACTCGTCCGGCGCACCGGACCATCCGCCAGGCAGAGCCCTGTCAGCGTCAGGGACAGGAACAGGCCGTGGGGACTGGCCACCGTATCACCACCGATCAGCTGCGCGCCCCACGCGCCCAATTCGTCACCCAAAGCTGCAGCAAATGCTGCGATTTCAGCCTCTCCACGCGCCTTTGGCCAACCCAGTGTCAGCAATGCTTCGGCAGGCTCGGCGCCACTCGCGAGCAGATCCGACACGTTCGTCCGCACCAGTTTGCGCGCGACAGTATCAATCGGATCAGTGACCAGGAAATGCACCCCCTCCACCATCGCATCTACAGTGATTGCTACAGACCCAGCCGTTTCAAGCAGCGCAACATCATCCCGCAATCCCGCCGCGCCCTGCCCCTTTGCCAGCGGCGCGAAGTAACGCGCAATCCATTCCTTTTCCGCCATTTTCAGTGGCCCAAAGGGTGCTTTTGACCCGCCATATTCAGGGGGTTTGCGTCTGAAGTGAAAAAATACAAGGAATTAACCTCCAACGATCCGGCATCAGCCTGACCGTTCGGGCGAACGATGACAAGCAGTGCCTAAGCGATCTCGCGGCCGATGGCATAGAATCGGTCGCGTCGCTGGCGCCGCAATTCCTGCGGTGACATGCCTTCGAGCTCCTTGAGGGCAGCATCCAGCGCCTTGGCCGCTGCCGCCATGGCCCGCTGCGGATCGCGGTGCGCGCCGCCAATCGGCTCCTTGACCACACCGTCGATCACCTTTGTCTTCAACAGGTCCGGCGCCGTAATCTTCATCGCTTCCGCCGCATCGCGCGCCTTGGCCGGATCGCGGTACAGGATCGACGCACAGCCTTCCGGCGAGATGACCGAATAGATCGCATGCTCCATCATCAGGACCTTGTTCGCCGCCGCGATACCGATGGCGCCGCCGGACATGCCTTCTCCGATGATCAGCGTGACGAATGGAACGCCCAGCGACAGGCCGCGCTGCGTCCCGCGCGCAATGGCTTCAGCCTGGCCGCGCTCTTCGCCGCCCTTGCCTGGATAGGCGCCCGCCGTATCAGGGAAACTGAGGACTGGCAGGTTGAACTTCTCCGCCATGTCCATCAGGCGCACGGCCTTGCGATAGCCTTCAGGGTGCGCCATGCCGAAATTGTGCTTCAGACGCTTCTCGGTCGTGCGGCCCTTCTCATGGCCCATGATGACCACAGAACGGCCCTTGAACCGGGCAAGGCCGCCGATAATGGCCTCGTCATTACCAAACAGGCGATCGCCGGCGAGTTCCTCAAAATCCTCGAAAATCGTGGCGATATAGTCAGACAGGTGCGGACGGTCAGGATGCCGGGCGACCTGCGTCTTCCGCCAGGCGGAGAGGTCTGAGTAGATATCTTTCAGCTGCTTGGTCGATTTGGCCTTCAGCTTGTTGAGCTCGTC
>TARA_R110001606_G_scaffold31885_2_pt1 | contig 11637 bp, 7 predicted proteins | sample TARA_R110001606 | Tara Oceans TARA_R110001606 (sample SAMEA4398315) | marine metagenome | biome: Polar Biome; feature: [SRF] surface water layer (ENVO:00010504); material: water (ENVO:00002006), including particulate matter (ENVO:01000060) such as... | depth 5 m
CAATCCAGTTTCTGCTACTACTGTACAGATTGAATTTTGAGCTGTGTAGCCGTTAAGGCCTAAGATTCTAACAATTGTTACTTTACCTGCACTCTTTAAATACTGTTCAACAGTATACGGTACATAGCTTTCTAATGTTTTAGGACCAAATACTTGTTCGAATTCTTTAAAGGATTCTATAATAGTTGGTTCGAATGCTGGGCCTTTTACGGTTGGTCCAATTACTGCTGCACCTATTTCTCCAATAGCTGCTGGTAAGAAAGATAAGTCTCTTTCTCTAGTAAATACACCTGGGCTGACGATTTTTTCTGCCATAATTAGCGACTCCTACGTTTTTTATGATTGGCTTGGTTTAAATTCTCCGCTCTGCGGATCTAATGTACCTGCACCATACTTTTCGTTTAATTCTTTTACTAGTGCTCGTTCTTGTTGCTCTAAGTCTATAATTTCTTTTTTCAACCTTGTTTCTGCATCTGTTGCAGTATCTAGTTGTCTTTCTAATTGAAACTTTTGAAAACTTAACTGACCAAATACTGCTGTTTTTTCTCGGTACGTTTCTTGTACCTGCTTAATCTTGTTCATCTCATCTTCGGTAAACTTGATTGCTTCTGTTGCTTCTGCCATAACTTAACTCCTTATTTTAATTGTAATTTGAACATGCCACATCTCGATGTAGTCTTAAATAAATATCTTATTATACACTCAAACACTCTATTTTAATTGTCTAAGTAAAGGTTTAGTCACCTGCTGGTTCTGTCCAATCATCATCTATATGAGAGTTGTCTGCTTGTATTGTATTCCACTCATCTGCTAGTAAAACTGATGCTAGCTCGGTAAGGTTATACCTAGTTAATGATTTAATAATATCAGGGTAACTACCTTGACTGTTTGATACTACCTTCATAATACATTTTGATTTATCAGTATTATATCTAGCATGTGTTAAAAATGTTTCACTTACACTATCAATACTATTTAACTGAGATTCTGAGTAACTAGCTAGTGTTATTATTATATATTCAGAAGTTTTCATATTATTGAGTATCTCCTGGGATATCACTTACCCATAATCCACCATTATTTAAAGCGGGTAATGTACTGTAAGGTAAATAGTTTGCAAACACCATCCAAGGTTGCAACGGGCTAGCTTCATGTTCAGTTCTATTTGTTGATGGATCAATACTGTTAACACCTGGAGTAGTAGAAGTGTTTTCGTTATATTCACTTATTCTATTATCAGTAGATTGTAATGAGTTAGATAATGATTGATCATTACGTTTACCTCTAAACTTAAATACAGCATGTAATCTATCGATACCATTAGTATCAAATGCTGTTGGAGCTCCAGCTGAAGCACTGGTATTAACATAGTTTTCTAAATTGTTGGATATATTATATGTTACAGGAGAGCTGCTCATATGCCAACCCCCTTGGTCTTGTGTGATTGATATAAATCCTGCAGCTCCATTTAGGTCAGCTGATAACCCATTGTGTAAATTATTTATAGCGGTCTTCCAACGTGTACCTGTTGCTGATTGAGAGAATGTGGTACCACCTGAAGTTGAAGATAAATTCACATATATTTTACCATTATAATTTGCAGCTGATCCTGCTATAATACCGTACCCAGTCTCTCCAAAAGTGTTAAGGGGGCTATTGCCATTTGCAAACAGATAAGTTTTTGATTCTAAACCACTCGTTAGTGTGATCTCAAGATTTTGATATTTAGCTATTATACCAATATCAGGTACTGTAGCGTGCCCATCTTCCCCTTGATGGTATTGATTATTTCCACCTGCATCATTTGTGTTTACATGATATTGAGTTAAGTTTATATTTTGTCTGGACCAGATACCTGTAGCATCATCTGTATCTAGCGCAGTTTTTGCCCAGAAGGTTGCATCATGTATTGTCATAGCTGTGTAGTCTGATTGATTCTTTCCTATATAACATGCAAAAGTGTGCTCCGCATTTCCGAGATAATTAGCAACATTTCCACTCGCTGTACCAGTTCCTATATTATCAAGGTTGGGAATGCTTGTATTAGGAGCCCATGGATAGCTATACCACCTAGGTAAAGCTCGATTTCCAACATATTCACCGGAAGCTGCTCCTGCAGGGTAATGAGCTGCTAAATTTTGCTCAGTTCCATTAACAAATATTTTTATACCAGATATTGCATCAGAACCATTCCATACAAAAATTACATTGTACCATGTGTTAGCATTAACGGTTGAGCTTGTGCTGCGTCGTATTGCTCTTTGCTGTATTACATCACCTGATACCCATCCTCGTGAGCCAGCAAATCTAACATTACCGGAACTGTCGCTTGCAAGTCCAGCTCCAGCTCCACTCCAATAACCATTAGTAGTAACGTTGCTGTACCAATTCTGTTCTCCATTAGCTGCATGCATCTTTATGATAAAATGTTTCATATCACCACCACCAGAGTGGTTTGCTATAACTGAATCAATAGTTGATTGTGGAAATTTTACCCAGAAAGACCATGAGCATGGGTGAGCCCAGGAATAGTTTGCATTGTTTGCAGTGGATCGGAAACTAGCATGTCGATAAGCTCCACAGTATTCTCCTTGAAGATCGATGAAATCTGATATTCCGTCGAGTTGTAGAGATTTACCACGAAATGCAGGACTTTTTCTAGTAGATAAAGGTGTGAATGATCTATAAGCCATAAATATCTCCTATTACCATGCAGCTTCTGCTACTACGCGTTCTTGATATTGAATTGAAATACCTAATAGATGTGCATCACCAGTATAAGTATCGTTAAGATCGTCTGCTTTTCTTGCTACTCTAAAATTAATTAGATCTAAAGGTACTGGTGTATTTTGAACTGTAATAGCTGTGGAAGCGTCTGATACAACTAATTTTTCATCATCGTCATGAGCCGTTACAAACGTACTTGAAAGATTATTAAATTGATTATTCATAGACTCTGCATCACTAATAGCTTCTGCTGAAAATTGCCATACTATTTGATTGTTAGATCCACCATCAGCTGTATCAGTCATAAAATAATATCTAACTTTAATAGTTCCAAGGTCCCACTCACCTGGCATTACAATTTGAAAGTGAGCAGCTTCATTAGTTCCTGCATCGAATGCAAGGTAATCTACTGTTGGGTAAACATTATCTCCAGATGCATTACCTGGTCGCTCTTCAGTCCCTGTAGATGCACCGTTAGTAACTGCTGGTGTCATACCGGCAGCTGCTATATAGAATGATCGATAGTTTCGAGATGCAATTGAACCACTTGCTCTTAAACCACCTACTGAACTTATGTTACCAGATGCAGTTACGTTCCCTTTCACCTCAAGTGCTTGGATTGGATTACTTGTTCCTATACCTACATTACCTTCATGAGATACTCTAAATTTCTCAGTATTATTTCCAGCTGTAGCTGAGGATGCAGATGTTGTATAAACTACAAATGCTCCCATACCTTCTTGAACTTGGTCACTGGCATTTCCATCACCATTACCAACTTCAGCTCCTATCTTAACTTGTGGTATAACATTGGCATTCCCATCAGTAAATTTGAAATCAATAAAAGATCGTTGAGCGTAAAGATCACTTGTAGCTTCATTATGAAGAACAATCATACTAGCACTTTCAGCTCCTCCTGTGAGACTCTGAGTTACTATATATAATCCAGCATTTCCTGTATTACTTGTTTGAGCTGCAAATGATTCACGTCCTACAAATAAATTGTTAGCTATTACTGCTCTACTTGAACTTATATTTCCGGATGCGGTAATGTGACCTGATGTAAATATACTTTTACTTGAACTGATAAAACTACCTGATAAATTTGGTACTTGAAGTGCATTAGCGTATATAGTCCCACTTGAACTTATATTACCTGACGCAGTTATGTGTGTTATGAAAGCACTAGCTCCTATAAACTCACCACTTGCACTTATATTGTTAGAAGCAGTTATATTATTTGCAATTATATACCCACTTGCACTTATATTACCTGAGGCTGTTATATGTGATCCTGCTTCTATATTGTTATAAGAGTATAATGTTTGGCTTGCACTTATATAACTACCAGATATATTACCAAGAATAGTTAAATTATTTGCAAGGGTCATGCTTGATGCTGATATATGTCCTCCTGATCCACTAAACCATGCATTAGAAGCTGTAAGATTTCCATACATTACTACTGGTTGATTGTTCTGCCCAGCAGTTCCTAAAATAGTAGTTGCTCCATCTACAGTTAATCCAGATCCACCAATTAATTCGTGATTGTGAATAAATACTCTTTCAGCATCTACTCTCCCAAATGAACCTGAACCTGCAGCTCCTGAACCTGTAACTGTTATATTAAGGTAACTACCTGAAGTTGCTATAACGTGACTTGCACTAATATAACCTGATGCACTTATGTTTCCTGATGCGGTTATATGACCAGCTGTTCCGTTAATATGAACTGAAGCGTTTCCAAATATTGCACTTCTTCCTTGTATATCCAAGCTAGCAGAAATATAACCTGATGAAAATAGATGACTACCTGTTATACTACCACCACTTGCGCTTATATTACCTGATGCGGTTACATGTCTAAATGATGCATCTCCTTGTATGTATAGATCACCACTTGCACTTATTGATCCTGATACAGTTAATGCTTTAGTTGGATTTGAAGTTCTTATACCAACAGAACCTACTTGAGTTACATTGTTTTCGTTAATTAATGATCCACCGGATACAAACAATAGGTGTGGTTCACTCTGCCCTGCTCCACTAGAAGCACCCCTAGATTGAACATCCATATTTTTATGTCCAGGGTTTATATGTAATCTGTTAGGATCAGTTGCTCCAGCTGAACCAGTAAAGTGAACAACCGCTCTACTTCCAGCTGAGATTCCAATTCTGTTATCCTGAAACTGAAGGAATGTATCTGTATCATCGTTATTGTAAATATATGCAGGAGCATTAGTATATGCTGTATCATTAGATCCAGAACCTACCCCTATATTACCCACTACATCTAATTCATATGTTGGACCAATAGTATTTATACCTAGTTTAGCTCCTGGTGCAAATCCGCCTTCAGTTACTGCAGTAGCACCTCTTCGAAGTCTACCAACAAAGTAATTAACTTCAGAACCTGAAACTCTTAATGACCCTGTCATTTGATGCACATCATCATTAGTGTCACCCATTTTGTGAGAACCAGAAGTAAATGTTATTGAAGCAGATACAAACTCGGTATGGAATTCTTGCGCTACAACAATATCAGATACAAAAAGATTACCTGTTATATATGTGTTACCATGAAAATTTGATGTACCGGAAACTTCTAGAGCTCGCATGGCAAGGAAATGTTCACTATTTAATGAACCTGACATTACTGTAGTACCAACTGTTTTTAATACATGCCCTTCATGACCAGTACCATTGGTAGCTGAACCTGAGAATTGAGCTGATCCTGTAACATTAATGGTTCCTGATACCTCAAGTATTGCGTTAGGTGCAGTTAACCCACCGATACCGGTTCTAAAACGTTTACCAGTTTGTGAACCTAATACTAATGAATCAGCTTGATTAACTGTAGCTTTGGATCCAATTGCATGTGCATTGTCTAATCCAGCAGATGAAGAAACTTTTGTTCCTATCAGTATATTGTTTGTATTTGTAGTTATACTATTAGAACCAGCGGATTGACCTATAATTATATTACTTTCACCTGATGTTAATAACTGTGCTGTAGAGGGTCCTAAAATTACATTATAGTTTCCAGTTACGACATCTTCTGAAGCTGCTGCTGAGCCAATTATAACATTTTCCGCTAAGGAAGTTGCCAAGTTAGCTGCACTGGTACCCATTATTATGTTATCTGCTCCTGTAAGTATACCGTCAAATGCAACTTGATTACCTATTGCAATATTTCTTGTTGCTGTATCAGCTGTATCTCGTAGAGCTCGATAACCTATACCTATATTACTAGTTCCACCAACCATACTCTTTAAAGCTAGTTTACCAATTGCAATATTATTATCACCAGTTGTTACAGCTCCACTCATAGCATCATGTCCAATGGCTATTGTATCAGCAGCTGTTGTTGTACCATCACCTGCATTTGAACCAATAGCAATGTTATCTGTTCCTGAAGTTAAATTATCTAATGCGTTTGAACCTAATGCAATGTTTTCTGTTCCTGACACTATACCTGCAGTCATAGCTTCAAATCCAATTGCTACGTTTTTATCACCATCTGCAGCTGCTGTAGCGAATGCTTGATGACCAATTGCAATATTGTTTTCACTAGTTACAGCCGAATCACCAGCGTTTGAACCTATAAATATATTTTCAAACCCTCCCGTTAAAGCTCCACCTGCTTGATGACCGATCCCAATATTGTTTGCTCCAGTAAGAACTGCAGTAGCTATAGCCCCGTTACCGATTGCGATTGTATTTGTTGCAGTAGTTAATGCAGCTGCTGCGTCTTTACCAATAGCTATGTTAGTTGCTCCTGAGGTTAAATTATTTAAAGATTTTTCTCCAATAGCTACATTAGAAGCACCTGATACATCACCTAGGTTCATCGAATGATAGCCAATCGCTATGTTTAAATCACCATCATTAGCTGATGCTAGAAGGGCCCGATATCCAATAGCTATATTGTAATCATTATCAGTGAGAGCAAATCCTGCCTGAGATCCCATAAGAATATTTCCAGTTCCTGTAGTAACACCTAAACCAGTATCATATCCAAAACCTGTATTGTAATCACCGGTAGTTAGAGCTTTTAATGATCTTCTTCCTATACCTATATTAGCGATAGCTGTAGTAGCAGTTCCTGAGTTACCAGCATCAAATCCAAAGAATTGATTTGTACTAATTCCTGATCCAGAAACATACAACATTTTCTGATTGTTAAAATATATTCCATTTATTCCATCTGAATCGTGGAATGTTCCAGCATTTATATCAACAGTTCTACCTTGAATTATATTTAAAGAGCCACTTATTTGTACTTGTTGAGGGTAATCGAATAGATTTGCACTCGGTATATTAAAACCAGCACGACCTCTATTATTTAATCTTAATGCTTCAGTATAAGTGCTATTTGCACCAAATGTATTTTTTATATCTCTAGAGTTTCTAGTTCGGAATACTAGTGATTCACTTAAGTGGTTATTAGCTCCTATTGATTCTGAAGCTACAGATAATTCCCAAACACCTTTTCCTGATTCTAGATATAATGATGCAGATTTAGCACCTGTACCTGATTCTATTTTTACTCGTGTATCTTTTGAAGAACTTACCACAAGTTTTTCATCTATTTTTAATGATCTCGATGGTGCACCAATTGCAACATTATATACATCAGATTCATTAGTTATAAATACAGATTGAGATATAGCTGATATTACTAATACATCTTCTGATTTAGCTGAATCACGGTACCTAACCGTATCACTTGCAGATACATGAGCTAAACCTTTTTGATGTGCTTTAGTACCATATGTACCATATATCATCTTACCGTTTTTGTATTGTAACCCATCATGCCCAGCATCATCTATTCTTAATAAATGAGTAAATTCAACTGCATTATCTTGACCTGGTTCATTGAAGTCAGGTATACCAAGTTTTTGACTACCTGTAGTGCCAATTCCAATACCATTTAAAAAATATGCATCTGAACCGGATTGAAATATACTACCGGTAACAGTCATTGTATCAGCGAAGTCACCACCAAATTTAGTAGAACCACTTGTATAAATTATAGACTGTGATACAGTTTCGGAATGAAACTCTTGAGCAAATACAGTATCTTGTACTATTAATGAACCAGTTATTACTACATTACCGTAAACATCTAAAGCAGCATTTTCACCTCCAAATCTTGGCACATTATATCTACCTTTAACCATACCACGAGTCACTCTAGCAGGTTTTTGATCTTCTATAACTGGGTTGTCTAAGTAGATAAATTTAGCTTGACCTATACTTCTAAATGAACCTTCACAAGAACCGCTTACAGTAACTGCTCCAGATACCCAGGTATTACCAACTACCTTTACTTGATCAGTACCACAATCATCACCTAAAAAGGTAGATCCTGAAACGGATAAATGTGTATCTATCTGTACTCTTGAAACTGTAAGGTGTTGTAGATCTCGTATATTTGCAAGTGATGCATTACTAGCTGTTATTCTAGTTACATCAATACTGTTGATCATTGATCCAGTACCGTCATACAACTTAGAAGTTGCTCCATCATGTTGCATGATAGCTTTATATGTATTTTTTACTTTTTTACTACTTAAATCGCCTGGTTTAGCCATAATATTCCCTGATAGTGTTTATCCTATATAAATATGTATATTATTCAAAATCACCTATATTATTTACTGTTCTTGTCTTAAAAGCTATATTATATGATGTGATATTTTTACCTGTAGATGGTTGTAAATCGATATCTTTTGATATTAGACCAGCTTTTACATTCAAATCAATATTACTTGTCACTAATCTATCACCATCTGAAGGTACAGAAGTTTCTAGGTCGGCTGATGAATAACTTGACATGAATTTATATTCCATACCCCATGCCTTGCCTTGATGATCCCAAAATGCTTCGTTTATATTATTAATCTGTTCAACATAGTCACAAAATATCTTTATAGAATAGCTTATATCAACAAAATTAGGTACTACCATTGAATAACGCTCGCGTTTAGGTTCTACATTCCGTAATGCTGAAAATTTATCGTATTTATTAATTTGTGAATATCTGTTTACAAAGTGGTCCATCATTTGTCTTTCCTGACCGCTAAATACATTTAGTTTACTTAACTCTTGATTTTTACTTACATTTGTACGAGTATAAACTATTAAAGGAAAATTACTTTTAGATTTACCATCTCGCAAAGCTGCTAGCTTTTGCATTGAAGTCCATTTTTCTGGTGAACCATATTGAACAGGTACAGGTACTGTACGACCGTTTTCAGTAATATATGGTTTTATTATATTTTCAATATAACGTTTAATAGCAAAATCTACATCGTATAGAGTTATACTAAAATTATTATGTGTATCAGTATCTCTACGTATTTGAGTTTCTCGTTTTACTAAACGGCTTCTAGTGTTAGGTGCTTTTTGAAATGCATTTGATGTTGGTTCAGCGTTTTCTAGAGGATTGAACGCAGCTGGGTGAAATCTATTTAGAGTTGATATAGGTGTCTGTCTACTCATAATTAAATTCCTTTTGGAAAGCTATATTCTGATGTAGAGTTTCCATATCTTACATCTTCTATATTTAACCTACTCATTCTAGTCATATGAGTTGTGCATATAATAGAATGAGATGTACCGTGCATTCCTCCAGCTAAAGAGTAATCAGGATCTTTACCACCAAATATTTGATTATCTACCATAGAGTCTATTTCAAAATAAGCTTTATCCCATTCAATAATATCACCAACTTCTGGTATTAAAGTAAGTTTAGTAAATTCTTTACGCAAAAATGAAAATACTGCTGCTTGCTGCAAATCAACTCCATAAGCTTCTTCTACATAATTCTGATTACTTCTATCAACTAAAGTAGGTAATTTTACTCCAGCATAATACCTCTTATCAGTACCTTCACCATATACATTATCACCAGTTTCATCCAGAACTAGTTTGTAAAAGTGAATTTCAGTTTGAATAACACTGTTAATTAACTCTTCATTTAGTTTTTCAAATAAACTTATGTCTCTTGCTCCTGAAAATAATGGCATAATTATCCTATATAAATTTTTAAAGGCACTCTATTTAATGATTGTTGAAGGTTTTCTGATTCTTCACGTTTCATTTCTAACTGTCGTTGCCTGCTAGTTGCTTCTAAAGTTTCTCTTAATTGAGTTATTAACTGTTCTTTTTCTGTTGCAGCTTCTGATTTTAATTGTGATCCATCTAGTGATATATCAGAGTTAGGTATAGGTATAGAACTATATTTGCTACGAATTGCTCCTAATAATTCTTTTGCTAATGCAGCTGCATATTTCCAGATCCACTGCTTACCAACACTATTTATTTCTTTATAAGTTAAATTAGTTAAAGGTACATTACTATAATCACTTATTACTCCCCCACCGTCTATACCAGAATGGTCATTAGCCTTTAAAGGGTTATTTCTATCAGCTTCTACATAGTACTCAAACCATATCTTTTCACCACTATTACCCTTAGCAGGTCGTGGAAATATCTTTAATTCATTATCACGTAACATAAAACTGTAAGCTGATTTTCTAATTTGATCGTTAAACTCTATAGCTTGAATTCTTAATGCATCTGCAAACACAGGCATTAATAAAAAATTAATACCAGGTGAGTAATTGCCCCAACCAAATCCATCAAGCATTTGCTGTGAACCAGCTCCAGTACCTACGTAAGGGTCAAAAAATCTTGATATTGCAGGTGCTGCTTCATAATGTACTTTAGTAACTACAATACGGTTACCATTTTCGTTATCTGTAGCCCATAAGCTCTGTAAATTATAATCTTGTTGATTTGCTACTAAACTAATTGAGCCGGATTTATATGCTACATTTCCTCCTGAACCAGCTTCAGTTCCGTATGTTTCAGCTATTGCAATTTGAGGACCGAGTGTAGTAGTTATTTCTCTACCTGTAAGTGAACTACCAGTAGAATAACCTTTTATATCTAACATAGTTTCACGTATACGAAATTGATTAACCTGTGCGCTATATTCAGTTACTGATTCTTCAAGACAAGCATACAATTGTTTAGATTGCATTTCAATATCAGTTATTGGGTAACCGAGCTTTTGTGCACAAAAGTCAGCTACTTTAGGTCCATCTGTTTGATATGATGTATCATCATCATAAAGCCCAAAAGGGGTGCTAGCACTAACTGCACTACCACTCCCTGGCCATATTGCTATATTTAATCGTGCCATAATTTCCCTTAGTTTTGATTATAGTTTATCATATATAAATATGAAGAAACTTAAGAAGACGGAAAGTTTTCATATACTTCTAACAGATCTTTTAAAATTGGATGTCGATAATTCTCTAGTAACTCAACTGTATGTATACCTTTAACTCGTTTTATAGATGATAAGAAAGCTAACCCACTATCTCTCTGTCTTTTCAAATCGACTTGTCCAACATCTCCACAGAAAAACATTTTAGAGTCTCTACCGATCCGTTGTAAGATCATTAAAGTTTGAGCGTTATCTAAATTCTGACATTCATCAACTAATACTACTGAATTAGTAAATGTCCTACCTCTCATATAAGAAACAGGTACTATTTCAATTTGTTCTCTGGCTACCATTTCATCAATACGTTCTTTACGTAATAATTGATACATGTTACCGTAGATAGGGGCTACCCATGGATCCATTTTTTCTTTAATATTACCAGGTAGGTGTCCTATATCTTCTTTAGATATAGTTGGACGAGTTATAACAATTCTATTAACTTGCTTTTCTAACAGAGCCTGTAAAGCTATTTGACATGCAAGTAATGTTTTACCACTTCCTGCTTGACCCACAATAACTGATACATCATTTTGCAGTATCTCAGCTTTTGCTAATTTTTGTTCTTGAGTTAATGATAATTTGAAACGATAACCCTTTTTATTATT
>TARA_R110001606_G_scaffold113811_3_pt1 | contig 11625 bp, 16 predicted proteins | sample TARA_R110001606 | Tara Oceans TARA_R110001606 (sample SAMEA4398315) | marine metagenome | biome: Polar Biome; feature: [SRF] surface water layer (ENVO:00010504); material: water (ENVO:00002006), including particulate matter (ENVO:01000060) such as... | depth 5 m
GGCACTTATAACTACACTGTTTCCTCCACCACTTGCAGTGGCATTAGCTGTAGAACTTGATAATGTAAATTTTGTAGCATTAGGAACTGATAAAACCTCTCTAGTATCGTATGTGTCAGAAGCAACAGCATTGTATGTTGTTAAATTTATATTTCCTATAGTTCCTGTTAAACCTGATATTCTTACTAAATCACCTGATTTTAATCCATGTGGATCAGTACAAGTAAATGTTATAAAAGAATTTCCTGATACACATGCAACAGGATTGTTTCCTAAAACAAGTGCTGTTACAGGAGTTATGTCTGAAGGTAAAGTTCCTTCTATTATATTGTAATTTGATCTAGTTCCTACACCTGTATATCTTGTATTATTATTAGCTCTATAAAGAAATATAGACCTAATATTGTTCGTTGAAGCAGGGCTTTCCGAAGGAGATGATGAAGTTGTTGGAAGACTTACCCAAGAAGTCCACCCTCCTAGTTTTTGCGGAACTCCATTGAAGAACCTAATAAGGTTAGCATCATACCATTGACCTTTAGCAGTGTACTGACTACCTACTTTATTTAATCCTGCTGGAGGTGTTAAGTCTTGATAAGGCATTATCTAGTCATCCTTTTCATAGCTCTGTTACCAAACCAAAATGCTATTATACAACTAAATAAAGCCTGAGTTTCAACATCCCATGCATTAACAACTCCTTTAAGAGGGTTATCACCATTTTGTACGGATATAACAACTTCTGTTATTTTAACAAAAGCAAACAAACCAAATAACAAATACGTTATTACAGGTCTAACAGATGCCTGTAAGGATGCTATAAATTTAGATTGATTGCTTTTACTTAGTTGCTCATCATGTTGATAGATTGATTTTGATTCTTCTATGTCTGCTTGAGCATCTAGTTCTTGTATTTTATACTTTGACATTTGCTCTGCATACTTTGCTTTTGCTTCAAGCATTAAAAGGTCTTGTTTAAACTTAGCTTTCTTCTCAAAAAACCCTAATACTGAAGGCATAAAAGAAGTGCCAAATCCTAGTAGAGAGCCTAGTAAACTTAACATTTTTAGTCCTCAAATTTAAAAGTAAGATAAATAGAGTAACCTACCAAGCCTAAGGATATCAAAAGAAAGATAATGTTATCTATTGAGAATGCTATTAATAAAGAAATATAAGATATTATTCCTATAAATATTGGTGATTTAAAACCTTCTACTATTGTATTAAAGTTTGATTTTATTGATTCTATTATTTTATTTAAAATATCCATTTTCTTCTCCTATACTACTAAACTTGTGACAACAACTATTGTTCCGCTAATAACAGAAAACAAAGTTGCAATTATAAAATACTCTAATCTTTTTACTCTATGCAGTGTTTCTTCTGATGTTTTTTCACAAGCTGTTACATGATCTATTAATTGTTGTTCCATCACTGCTAATTTTTTATCCACTTCTGCAACAGTTGTTTTTGCCATTTTAAAATCCTATTAATTACTAGCTTCTATTAAATAATGACCTGATATAACATTAGCAGGTGTTGTAAATCTTAGACCACCAAATGTATTCCAAGAACCATTGTTGGTAGCTCCCATTGAAATATCTGCAACTTTTGATTGATCGTTGTTTAATCCTGACCTTGAATAAACTTTACCATAACCATAGTAAGGGTATCCATTTCCTGATTGATATGTTGGGTCTCTTTGCATATAAATTTCCCACCAAACATCTTGTTGATTAGCTGATCCAACACCACTTAAAGGTATTGTCCATGAATCTGTTACTCCATTTGTAAGTTGTGCCTGAGTTAAACTATTGCTTGCTAAATCCGTGCTCATTCCTGATCCTAAAAAATTTCCTACTCCTGTAGCGTTAGCAGTTGTTATTGGTTTAATGTTTAAATTTCCTGTAGTATTTATAGTCATTTGCAAAGAGCCTGAAAATTTATATCTATTATAATTAGTTGCATTAAAAAAATTATTGGTAACAGTACCTGTCGCAGCATTTCCTGATACTATTTTTCTCATAATACTATTATCTAAAGTTAAACCAACATTGCCTGTTGTAGAGCTTGTTACTATTTGATTAGCAGTTCCTGTAACTTGTGTAACACCTGGCGAAGCTGATTCAGATTGCTTCATAGCTCCTGCACCTGTGGAGTACAATAATGCGTCTTTACCTGTTGCTATAGTAATACCTGAATCACCATTAGACATTTTTATTATAAGACTTTTAGCTGTTGAATTTTTTATTAACCACATTTTTTTAAGTGTAGATGGTTGTAGTATTACGCTTCTTGTAGTTGTAAGAACAGTTCCTGTATCAGTAAATTCTAAAATTTGCTCACGACCACTTGGAGAACCTGAAGAGCCTGTAGTAGCGTTTCCTACTGTTATTGTTAAATTTGCATCGGAAGTAAAATTTTTAGAATTATATTGAAATGTTTCATCAACAATATCTAAGTTAGTGTTTGTGCTTGTACCCCATGTACCTGCTTCGTCACCTTGAGTGATTAGTTTTAATCCTAAATTACTGAATGTAGCCATTTACTTCTCCAATTAAATATTCCTTGAGGAATACTTATGCTGCTATTTCTACCCAATTTGGGTCTTGATTTGTATCAATTTCACTCCAAACTAACACATTTGATGTAGATACTGAAGCGGAAACTCCTATAACATCAACATCTGCACTTAAAGATATACTTACAGTGCCTATAGCTGTCGATGTTGAAACTCCTGTTGAGAATACTGTAACCGATCCCCTCGCTATAGTGCCTGTTCCTAAAGTAGCATTTCCTTTAATTTCTACATTTGCACCTACAGTAACAGCAAAACCCATTCCACTGTGAATATTACATTTTACATATAAAGTGCTAGGTGCATTATCAGCTACAACAATTTGTGTGTAAGCTCCTGATTGACCTGGTGTTCCTACTACTGTAACTCCATCAGTATAGTTTGAACCATCTTGTGTAGTGCTAAATCTTAATGGATGACCTGTGTTGCTTGAATCTGATTGATCAAACTTGTAGGTAAAACCTTTGTGCAATGCAGTAGGCATTTGTTGTTGAATACCATTAACAAAATATTTATTACCACTGCCAGTGCTTTTTACTGTTATAGTAAAGTCTTCGCTTTCTCTTGGTGTAGCAATAGTATCTATTTTAAAGTCTACAGAACCTAAGGATGTATTCGCTTGAACACCTGTCATAGTAAGAACGCAATCTAAACTAAGGGTTTCATTTCCAAGTTGAGTTGTTCCTGTTACAGGAGTTTCTAAAACAATAATAACATTGCCTTCAGTAGCGATAGAGTAAGGACCTATAGAAGTATTTCCTTGTACTCCTAATGCAAATTGACCTAGATTTCCTGTCTGACCTTGTGCTTGCACGCCTGTAGGTAAAACAGTAACAAACTGTCCTGCTGAAGCGTTTCCAATCTGTCCTGTTGCTGTAACTGTTGATGGAACAACAACAACAGAAACACTTACATCTCCTGACGAAGAAAAACTATCTTGTGCAAATGAACTAAAACCAAACATTTTTTTATATTATCCTATTCTTTAAGAAAATACGAGTATTTGGTTTTACTCCTATTCTTCTGATTTATATACAGGGGTTGGTTCTGTGGGAAAAAGTTGGAACATATCTGTAAAAATTTCATCCCAAAAAATATCATTTGTATCTAATGGTTTACCATCAGAATCTACTAAAGTTTCTTTTATTTTTTTAATATCTTCTCTATATTTTTTAAATTCAGCAGTTGATTCATCTGTTAAAGGTTTTTCTGAATCAGCTATTTGAGTCCAATTTAAAGTAAAATGTTTATAATCAACCGCTTCTTCTAAAATATTAACTTTATTAGCTATGTAATTATCTATGTAATCATCATTCATTGATTGTCTTAGGGCTAATTCTTGATCAGTTTCATCTCTTAAAGTTCTTACAAAATTTTCACTAGTGCTAATTTTTCCTTTAGTTAAAGTTTTTTTAGTAGGTAAAGTCATAATATTTCTCCTATGCTACAACAACAGTTGTTGGTTTAATTGTTGCAGTTAAAGTAAAGTTAGCAAAAGAATAAGAAGCTCCATCATTTGTAGCATTTGAACTACCTGTAGTTATAGCAAGACCTGCTGGATAAGAACCCATATAAGCACGATCTGTGTAGTTTCCACTAGCAGGAGCTCTTACAAAACTTTGCATCTGTGGTTGTGTATAACCCCATGACTGTCTAGGACCATATGAAAGGTTACTACTTTCTCCAAAACTAGCATATCTTCCTCCTATTTTCCAATAACCATTCATCCAAGGAATAAGTTTAATATTTAAAAACCAAGGTGCTATAACATAACTACCGCCACTGTTACCAAGCCAATATTGACCATAACCATAGTTACCAGAGTTAGCTCCTGAAGCTGTATTATACCAATAAGTATTACTTCCTGCTTGTTGAATTGAATTACTTGCACTACTATACATTGTCCAAGCACTATGTGCTATACCTTGCGTAGTAGTCGTACCTGATAAAACAGGTGCTTTGCCATCATCTAAAATTTGAACATTAAACTTACCATATTGAATAGCACCAGCTTCTCCTTGAGCAGAACCATTGGCTTGTAAATCCCACCACCTAACATTTCCATTTTGAAAATAAGCACTTTTTACAGCTTCTGGTAAGTTCCATGTTCCTACTTCAATTCCTAAAACTTTGTCTAAATTTTGATCATGATAAAGATCAGACGACACTGCTGAAAGATTTTTTGCTTGAGTATTAACATCAACAAGAATTTTAGTTACTTTTGTTGTTCCATCTATGACAAGAAATTCACACTTTACAGAGCTTTCTTCAAAAGTTAAATTTCCAGCACTATCTAAAAAACCTGATAGTGTTTGAGATGGTCTTGTTGTTGGTAAAGACATATCTGCTGTACCAGCCAATGTTCCTAATTTATTTGTTGCTAATGTTGACATATTTTTATTCCTTAACCTGTTTTTGGTATTCCATACATATTTACTTGACCAGCAAGCTGATAGGCAGAGTTATTGCCATCCCATCCATTTGTAGTTGAAAAAGTAAATCCATCTGCAAAACTAGAATTATTAACACTTCCTTTTTTTATAACTCCAGCCATTGCAAAACATACATTATATCCACCACTTGAACTCATGTTGTAACTATTATTCCATCTGTTAACATTAACTTGTTCTAAAACTGGAGGAATCATACGATTGGATGCACCATTGTAATAATCTGTTGTTCCCCATGCACCTCCTTTATAAGAAGCTGTCTCACCAGCAGAACTGTCACTCCACGGAATTGGATTTGAGAACATAGCATCAAAATTTGTCATAGCATTCACACCAGCAACTGCGGTTGCAGTATTACATAGAAAATGTTCAGAACCATAAGTTCCTGTGCTGTTTCTAGAGTTAACACCACCAGTCCAAGAAACATCCACTTTACTCCATCCTGATGCCATACCACTCATGGTTTGACTTATATTAGTACTTCCGTTCATAGGAGATAAAACGAAATGATTGCTATTACCATTTCTACTTGAAACTAAACTCCATTCTAGACGATATTGATAAATATCAGAACCAGAGTAACCTGAGGCATCATCAATAGAAATTTGAAAGTTAGTTGTAAAAGTTTGTTGATCTTTAACCGCCAAAAGAACCCAACCTGTTTCACTAGCTGTTCCTAAAGAAGAAAAATTTACTGAAGTAGATGGAGCTGTTATATTTCCTGAAGTATCTACCTTTACGTTTTTTTTAGTTGCAGGCAGTGCTTTAGGAAGAGTTAAAGGAGCTGAACCTGTTAATGCTTGAATTTTATCTGTTCTTACAGTCATTTTTTATTCCTTTATTTATTTGCGTTTAAATTAGAGTAAGTCATAAACATACCTTCATTAACATTATTTCCATTAGCGTCATAAAATTTTAATTGAGTGTAAGGACCTGGTGCGTTTTCTCCTGATGGATAAACCCAAAAACTTGAGTTCATAACAAAATTTACACTATTCGTAGTAGAAAAACTTGCATTGTTGTTATAAATAAAAACACTTTCTATTAAAAAATGATCTTGAGGATAACCATGTGCTTTATTATATTGAGAAACAACAAGCTCGCCTCCCAACATTGCCAAACCATTAGTAGCAGATGTTTTTGTAAAGATTTCTCCTGACTGACTAGCTCCTGTAGGTTGAGTTAACGAAGGATGATACAGCATATGTCCTTGATTTTTTTCAGTAACGCTCATTGATCTTGAAGCATTTTGTTGAGAATTACCACCACCATAACTATACATTAACCTTTGAGAAGCAGTATAATTACCAGTTAAACAATTAGCATTACTTGCATTTAAAAGTTGCATGCATGGTTTAGCAACTCCTGTAAAACAAGCTCCTGAAAAGTGAAATCTAGTTCTTGAAACTTCATCTAAATCAGTAGTTCCACTAGGAACAGTGTTTAATATAACACTTGATACAACAGAACTAGCATTATTAACTCTTGCTTTATCACAAAATACATCACCTGTCACGGAGGTTGAACTTGAAGTTTGCATTCTATCAGTTACAGGATTAGCTGAACCATAACCTAGTTGACCACCACTTGTTGATGTTAAATCAACTGTAGAACTAGGATAAGTTGTAGGCAGTGTAAACTCTTGACCACCTGGAGTACTTACTTTATTTGTTTTTATTAATGATGCCATAGTATTACCTTTTTAATGTATTTTTTCCTTTATTGCAATTTTTAAGTTTATGCTGTGTCTCCAACTGTTATTTGAGATTTACTTTGTTTTAACTTAACATAAGCATCTAATCTTCCACCAGAAATTTGCCAAACGCCTAGTCTAGCAAAATCTGTTGGTAAAAACCATATTCTGTATCCTCTAGCGTGTGCTCCTGTAATTGGTCGATTATTGGATTGACTACTATCTATATAACGAGCATGACCACCTAAAGTCATAAATGTATAAGTTTGTGCATTACTCGCTATAGCCACCCCACCATCTAAACTAAACGATACTTCAGGAGCATAAACTTGATTCTGAATTTTTATTGTTCCTGTCATATTAGAGTGCCACTGAGATACAGGCTCAGAATTTGTAAAGTTTGGAGGAGTATCTCCGTAGTAATCACTCGCAGTTCCATAGTTATTAGAGCCTCCTGTTAAGGGTAAGCCATAATCTTTTCCGTAATAAGTTCCACCTGAGGCAGGTGAACTTCCTTCATTAGAATTTCCACTCATATACTGGTTTCTTCTTTCTAAAGCAGAATTATTTTCGGTGTACTGAAACTGTGAATCCCAACTCCATGCAGTTGTTCCTAACGGCATACGAGTATCTTTTGCTGTCATAGGTTGTATAAATACTGATGTGTTTGCTCCACTAGTACCACTTGTTGCATAAAAAGTTAAAAAATCTAAATCAAATCTAAAAGATTCAATATCTGCTGTACTTGATGCTAAAGATGTAGGAACTATAAACTCAACATAATTTGTATTAGGTGCATAATTATTAAAATCTACTGTTGAAAAAAGAGTTTCGCCTTGAGGGTTTAATGTAGCAACACCACCTACTGAACTACCTTTAACTTTAAAATTACCTGCACCATCTGTTACAATAGGAGATTCAGCACTACCATCGGAAGTTGGTAGTTTCCATTGTATTGGTCCGCCTGTTGATATACCTGATGCACCATTACCAAATGTTGTACCAACAGGAGAAACAGTTGCTGTTACACCATTAGATATTATAACAGTAGAATAAGCATTAATGCCTGGAGAAAATAAAGTATTAGAAGAAATAGTTACATCATCTGTAAAATCTGCTGTCCTATCCATAACTGTTCCAACAGCTATATTAACGGCATATAAATCAGCACTGTCGGTAACTGTTAATATTCGACCTGATGGAATTGTATAATCAGAAATAGTAAAGAAGGCTTTGTTAAACTGAAGAGTACCTTTAAATTGACCACTAAGAGCTTTATTAGCTGTTAGTGTTTCATCAAAAACAGTGTCTGTTTCTACAACATTACTTGCAAGTCCTGTATCAGAAAAAGCAGCGTTTTCAGCAGGGTATGTAGAAAATATTTCTGGTGCAGCTCCAAAATTAACTACATTATTTGAGTTAGAAGAGCTTTTAATTATAGTACGACTTAATGTCCAATTAGGACTTCCTGAAGTTAATGTTCCTTCACCAACCTCAAATGTATTATTTACATTGTCAACAGCACAATAAAAAACTTGATCACCAGTAGTATGTACTGATGCAAATGTTCTAAAGCCACCTGTAGAAGCACTTGCTCCTAAAGTAAAAGTTCCTGTTCCAGTAGTTGTAGCATCTTGCTTGGTTCTGTCAAAAAATTTGAGAGCCATAGTCTAACTACCTTTTAAAATTTAAGCTATTCTGATTATAGCATTAGTTGCGTCAGGAGTAGGGAATTGAATTGTAAAATCTCCACTCGTTGAACTTTTATCAGAACCAAAGTCTAGCACAGCAACAGAACTGTCTGCATTAGTGTCATTAAATATTAATGCACCTCTTGCAGTTATTGTTGAGCTACTCCATGTAGTGTTATTAAAGTCTACAAAAGCAGTTGTACCGCCTGTTGTTGGTGTAACATTAACTAAAAGATTTCCTTTAGCAGTATACCCTGTTCCACTAGCTTCATTAGATGTTGTATATCCTGTTGTAGAAGCATCTAGACTAGCTGAACTTGTGTAAAGAGCTATGTTAAATGCATTACCGCCTGCACCACTTGTTTTAAAATTATGACCGCCTTCTAAGAGTTGTTTCTTAAATGAAGTAGTCATTGCTTGCGTTATCGCCATTATAGTCTCCTAATTATATCTGAGCCACATTTGTGACCTTCTTTTTCTAAAGTATATATTAACGTAGTTCTGTCAGATTGAATAGCTTTTTTCATATTATCAAGAATAACATTATATATAATATTCTTAAACTCTTTTGCTTGTTGTTGCAACACAGGATCAACATTATTAGAATATTGAATTATTCTATGTGTTGCCTGTTCTGCCCAATACTCTACAGGATGACCTGAATTTTCTGTTGTGTCTACAATAACATTTCCTAATGACATTTCTGAATTAACTGTAACTACCATTAATTAGTCTCCTCTAACTTTGATTTTATTATTTTTAATTCTTCTTCTAGCATAGCTATTTTTATGTCTTGAATAGCATCATCAGGTAAAGCTCCCATCTGCCCACGAGGCCAGAGTATCCTAAATTCTGAATTAAGTTCTATGTCTTTTGATATTAAAATAACATCGTTTTCTAAATTGTTAATTCTTGATTCAATACCAAAGTATAACCATACACTTACAGCTACAACACCAATCATGCTAATTAAATTTCTTATTGGAATTTGTACTTTACTAGATTCTGAAACTGAAAAATCATTCATTGAACTACTTGTCTTGGTTGACCAAATCTATAACTGTCTTGCATGTCTTTACCTGCCGATTCGTTTCTTAGTCTAGCAAGAGCTTCTTGATATTGTTTTTCATACTCTGCTTGCATCTCAGGTTGACCTTTTAAAAATAAATTTGCTTGGACTAAAGAACCATATAATAAGCACTCAGGTGCATTTGTTCCTAACCATGTTTTTCCACTTGCATCTTCTGTAATTGAAGGTGGATTATAAAAGTAGTGTAACTCGGTGGTATAACCATTTGTAGGTGTAGGAGCTAACATAAATGTATCATCATCAAATAATGCGTAATATTTAGGTTCTCCTTCGGTAGTGGCATTAGGATATGCCTCTCTTAAAAAAGCTACTTCTTTTAATAATAAGAAAGACTGTTTACTGTTGCTTGTAACAGATAAAGAAAAAGGTGCTAGAAAATCAGAAGGAGTAGAAAGATACTGTGTACCTGCTGACATTTGACCTTCTACATTTTTTCTAAAATTAGGTAACTGACAAGTTCTAAGTATTCTGTCTTCTGCACTTGTTATAAAGTTATTTATATTGTTATTAAATGTAGTTTCATCTGTATTAGAATAATCTTTAATTGCTTGTGTTAATGTTGCGTAAGTGTATGACATAATTTAACTCGTTACTATTGTTACAGAACCAACTGCTGTATTTATTAATAAATTTCCTGATCCTCCACCATTGCCATTACCAACAGGATCAAAAGCAAAAAGTCTTCTACTTTGATCTAAATTTTGATCAGGTCTTGCGTAAGGTAATGCTTGTGCATCTTGGAAAGTATATCTTCCTTGAAAGTTTTGAGCCGCATCTTTATCCCAAACATCTTTTCCCACTAAAAAACCTGTTGGGTTTCCACCAACAAACTCTCTTCTCAAGTCTTTTAAATCGTACCTAAATCCTGTTCTGTCACAAAATCCAAAAGCATATTTTCCATTAGCGTACTTAACCATTTACTGACCATAACTATAACTGTAAGGAACAAATTGAACAGTTGCTTTAACTCTATCTTCTTCAGAAGCTAATCTAAATTGCTCTTCGTAATATTCTTTTAAAAGTACAACTCTTTCTTGTGACTCAGGTCTTTTAATCGCAATGTGCAGTGCTAATCCTGCAACTAAAGCAGGAAGAAAACGAACAGGAACATCAGCATCTAAACTTGCTACATCTCCCATATCTTGAATTCTTCTTAAATAATAATAAACTAATTTATAAGGTTGTGCTGAATCAGGAACTGGCCAGAGATTAACCTCAGGTCTTTCTCTTTGTCTGTTAATCCATACTTGTATAGGTCTTCCTGTAGTTAGTTTATTTGGAATACCTGAGTAGGTAGAATTACTAATTCTTGTTAAAGGTATGTCTGATTGACCTGTTGTACTGCCTTCGTCTGTCCTAATAAATTGTTCTATTAATGCTACAGCATCTGTTTCTATATTGTACTTAGCAGTTCCTGCAACAATAGTAATTTCACCTTTCTGTACTGTCCAAAGGTTAATTCCTCTATTTTGCCATTCCAAACAAAGTAAATTTAAAGATCGTCTAGCAGTTCTAAGATCGTAACCTGTACGCATCTCTAATCCTGCTCTCTCAAATGCTTCTTCGCAAATCTCCCCTATATCTAAATTGAATGTCGAAGTTCCTGAAGTTGTCATTTAATACCTATTTAATTTATGTTACTTATCCTTTTTATCAGAATATTTATCTAAAAGAAACATAAGAAATTCTTTTCCATATTCTATATCAGAAAAACAATGTGTAAAACTAGTACCTTCTGCAAAGGGATCAATTACTTGCATAATAGCTTGACCATTTCTTTGTTCATCTAATCCAAGATTTCTTGCGTAATCATCAAAAAATTTATAACCACGAGCACGAGCTAACCAATGAATCTTTCCATCATATAACTCATGTTGTGCTAACGCCCAATTATGTTTATGTCCTGATATATATAAATCAGCATCACTTTGCCATTTAGCTTTCTTCATCTGAGCATGAAGTGGATTCCATTGCGAATGACCTGGCATATCATGAGCCGTATAAATTTTACATTCTCTTCCATTTGGGAATTCAAGACATATCCTAGCATCCCAAGGCTCATATATTGTATGTTCTGATTTCATATATGTAATAGGATCACCTGCTCCTGACCAAAGATCGTGATT
>TARA_R110001606_G_scaffold395217_1_pt1 | contig 11618 bp, 13 predicted proteins | sample TARA_R110001606 | Tara Oceans TARA_R110001606 (sample SAMEA4398315) | marine metagenome | biome: Polar Biome; feature: [SRF] surface water layer (ENVO:00010504); material: water (ENVO:00002006), including particulate matter (ENVO:01000060) such as... | depth 5 m
TTTATTTCGCCTGCGGACCGCAGTGAGCTAAACCGCGTGCTGCAGACACCGCCGGAAGCGTTGGTGGAGGAAACGTTTAATTTTAAAGACGAACGTTTGCAGGAATTGGTGTTTCGCTATCGGGCGAGGAATTACCCCGGCACTCTCAATAGCGACGAGTCTGAACGGTGGGAAATCTTCCGCTCCAATCGGTTAATAAACCCTAAAAAAGGTTGGCGCTCACTGGAAGCTTACGGCAAAGAACTGCAACACCTGGCCAGCAACCCAGCCATTAGCGAGGCGGAGATGCTGATTCTTGAGGAACTGCATTTGTTTGGAGAGTCTTTGGTGCCTTATGTGTAATGTACGGCTGACCTCCGTACGTTTTGACTGTATACTATGGAACAGTAAATCAGATGAGGGGTAGGGGGCGAGGCCTCGAGGTAGGTTGCTATGTCAAAAACAAGTGCAAGGCTGGATTTAAGGATTGACCCCGCAATAAAAGAAATGGCGACTCGCGCGTCTGCGCTTGTCGGAAACCAAAGCCTTTCTGAATTTGTGGTACAGGCAATACGGGAGAAATCCGTGCGTATTATTGAGGAAGCTGAGGTATATCGGCTGAATAATGAGTCGTTTAACGCCTTCGTGGCGGCCTGTGAGGCTCCGTTGGCCCCGAATGAGGCGCTGTTGAGAGCGAAGCGCCGCCGTAATAGAAGGATCGAAAGCGGTGAGTTGGACGTTAGAACCCCTGGATAAGAAGCTACACGACAGAAAGACATTTGATTGTGGTTTAGTGCGTGTTAACGAGTTCCTCCAGCGGGAAGCGCGCAACCAAATGGATCGAAAGGTTAATCGGACTTGGGTGCTGGTAGGCGGCGAATATGCAAACACGCGCTCTATGCCAATTGCAGCCTACTTTACTTTGACCAGTGCAACAGTTGTTCGTGACGAGTTGCCGGAGTCAATGCCATCAAGCCGTTATCCGGCCTACCCCATGCCGGTTATCAAGCTTGCGTGGCTCGGTGTTGATCGCAAACTGCAAGGCTCAAAATACCGTACCGGAGAGACGATCCTTCTTGAAGCATTTGAGGAGGCGCACAGGATTGTACAGCAAAGTGGTATGGGGATAGCGGTAATAACAGACCCGCTGACACCGGAGAGCGCCCGTTTTTTTAAGCGGTATGGTTTTATACCCATGGGCAGAGCGTTTGGAGACTTACAAACGCTTTTCTTGCCCATGGGCACTGTTAAACAGCTGTATCAATAAGCGTCACCGCCTTCTCTGAAAATAAACACTCAAATTCTGCCCCATCACGCTCTGCACCTCACTCCCCAGCGCCTCGGCCTGAATCTGCGTTTGTACAGGCCGGGTAGCCAGGCTGTGGCCGTCTTCGTCACGGGCTTTCACCAGCTTCCACTCCACTTCATTGCTCACCATGGCCATCAGGTCTTTCAACTGTGCTTCATCCTGCGGCCGGAACCAGCGGTCGCGGCAGCCGCCGAGGCTGTAGAAGTCGTCTTCATTGGAAAGCTCCTGCCAGGTGGCATCCTGCCGATTGGTGAGTACCATCCGACGAAGCTGGCGCAAGGTACTACGGGTTGGTTGCAGGCCATGTTCTGCAATCAGTTTGCGCATTTGCACGTCGCCAGCTGTTTGCTCGGCGATGGCGGTATGCAGGTGAACGATGGCGCCGGAACCGGAGGCGCTGTTTACCAACGCGGCCAGCGAGAGTTCGGTCATGGCCGGGGAGGGCAGGCGGCCGACTTCGACCCAGTGCACCTGGTGGCCATCTGCCACAAATTGCTGGGCGATGGACCAGGGCCAGAACACGATGTTGCTGACCTCGGATTCGGCGGCCATGCGTGTGGCTTTGGCGATGTTGGGAAGGGATTCGTCTACAGCAATGACTTCCACATCCGCCAGGTAACGCGCCAGTTCCATGGCGCGCTGGCCGGACTGGGCGCCGCACACCATAACGCGCAGGGTGTCTGGTAGCTTGTCTGTGTTTAAGCCCAACTCTATGGCCATCAACGACTTCAGGCTGCTTTCGGCGCGGTATGCGAGTTTCGACCAGGCCGGCCAGGCTTGTGGCACATCGGTCTTGTCCAGGCACAGTTCTTCCGCTTTTTCATCAAAGCATTGTTTAATGCCTTCTTCTTCGGCGCGGTGGTAGTAGCTGGCGGCCAGTACCGGCTGAAGTGCCAGGGGCCAGTCCACCAGATTCCATTGCCCGAGCTGTACCGCAAAATCCTGATGAAACAGGGCACCGTACATGGCGCTGATCATCAGTGAACCGATCAGGGCTTCCTGGGGCTCGCCCATGACAATTTGTGCTTTGAGGCTGTCGTTCACGGCGGCTACGAGCCGTTCTTCATCATCCTCAGCCGCCAGCGCATAGCCGGTACGGTCGGTATACTGGGCGATGGCAAGCGTAAGCTGTTGGAGCTCATCGCGCAGGTCAACGGTTTGGGCGATTTCCGACAGAATGGCGCGGCGCAGCATCACCACGAGTTCTTCCACGGCGGGGTCTGGCATCAGTGTTTTTTGCAGTGCCAGAATCAGCAGCTCATCGGCGCTGGCGGCATCCAGAAAAATCTCCGCCTGTGGGTTATCCAGATCGTCCTGCTGGCGAATGATCGCACCCACAAAACGGCCGATTTCCTGGTGCGGCAAGCCCTCATGCTTCAGCAGAGCAATCGCATCCAGCGCGAGGTCGCGATCCGCTTTATTGACCGCCAGATGCTGAGCGCAGGTGAGCATGCCGCTGTAAACGGAATCCCATTCAGCGCCCGTCTGCAGCAGTTTGCGATAGTGCAGGTAGGCCACATCAAACTGCCCCTGCAGGCGCTTGGCGTGGGCTACACCACAGAAAGCGGCGGCAGATTGCCGGTCGCAGTCCAGAGCCTGCAGGAAGTATTGCTCTGCGAGAGCTGGCCGCTCGGTTTTCAGGGCCCAGTAACCGAGGTTGGCGTATTGCTGGGCCTGGCCGGGTTGCGCATCCAGGCTGGCGTTGAAGAGGTCGTGGGCGTTTTCAAGTTGCCCGTCGTCCATTTCGACACGGCCCAGCAATCCCAGAGCTATGGCGCTGTTTGGCTCCAGAGCAATCGCCTCTTCCAGGTACACACGGCATTCCTGCCTGGCTTGCAGGCGCTGGATATGGCTGAGCCCGTTGCTGTTGGATTCGCCATAAGCAAGGTTGGCCTGCAGAAGCAGGCGAGCAGCCTCGGCCTGTTGGGTGCGGGATTCCTGGATGTAATGTTTGGCTTGCATGGGATACCTCGTTTACCTGCCGCTGCGCTGGAAAATTGCGGCAAAGGCCTGCAGTTTTTGGTGGTTTGCTGTGCTTTGTAAGTGAGGTAGTGCGAAAGGTGTGCCAGTTTTGATGTTGACTTTAGTGCTTTTGGCAGTGCGAGTTGAGCGTATTTCGGCTTTATCCAGAGGTTGGTAGTTTGTCAGGTTACCTGTTAGTTTGTACGTACAACTGTAAATACAGGGATGTGTGATGTGTTTTGAGTGGGATGACTCGAAGAATGTGGCCAACATTAGTAAGCATGGAATAGATTTCAGAGATGCGATTGATATTTTCAATCACCCAATGTTGACAGCGATTGATGAGCGCTTCACGTACGGTGAAGAACGATGGGTAGCGATTGGTTTGATGCGGCAAATGGTTGGCGTTGTTGTCTACACGGAAAGGCGGAAGAGTGTAGTGCGGATTATTTCTGCCCGAAAAGCGACCAGACGAGAGGTGAGGTTATATGAAAAAAACATCTAAAACAGACTGGAAGCGGTTGACTGAAATGGAAGATAAGGCGATCGACACCAGTGATATTGCAGAGCTGGATGATGATTTCTTTGAGAAGGCCGAACTCCGTGTGCCGGCAAAGCAGCCGGTTACTTTGCGCATTGATGAAGATGTGTTGGTTTGGTTCAAGGCGCAGGGGAAGGGGTATCAGACACGTATTAACAAGCTGCTGAGACAGTACATGGAAAGTCAGGCTTCTAAACGCTGAACCTCGGGTTGGGATCAGGCACCAGTGAAGTTGATGGGCCGGCATACGCATGGTTCATGCAGAGACAACCCCAATTTCCATTGCCAATGGCTTGAGCTAGACTCAAGATCACTATGGCACATAGAGCGAGAACGACATGCCTAATCAAGACATGCTGCAGTTGCTGCGTAATAGGCACGATGAAATCCGTCAGCTTTGTGAAAAGCACAAAGTAACTCAGTTGGCTGTATTTGGTTCAGCCGTCACAGGAAAATTCCACGCATCCAGCGATTTGGACTTTCTTGTGGATTTTGAAGAAACCCTGTCAGCGAGGGAGATGGCCACGGTATTTTTTGGGCTGAAAGAAGATTTGGAGACCATGTTCTCGCGGTCAGTTGATTTGATTACTGCATCCTCACTGACCAACCCATATTTTCGCAGCGCTGTGATGGAAGAGAGGCAGCCTTTGTATGCCGCGTAAGGCTTTAAAGTATGTGTTTGATATAAAAGCTGCTGCAGAAAAGGTTCAACGATTTGTTGCAGCCAAAACACAAGCGGACTACATGGGTGATGAGCTGTTGCAGTCGGCAGTAGAGCGACAATTTGAAATAATCGGCGAAGCAATGAGTAAGTTGCACAAGGCTGATTCTGGTATGGCGGAAAGTATTACTGATTACCGGAAGATGATCGCCTTTCGAAATGTTTTGATTCACGGCTATGCGACTATCGAGCCATTGATCGTCTGGGGTGTGATCGAGAGCAACCTTAAAACCTTGATCGAACAGGTTACTGATATTCTTGAGCGCGCTTGAATTTCTTTGGAGCCCGAGTGACCAAGCCAAGCAACAACATATACCAAATCAAAGTATCACTCATCGGAGCACAGCCACCCATCTGGAGGCGATTGCTTATTGAGCCAGACACCACCTTTCAGGATCTGCACCGCATTATTCAGGTGGCCATGGGCTGGCAGGCTTCGCACCTGCATTTGTTTCAGGCTGGCGATGGCCGGTTGATTGGCGATCCGGCTGAGGACTTTGAAGGCATGATGAGCTTTCTGGATGAGCGCGCCTTATCTGTTTCCAGCGTTCTAAGTAGCGAAGGGCAGCAACTGAAATATGAATACGATTTCGGGGATAGCTGGGAGCATGAAGTAAAACTTGAAAAGATCCTGACGGGCGAGGAGGCAGAGCCACTACCCAAATGCATAAAAGCGGTACACCAGTGCCCGCCAGAAGACGTGGGGGGATTATACGGCTTCTATGAGTTTCTCGACGCCATGGACGATGCTGCTCACCCGGAGCACGTGGCTGTGAGGGAGTGGTGCGGCGGTGAACAATTTGATCCGGACTTTGTGAGCCTTGTGCAGATTAATGAAGATCTTTTGGAGCGCGACGCGTTGTTCAGCGAAACCGCGCCAGAATTTGCTCCGCATGCCAGTGACTTCCTTGGCCTTAGCCCAAACCAGGTACATGAGCTACTGCAAAGCCCACTGAATTGCCCGTCAGTCTTCAAACCCTTGTTTAATGCTGAAGCCGTAAACCGCGAACTGGATACCGCTCCGGTGATGCGCATGGCCAAAGCGCTGATCGACGATATGGGCGATAAGGGCATACGCCTCACGGGTAAAGGCAACCTGCCACTCAAGCATGTAAAGGCAATGATAGACGCTGGTGGAGAAAGTATTGTGTTCCCCATGGCGGGCTTTAGCGCGGCGCGTTCGGAAGAGGATGTTTTGGGCGTACACCTCACCCGTGTGCTAATGGAAATTGCCGGTTACACAAAAAAGGAAAAGGGCCGCCTGCTGCTCAAGAAGTCTGCCGCCAAACGCATTGAGAAAAAAGGCTGGCTGACCTTGTATATGGATTTCTTTGCTGCAGCGCTTTCACAGTTCAACTGGGCCTGGATGGATCACCGTGAAGGCATGGAAGACGTGCAGTACATAGGCCCGTTCATTTTTTGGTTGCTCTCAGTAAAGGGCGGCCAGTGGTTGCCGGTGCAGGATTACCTCAGCGATATGCTAAAAGCCTTCCCGCGCTTACCTCTGGCGGCTTACCCGGTTAGCTATGCAAGCGAGGAGCAGCAGGCAAGATGGGCGCTGGAGTCACGAATGGTGCGGCTTTTCCGGTTGTTTGGTTTGCTGGAACTGAATCCGGAATATGCGCAATTTCAGGAAGAAGATCAGCAAATGATGCGGTGCACGAGGTTGTTTGAGGGGATGTTTGTTAGGGTGACAGGTTGAATAAAGCGGTTGTGCGGATTGAAGAGAAATTTTTGATGGCTTGATGATGCTTAGCCTGGAGCAGGAGGGATTCAGGATCTTTTAGTTTTTTCTATTGTTTGTGGTACTATGTCTAACAATGTACTACAAATGGTGACGTTATGAAAACAGACATGCTTAGTTCTCGCATTGACCACGAAACCAAGGTTGCGTTTTCGCATATCTGCAAAGAGGTGGGCATCAGCCCCTCTCAGGCGATCAAGCTTTTTGCGCGAGCAGTGATTAATTACGGAGGAATACCGTTCGAGGTGAAGGTTCCTCGGCCTAATGAAAGCAGCGCCATGGCTATGCAGGAATTGCTGGAGGGCAGGGGGCACAGTGCGGAGTCACTGGATGGCTTGTTGACAGAGCTCACGGATGGCAAAGTCACGAATGTACAGTCTTGAGTATTCAACACAGTTCAAGAAAGACTTCAAAAAGATTACAAAGCTGCCCATTGCAGACATTTTGGAAGTAGGGGGCGTTGTTTCAGCGCTGCAGCGTGGTGAACCACTGGATGAAAAGCATGTGGATCATGCACTTGCGGGCAACTGGCAAGGCTTTAGAGATTGCCATGTTAAGCCAGATCTTGTGTTGATCTACAGAGTTAGCGGTGCTGTTCTGCAACTCGCCAGAATTGGCAGCCATAGCGAACTGTTTTGATCGCCTTGCCGTGTTCAGCATCGAATCTATGCTGACGGGGAACGCTCGACAAATCGCTGCCTGACTCTACCAAGGACCGTGAACGAATAATTCTATACGGACAAAACGCAAAAAGCCCGACTCGGAAAACCGAATCGGGCTTTTTCGTGCTTGGCTATTAACCCTGCAGCAACTGCAACACCTGCTGCGGCCGAGCATTGGCCTGAGCCAATACCGAAAGGCCAGCCTGCTGGAGCACCTGGGTGCGGGCCAGTTCGGCGGATTCTGCGGCAAAGTCGGCATCGCGGATGCGGCTGTTGGAGGCCGACAGGTTTTCGGAGGTGGTTGCCAGGTTGGCGATGGTGGATTCGAAGCGGTTTTGGACAGCGCCGAGTTCGGCGCGAAAGCCGTTGATGGTGTCGATGGCGTAGTCGACGGCAATCATGGCAATATCCGCGCCTTCAGGCGTTGAAACATCAATGTCATTCATTGACTTGGTATCATTTGCGACTGTTGCAACCATCGACTGAACGGTCTCTGTTGCAGGGTCAAACGTCCCATTTCCGTTAAAGTCCGTCTGAATGTTGATAGTAAATGATTCGCCAAATTGCGATGAGAATATGATTTCATCGTTATTGGCGTTCAGGTTTGCCTTAATGCCTGTGTCATTCGATTTGGCATTAACTTGGCTAACGATGTCGTTGAGAGACGTCATTTTCTCAAATTCAAAGATATTACCGTTGATATCTACGTTTACATCGTAAGCTTTACCACTGGAAAATTGATCGTTCAGAGTTATATCAGCTGCAGCGGTCAGGGTATCCGGGGTGTTGCCTGAGACGAGCTTTCCTAGATCCTCATTCCCAACGAATTGAATATCGCTCAATGTGATCGCATCGCCGGCGGCGGCCGCTGCGACCTGCACAGCACCACCATTTTCACTAAACGTAAGTCCGCCAGGATTGTTGCCGGCGCCAGAGAGGGCGCTGTTAATAGCCGCGAACTGAGCGGCAGCGTTAGCGCCCTCTGGGATGTTCACCGTTACCACTTGATCTACAACAGTGGTATCCGCAAGGGTTCCTCCGACTGTAAACGTAAGAGTTCCCCCGCCCTCAGCACCCGCAATAGCAGTTGCATTTCCTGCTGTGTAAGCGTCTGTAGCTGTGCTATTAAATGAAGCCACATCTGCAATCGTTGGCTGAGTAATACCATCCGCGAGCAAATTAAAAACTGCTTCGATTGGCTCGTTATTGGCATTACTGAACGTCAATTCCCCGGTAGCATTATCGCCCGTGACCTTTATTCCGGCTAACGATACGGCCGCACCGTTGCCGCCTGTGTCCGCTGTGATAGCATCGTCAATTGCAGTTTGGATGACTGTGCCCAGTGCCTGAGCGCCAGCAGGGTCGGTGGCGACAATATTTAGGCTAACGCCATTCAGTTCAATGGTGCCCCCAATATCTTCAGCGCCATCGAATGCAAAGCTGGACACATCAAACCGAGTTGCGGAAGCCTCACCCGGACCAACAATAAAACCACCAAGCCCGTCGGTTTCCTTCAATACAGACCCAATCTGGCTCCCGCGGGAGTCGAGGCCGCTCAGAGAAATGGTCTCCCCGGTGTTAGCTCCAACCTGAAATGTTTGTGTCGCAAATGTCCCATCAAGGACCTTCAAACCATTAAACGAGGTCTGGCTGGCAATCCGGTTGATTTCCTCAATCCGCTGCTGAACTTCCTGATTCAACGCCTGCCTGTCTGAAATACTGTTCGTCGCGTTGGCCGACTGCACCGCCAGTTCACGAATACGCTGCAAGTTGTTGGTAATCTCGTCCATCGCACCTTCGGCCGTCTGGGCCAGCGAGATGCCATCGTTGGCATTGCGTTGTGCCTGGTTCAAGCCGGAGATCTGAGACTGAAAGCGCTCGGAAATCGCGAGGCCGGCGGCGTCGTCTTTAGCGGAGTTGATGCGCAGGCCAGAAGACAAACGTTCCAGCGCTGTATTGGCCTGAGTCTGTGAAGCGTTCAAGTTGCGCTGCGCATTCAATGAGGCAATGTTGGTATTAATGACCTGAGGCATATCTAATCTCCCTGCTCAGAGGTGCCGGGTCAGGCTGCTCATCGTGTTTAAGGCAGCATACCGGCAAACAATTCGTTTAATGACCGTTTGCTGGAAGACTAAGCGAAGGCTGTGCCAGTTTTTTCGTGTGAGACTTAACTGTTTAATAAATATAGCGTTGTTTGATATTTCCTGATGGTTTTTAGTGGGTGCTGCCATATTCCCGACGGCGTGTGCAGGAAGCAAATTGCCGCTTTTTTCAGGTAAATCGCGGACTAAAAGAACGATTTTCTGAAATGTTTAAAATGAAAAATTCATTAAAAACAATGGCCTATATTTTTTAATTCGAGTTTTTACATTCCTTTACAAAATCTCGCCAGTTTTTTCTAAAGGAAGAGCAGCGAGCGCCGTTAAGTAAATCAACAGGGCGGCGCTCCAAACCAAAAAAGAGAACGCCAGACCTTAACCATGAAATAACGACTTCTGTCGAAAGGGGAAGCATTATGGCTCTCGGAATTAACACTAACGTCGCTTCATTGAACGCTCAGAACCAGTTGGGCAAGTCGCAAAACATGAACGATCAGGCTCTACAGCGTTTGTCTTCTGGTCTTCGTATTAACTCCGCCAAAGACGATGCCGCCGGCATGGCGATTTCTACCCGCTTCCAGTCACAAATCACTGGTTTGAACGTCGCTCAGCGTAATGCCAACGACGGCATTTCTCTGGCGCAGACGGCTGAAGGCGCTTTGGATGAGATCACCAACAACCTGCAACGGATTCGTGAGTTGGCGGTTCAGTCAGCCAACGCGACTAACAGTGCGTCTGACCGAGATGCTTTGAACCAAGAGGTAGATCAGCGGATTCAAGAAATTGACCGTATCGCCAGCCAGACCTCGTTTAACGGCTTAAAAGTCCTAGACGGAACCTTCGGAAACCAGAATTTTCAGGTGGGTGCCAATGCCGGTGAAACCATCGGTATTGATCTGACGCAAGGTGCCCGAAAATCAGATATCGGCTCTATTGCCCAGTTAGAAGGGGGTGCTGTAACGGCAGCAGCGATCACCTCTGGTAACTTGACAGTTAAAGTGGGTGACAGTGACGCGATCACAGTAAAGGAGTCAGCCGATTATGTGGTCACCGGCGATACTAGTCGTGGCGCAAACAGCGCGTTTGCTAAGGCTGCAGCGTTAAATGATTCAGGCGTTGCGGGCTTGGGTGTGACGGCTAAAACTGAAGCAGATGTGGCATTTGCCACTTTTGCGGGCAATGGTGCTGGCGATACTTATGAGCTGACAATTAATGGCGAAACGATTTATGGTACTGGCGGTGTAAGCAGTGATATCAGCTCAAGTGCGCCCACGATCGGCTCCATGGCTGCTGCTATTAACGCCAAGGCGGATGATACTGGTGTTACAGCGAAAGTCGATGGTTCAAATTTGAAGCTCACTGCAGCTGATGGTCGAGATATAACCATTGCTGAGACGATTACTGATGCGAACACCTCTATCACAGGCGGGGGTATCGGTGATAGTTCCCTGACAGGCAAGATCACCTTGTCAGCGAATGAGGAAATCACTGTCGGCGGCACAGAGCAGGCTGTTATCGGTTTCACTGGTACTCCTATATCGCTTGATGCCTCGAAAACACTTGCCGATGTCGATATTAGTGATGTGGATGGTGCAAACGACGCAATCCGCCGCGCTGATGCGGCGCTCGGCTCCATAAACGAGTTGCGCGGTAAGCTCGGCGCCATCCAGAACCGCTTCGAGTCCACCATCGCCAACCTGGGTACTTCTGTAGAGAACCTCAGCGCCTCCAACAGCCGTATCCTGGACGCTGACTTCGCGGCAGAAACTGCCAACCTGGCTAAGTCTCAGGTACTGCAGCAGGCTGGTATCTCGGTACTGGCACAGGCTAACGCCCGTCCGCAGCAGGTACTGTCCCTCCTGCAGTAAGGGGCTAGCGGTTATAGCCGGAACCTTCGGGTTCCGGTTTTACGCCGTTTGAGTATAGCGAGGTAAAGCTATGAATGACGTTAACCTGAATAGTCCGGATTTGAAGCTGGTGCGCCCTGGTGCCCAGGCTCCGGCCAAGGCACTGTCGTCATCTCAGGCCGAGGGCAGAAAGGCCCCTGACCTTGCTGCTTCATATGCCGGTACCCGTCAGGTTCAGAACCTCCAGGTTGCAAACGAAGCTTCGAAGGCTGAAAAGCTGAAGGAGCGCAGCGAAGCGCAACGGGAAGAGTTGGGCCAGGCGGTAAGCAAACTGAACGATTTTGTTCAGAATGTGCAGCGGGATCTTCAGTTTGAGGTGGATAACCAATCGGGGCAGACCATTGTGAAGGTGGTTGACCAGTCTACCCAGGAAGTGATTCGCCAGATGCCGGATGAAGTAGCATTGAGGTTGGCAGAGAAATTGCAGCAGGACGAACCGCTGACGTTGTTTAACATTAAAGTGTAAGGGCTTGCCGCTTTTGCGCGGATGATAGCAACGGTATTTCAGCACCGCCGCACCTGAGAGGGTTCGGCGGTGTTTTTGGTTTTGGGAGTTGAGGCTGTCCGGTTACGCGGCGTTACAAATAAGCGATAGAATGAGGCAAAGTTTTGCCGCTTGTGGCCGTTAAATAGAGTGTAAAGTGATCAGCCCCTTCAAGGAGGCATCGGTATGGCAGCTATTTCATCACTGGGG
>TARA_R110001606_G_scaffold399258_1_pt1 | contig 11618 bp, 10 predicted proteins | sample TARA_R110001606 | Tara Oceans TARA_R110001606 (sample SAMEA4398315) | marine metagenome | biome: Polar Biome; feature: [SRF] surface water layer (ENVO:00010504); material: water (ENVO:00002006), including particulate matter (ENVO:01000060) such as... | depth 5 m
GCCGGCCCGTTCCGGATTGGCACGGTCTTTGTGGGAGCGGTCCTTGATCGCGAATCGGCCTTGCCAGGCCATCACAGACCCCGGTCACTCGCATTGCTCTGGACCTGGGCTACGATAATGTCAGCACCTTTATCGCCATGTTCCGGCGCACTTTTGGCACCACGCCCAAGAAGTACTTCGACGGCCGGGATCGGGGCAGGCAGCGGAGATAGTTTTCAGTTTTCAGTAGGCGATATGGAGGTGGCCAGGTTCCGTGGATTCGCAACCGGCCTTCGCGTGGCCATGGCCCTGGCGGCTCGGTGTTTAGCGTGCAAGCGTGCAAGCGTGCAAGCGTGCAAGCGTGTTGCGTGCTGCGCCCGGCCAGCACCTTTTTACAAGACCCCCGGCGCCTCATCCTCTAAGCTCGTCATCTCGAATCAACACAGTGGCAGGGAGAACAACAATGGCCAGAGCGATGGTGATGCATCAGGCGGGTGGTCCCGAGGTGCTGCGCGCCGAATCAGTGAACGTGGGCGAACCGGGCCCCGGGCAGATTCGTCTGCGCCAGACCGCGGTGGGCGTGAACTTCCACGACATCTATGTGCGCTCCGGCCTTTATCAGACCTTGCCGCTGCCTGGTGTGCCCGGTCTGGAAGCCGCTGGCGTGGTGACCGCGGTGGGCGAGGGCGTGAGCGGATTCAAAGACGGTGACCGGGTCGCCTACACCTCCGGCAACTACGGCGCCTACACCGACGAGCGCCTGCTCGATGCCAGCCGTGCCGTGCATCTGCCCGACCACGTGGACGACCTCACCGCCGCCTCGATGATGGTGCGCGGGCTCACCGCCTGCGTGCTGCTGCAACGGGTGTTCCCGGTGCGCGCCGGCCAGACCCTGCTGGTGCAGGCCGCCGCTGGCGGCGTCGGTCAGTTGCTGGTGCAGTGGGCCCACCATCTCGGCGCCACCGTGATCGGCACCGTGGGCAGCGAAGAAAAGGCGGAGCTGGTGCGAGGCATGGGCTGCGACCACGTGATCCTCTACCGGCACGAAGACGTGGTGCAAAAGGTCAAGGCGATCACCGAGGGGCGGGGTGTGGACGTGGCCTACGACTCGGTGGGCAAGGACACCTTCTACGGCTCCCTGGACGCTCTGGCGCCGCTGGGTCACCTGGTCAACTTCGGCCAGTCCTCCGGCTCGGTGGAGCCGATGCCGGTGTCGTTGCTGGCGCGCGCCTCCAACACCGTGGTGCGGCCCATGCTCGGCCATTACACCGCCACGCCGGAATCCCGCGACCAGGCCGCCAACGCCTTCTTCGACGCCCTCAAAGACGGCATCCTCAAACCAGTGCCGCCGGTGCGCTACGCCTTCGAAGACGTCGGCCAGGCGCACACCGACATGGAAAACCGCAAAACCCACGGCGCGGTGGTGTTGGAGGTTTAAAAAAAGTGTTCGGTTTTCAGTGTTCAGTTTTCAGTGGCGGCGCTGTTGATGCGGCGGAAGGAATCGGCGCGCTTATGCCTTTACTGAAAACTGAACACTGAAAACCATGTCTTATCCTTCCCCCGCCGGTCCGGTGGACCGCGAAATCGAGATCAATAAAAGCCGCTTTATTGCCTGGCTGCGACCGGTGCGCAGTCGCGACGAGGGCCAGGCGGTGTTGGCGGAGGCGCGTGCGCGCTACCCGGACGCCACTCATCACTGCCACGCCTGGCTGATCGGCTCACCCGCCTCTGGCGAAGGCGCCATGAACGACGACGGCGAGCCTTCCGGCACCGCCGGCAAGCCGATCTTCAATGTGATTCAGCACAAAGGCGTGGGCGACGTCATGGTGGTGGTGATCCGCTATTTCGGTGGCGTCAAACTGGGCGCCGGTGGGCTGGTGCGCGCCTACGCTGGCGCCGCCGAAGCGGTGCTCTCGGCGATGCGCGTGATCGAGCAGGTGCCGGAAAATGAATTGACGCTGGATTTCGATTTTCCCGACGAGCAGCCTTTGCGCCATTGGTGCGATCAATACCAGGCACGGCTGGAAGACATTCAATACACACAGCGAGTCAGCGCGAGAATCATCGTACCCACCGAGCACCAGCCGGCGCTGGAAGCGTTTTGCGGCGCCCACGGGATCAGCATTGAGAAATAGGTGGAAGAGAAGTGTTCGGTTTTCAGTGTTCAGTTTTCAGTGGCGGCGCTGTAGCCGAAGCGAGAAGAATCAGAGGGGTCTGTTTTTACTGAACACTGAACACTGAACACTGAAAACCGAACCAAAAAAACGACGCATCTCACCATTGGCCGGGCGGGCGGGGGCAGGCACTCTGAAACCACTGCCGTTGCCAGCCAGGAGAATCCCATGCCCGTTGTCGATCCCGATAAGAATGCATTGCCCGACATTCTCAAAAGCATCCCCGCCGACACCCCGATCGTCATGCTCAACCTGCTGCGTTATCGCGCGGTGGCCCGTTATAAAGACGGCGAGGCGGAGTACGACGGCCGTGAAGCCTACCGCCGCTATTCCCTGGTCGCCTTCGAGAAGGTCAAAGGCGTGGGCGGCGAGATTATCTGGAGCGGCGACGCCCTCGCCGGCGTGATCGCCCCGCCCGACGAACACTGGGACGAAGTGCTACTGGTGCGTTACCCCTCCATCGCCGCTTTCGCCAGCATGCTCGCCGACCCGGAATACAAACAAGCCACCAAACACCGCACCGCCGCCCTCGACGAAGCGCGCCTGATCTGCACCCGACAACATTGAGCCAGGCGGAGGAGCAGGGGACAGGAGGAAGGGAACAGCAGGACTGGCGCCGGAGTTAAGTTCTGGTGTGGGAGCGGTCCTTGACCGCGAATCGGCCTTGCCAGGCCCGCCTCGCCTTCGGCTCGGTTCGCGGTCGGGGACCGCTCCCACAGCGGCGCCGTAGTGTGGCGCCGGGGTAATCTGCCCTGTGCCCTTGTGGGAGCGGTCCTTGACCGCGAATCGGCCTTGCCCTGGTGGCATTCTGGTAAACAAAATGTAAAATGCCTGTCTCTGTCATAGGCACGACAACCTTCGCGGGTGATAATCCGCCTCCTGAGCGTTACGCTCGCTGGCCTTTATGTGCCATCTGGCCCGCCATTCGGGCCTCCCGGGGGTAGGAAGTCCCCATGGTAGAACGTTCTGGATAGGAAGCCCCCGGTGTCGAATTGGGCAACACTAGTAAAGCGAAGCGCCCTGGGTTTCATGCTGGCCGGGTGTGCGGTGGCACAGGCCGCGCCCTGGGTGGAAACCGGTGATCTGCGCGCGCGCCATCATCTGGAAGCGCTGTCCGCGATGGGCTGCTTTGAGGGCCTGACCCTCACCTGGCCGATGAACTGGTCCGCCGTGGCCCAGGGCATGAAGAACACCAGCGACAGCTGCCGCGCCAGCGATCACGCTGCCTACCTGCGTGCGCGCCTGGATCAGGTCAAGAGCCGCACCCGCACCGCCACCGTTTCGGTGGGCGGCGCCAATCAGGAACCCCTGTTTCAGCACTTCGCCGAGCAACCGCGCGGCGAAGTCGATGGCCGTGCGGCGGTGGAAGTCACCGGCCGCCGGTTCGCCGCCCGGGTCGAGGCGCAATACATCGACAACGACCGCGATGACCGCGAAGCCCGCGCCGACGGCAGCTATGTGGCCGGCCGCTTCGGCAACTGGCAACTGGGCGTGGGCGCCATCGACCGCTGGTGGGGCCCGGGCTGGCAAAGCTCGCTGGCCTGGTCCAACAACGCCCGCCCGGTCACCGGCCTGTGGATTGGCCGGCAAACCCCCTATCAGCCCGAGAACCCCTGGTTCAGTTGGATCGGCCCCTGGGATTTCCAGGTGTTCGGCGGCCAGCTTGAACAGGACCGCGCGATCCCCGATGCCAAACTGCTTGGCGCCCGGCTGACGCTGCGCCCGGCCAGCTTCCTGCAGATCGGCTTCACCCGTCTGTTCCAGTGGGGCGGCGAAGGCCGCGACCAGAGCCTGGGCTCCCTGGGCGACGCCATTATCGGCAAGGACAACGGCCAGCAGGACGACGGCACCGGAGCCAACGACCCCAGCAACCAGGTGGCGGGGTTTGATTTCCGTGCCAGTTTCCCGGTGTTCGGTGTACCCTCCGGGTTCTATGGCCAGGCCATGGGCGAAGACGAAGCCGGCGTGATGCCGTCCAAATTCTCGGCGCTGTTCGGCCTGGACGCGCTCACCGGCATTGGCGCCGGCAGCCAGCGCTTCTTCATCGAGGCCTCGGACACCGTGGCCGGGCGCCTGTTCGCGGACGCCCGCGACGGCACCGCCTACGAGCATTTTCAGTATCAAAGCGGCTTCCGCTATTACGGCCGCAACCTGGCCACCACCTACGAAGGGGACGCGCGCACCTTGTCCCTGGGTATTCAGCAGTTTTTCCGGGGCGGGGTGGTATTGAGCGCCACCGTCACCCAGGCCAACCTGAATCACGACGGCGGCAAGCGGGCGGTGGTGGCGGAAGACGGCGCCGAGATCCTGCAGGCCGCCGAAGAGCAGGACGTCACCATCGCCGAGCTGCGGCTGGAACACGATTTTCTGGGCGGCCGCCTGACCTGGGCCCTGGCCGGCACCGACGAGGCGATCGACACCTTCGCCGGAGAACAGGACCGCCTGACCGCCATGGCCATGTGGCAGCACACCTTTGATTGGTAAAGGACAGAAAGGGGCTATGAGAAAAACCATCAAGCCGATACTGGCGCTCGCCGCCCTGGTGGCCCTGGCGGGCTGTACCGTTGTCCCGGGTTCGCACCGCTCCACCACGCCGGGCTGGTTCGCCGAAGACGACGGCAAAGACGCCGCGCCGCTGCCCGATGTGATCAAGGTACACGTGATCGACACCGCCATTCTTGATCAGCCCGCCGCCGACGCCTACACGCCGCCGCCGGAGCTGGTGGAAGCCGATGAGCAATACGATTACACCGTGGGCCCCGGCGACGTGCTGCAAATCACCGTCTGGGATCACCCGGAGCTGACCATCCCCGCCGGCTCCATGCGCAGTTCCGCAGATTCGGGCAACTGGGTGCACAACGACGGCACCATCTTCTATCCGTACGTGGGTAACGTGGACGTGGAAGGCCTCAAGGTCACCGAGATCCGCGATCTGATCACCAAACGCCTCACCGAATACATCGAATCGCCCCAGGTGGACGTGGTGGTGGCCGCGTTCCGCAGCAAGAAGGTCTACATCACCGGCGCCGTCAGCAGCCCGGGCACCTATCCGATCACCAACGTACCGATGCGGCTGGTGGATGCCATCGGCGCCGCCGGCGGCATCAGCGACAACGCCAACTGGTCCAGCGTGATCCTCACCCGCGATGGCCGCGACTACAATTTGTCCCTGCGCGACATCTACGAGAACGGCCACCCGGCGCAGAACGTGCTGCTCAAACCGGGTGACGTGGTCAATGTGTCGCGCAGCGAAGACAACAAGGTGTTCGTGCTGGGCGAGGTATACAAAACGCAGAGCGTGCCGATGGGCCGCAATGGCATGAGCCTGGCCGAAGCACTTTCTGAAAGTGGTGGTTTGAATGAACGTCAAGCGGACGCCTCCGGCGTGTTCGTGTTCCGCCGCGCCCCCGAGGGCACCGACCACGGCATCGACGTGTTCCAACTGAACGCCAAGGACGCCGCTGCTCTGGTGCTGGCGGACAGCTTCCAGCTTCAGCCCCGCGACATCGTCTACGTGACCGCCGCGCCGCTGGCCCGCTGGAACCGTGTGCTCAGCCTGCTGGTGCCCACGGTCAGCGCGGTCTATCTCGGTGGCCGGGCGGAACGCGAGATCGGGAACGATTAATGTTTGAGCGGGTGTTGGTGGTCTGTGATGGCAACATCTGCCGCAGCCCCACGGTGGCGGCGATGCTGGCTGCTCTGAAACCGGAAAAGCGGGTTCATTCCGCCGGCCTGGTGGGGCTGGAAGGCCACGCCATGGACGCCACCGCCCGTGCCGTGGCCGAAACCAACGGCGTGGTCTGCGGCGAGCACGCCGGGCGGCGATTGACCGCCGCCCTGTGCCGCGACGCGGACCTGATCCTGGTGATGGAAACCCGCCAGCGTGATCGTATTATCAGCGAATTTCCGCAGGCCAGCGGTAAGACCTTTTTGCTGACCCACTGGAACGGCGGCCACGACATTCCCGACCCGTTCCAGCGTGACCGCGAAGTGTTCGAGCGGATCTACCCCATGATGCGCCAGGCGGTGGACGCCTGGGCGGCGAAAATCTAAGGATAAGGACAACAAGCCTTTATGAGTGACCACCCACAGCAGCCCAAGGGACGCACCGCCGCCATGGAAGACGACATCGACCTGCACCGCCTGTGGGCGCTGCTGGTGGACGCCAAATGGCTGATTCTCGGCACCACGCTTCTGGCGCTGGCGCTGGGGCTGGCCTCCACCATGCTCGCCACCCCCATTTACAAGGCCGACGGCCTGCTGCAGGTGGAGCAGAAAAAGGGCAGTGTGCTTGGCTTCAGTGAAATCGGCGATGTGCTCGGCAAGGAGCCGTCGTCGTCCGCGGAGATCGCCATCATTACCTCGCGCATGGTGCTCGGCGACGTGGTCGACCAGCTCGACAGCACCATTCAGGTGTACCCGGATCGGGCGGCTCTGATCGGCCGCTTCGGCGCCCCGGCGCCGGCTGCCCCGGGCGCGCCCAAGCCGGTGTTCGCCGGCTACCGCGACAGCGAAACCCTGGTGCGGATCAAACGCTTCCAGGTGCCGCCCGCCCTGGAAGGCCGCCGCTTCACCCTGAACGCCGACGATCAGGGCAACCCGGTGCTGTCCCTGGACGACGCCGTGATCGCCAGCGGCCCCGCCGGCCAGCCGCTGGCCAGCGAAGACAACAGCATCGTGCTGGAGCTGGGCGATTGGCGCCCCGGCAACGAAGAGCTGGTGCTGGTGCGCCAGCCGCGCCTGAGCGCCATCAACAGCCTGCGCGGCCGCCTCACCGTGGCCGACCAGGGCAAAGAGAGCGGCATTCTCTCGATCAGCCTGACCGGCCCCAGCCGCGAACGCATCAACGCCGAACTCAACGCCATCTCCCAGACCTACCTGCTGCAAAACATCAACCGCCAGGCGGCGGAAGCGGAAAAGAGCCTCAAGTTCCTCAATGAGCAGCTCCCCGAGGTGCGCGAGAAACTCAACAAGGCGGAAGAAAAACTCAACGCCTACCGCACCCAGGCCGATTCCGTGGACCTGAGCATGGAAACCCAGTCGCTGCTGGGCCGCCTGGTGCAGATGGATTCCAAGCTCAACGACCTGAAGATCAAGGAAAGCGAGGTGGCCGCCCGCTTCACCAAGGAGCACCCCTCCTACCGTACCCTGATCGATCAGCGCCGCTCCCTGGAGCAGCAGAAAGCCGACCTCAACAAGCAGATCAACGGCTTGCCCGAAACCCAGCAGGAAATCCTGCGTCTGACCCGCGACGTGCAGGTCAACCAGCAGATTTACGTGAACCTGCTGAACCGCTCCCAGGAACTGCAGATCACCAAGGCCAGCACCGTTGGCAACGTGCGCGTGATCGACGACGCGGTGGTGCTGCCCTCACCGGTGGAGCCCAAGAAAGGCCTGGTGATCGCCTTGTCCGCCGCCCTCGGGCTGCTGCTCTCCGCCGGCTATGTGCTGGCCGCCGGGCTGCTGCGCCGCGGCGTGGAAACCCCGGATCAGCTCGAAGAGCACGGCATCGCCGTGTACGCCGCGATCCCGCTGTCCGAGCGCCAGCAGCGTCTGGACCGCATCGTTTCCCTGATGACCCGCCGCCGCAAACGTGCCCGTCACGAGCCGATCCCGCTGCTCGCCGTGGAAGATCCCACCGACCTGGCGGTGGAGGCGCTGCGCAGCCTGCGCACCAGCCTGCACTTCGCCACCATGGAAGCCAGCAATAAGGTACTGATGATCTCCGGCCCCAGCCCGGAAGTGGGCAAATCCTTCGTCACCGCCAACCTGGCGGCGGTGCTCGCCCAGGTCGGCCAGAAAGTGGTGGTGGTGGACGCCGACATGCGCAAAGGCCACCTGCATCGCTACTTCGACAGCGACGGCCATGTGGGGCTCTCCACCTGGTTGTCCGGTCAATGCGAGCTGGACAAGGCGATTCTGCCCACCAAGGTCGAGGGCCTGCACTTCGTGCCCCGTGGCCAGGTGCCGCCGAACCCCTCCGAGCTGCTGATGCACCCGCGCTTCAACCAACTGATGGAGCAGCTGTCCGCCCAATACGACCTGGTGCTGGTGGACACCCCGCCGATCCTCGCCGTCACCGACGCCGCCATCATCGGCCAATCCGCCGGCACCTCGCTGCTGGTGGCCCGCTACGCCGTCAACTCGGTCAAGGAAGTGGACGTCTCCGTGAACCGCTTCGAACAAAACCGCATCGACATCAAAGGCGTCATCCTCAACTGCCTCGAACGCCGCGCCTCCAACGAATACGGGTACTACGCGTATCGGTATGAGAGCGAAAAAAGCTAGCGCGGCGTACGCCGCGCGATACAGGATGCAAGATACAGGATGCAGGAAAAGACCTTCCGAGCGGCGCCTGTATCCTGCATCCTGAATCCTGTATCGCGGCGCAGCCGCTAAGTTCTAAGGAAAGAACTAAACAATGCTTGAACGGAATAAGAGCTTCCTTACCATGGCGATCTCCGCTACCTGACCCCGGGCGCTGTTCGTTATGACCTTCGCGATGATATTCACCATGCTGATCGTGCTGCTGGTGTTGGTGGCGCTGGCCAGCAACCGGGTGGCGGCGGAGGTCACCATGATGGCGGCGATGGTGGCGGTGCTGGTGGCCGGGGTAATCACCCCGGAACAGGCGTTGGCGGGGTTCGCCAATCAGGGGCTGATGACCGTGGCGGTGCTCTACGTGGTGGCCGCCGCTCTGCGCGACACCGGCGCCATTTACTGGATCGCCCACCGTCTGCTCGGCCAGCCCAGTACCTTGCTGGGCAGCCAGATACGCCTGATTCTGCCCACCTCCCTGTTAAGCGCCTTCCTCAACAACACCACCGTGGTGGCGATGATGATTCCGGCGGTGCAGGAATGGGCACAACGCCTGCGTCTGTCCGCCTCCAAGCTTTTGTTGCCGCTCAGCTACGCGGCGATTCTTGGTGGCACTTGCACCCTGATCGGCACCAGCACCAACCTGGTGGTGGACGGCATGATGCAAAGCCGCGGGATGCCCGGCTTTGGCATCTTCGATCTGGCCTGGGTGGGCGTGCCGCTGCTGATCATCGGTTCCCTGTTTTTGATCCTGGTCGGCCGTTATTTGCTGCCCCAACGTGAAGGCATGGTGGAACAGGTGGAGCAGGCCCGCGAATACCATGTGGAAATGGTGATTCCCGAAGGCAGCCCGCTCAACAAGAAGAGCATTCAGGACGCCGGCCTGCGCAACCTCAGCCATGGCTACCTCACTGAAATCGAACGCGACGGCCGCCTTTACACCGCCGTCGGCCCCGACATGCAACTGCAAAGCGGCGACAAGCTGGCGTTTATCGGCGCGCCCGACTGCGCCCGCGAACTGCAACGCATCAACGGCCTGGTGCCCGCCCACGGCGGCGCCCACAAGCTCAGCCTCAACAACCACCAGCGCCGCCTGGTGGAAGTGGTGATCGGCCCGGAATTCCCCGGCCTCAACCGCACCGTCAAAGACAGCGCCTTCCGCACCCGCTATCAGGCCGCCATTCTCAGCATCAGCCGTGCCGGCCGCCGGCTGCCCGGAAAAGTGGGCGAAATGGTGCTGCGCGTGGGCGACACCCTGCTGCTGGAAACCGGCGACAGCTTTGTCGAGCAATACCAATATCGCCGTGATTTCATGCTGGTCAGCCCGCTCAGCGATTCCACCCCGCCGGATTTCCGCAAGGCGCCCCTGGCCAGCGCCATCCTGGTGGGCATGGTGCTGATCAACGTGCTCGGTTGGTTGAGCGTGCTGGAAGCCGCCTTCGTCGCCGCCGGTCTGCTGCTGCTGACCCGCTGCGTCACCGTCAACCGCGCGCGCATGAACGTCAGCGTCAACCTGCCGGTGCTGGTGGTGATCGGCGCCTCGTTCGCGCTCGGCACCGCCATGGAAGAAAGCGGCGCCGCCGGCTGGATCGTCAATCACCTGTTCAGCAACCACATCAGTTCGCCCTGGCTGGCCCTGCTCGCCATTTATGTGATCACCGCCATCTTCACCGAAGTGATCACCAACAACGCCGCCGCCGTGCTGGTCTTCCCCCTCGCCACCGGCGTCGCCGACCAACTCGGCGTCAGCCCCATGCCCTTTATCGTCGCCGTCATGTTCGCCGCCAGCGCCAGCTTCATGACCCCGATCGGCTACCAGACCAACCTCATGGTCATGGGCCCCGGCGGCTACCGCTTCACCGACTACCTCAGAATCGGCATCCCCATGAGCCTCATCGCCGCCGCCGTCTCCACCGCGTTGATTCCGTTGGTTTGGGGGTTTTGAGCGCGGCAGCGCCGCGGCATCAGGATTCAGGATTCAGGATTCAGAAAAAACAAAGGCGGCTTGGCCGCACGAACCGGAAAGGAGACGCAAGGATGCGCTTCGAAGAATTGGATGTATGGAAACGATCGGCGCGCTTGAGCGCCGCGCTGTACAAGTATTTTATCAGGTGCCGGGATTACGGATTTCGGGACCAGATTACGCGAGCCGGCCTGTCCATACCCTCAAACATAGCCGAGGGTCATGAAAGAGAGTCGTCTCGCGATAAAGTTCGCTTTTTAGTTTATGCCAAGGGATCTGCTGGCGAGTTGCGCGCTCAGGTCCTGATCGGTATGGAAGCGGGCTATATAGACCGGGAAACCGGAGATTATTGGTGCAAAGAGGCAGAAGGCATCGCGCGAATGTTGTATGCCATGATCAAAGGGGCCCGTCAGTTGGATGGTAACCGCGGGTTTTCCTGAATCCTGTATCCTGCATCCTGTATCGCGGCGCAGCCGCTTAACCTTTAATTCGGAGGCCGAATGTCTGAATCCCCGTACCAAAACCGTGAAAACAACTCCCAAGCCCAAGTCGTCTGGTACCAAACCAACATCTCCCAGGCCGATCGCGCCAAAGCGAAAGGGCAGGTGCCGAAGTGCATCTGGTTAACCGGGCTGTCCGGGTCCGGGAAATCGACGCTGGCGAACGCGCTGGAAGTGGCGCTGGCGGGGCAGGGCAAGCACACCTACCTGCTGGATGGCGACAACGTGCGCCATGGCCTGAACAAAAACCTGGGCATGAGCGACGAAGATCGCACCGAGAACATCCGCCGGGTCTCCGAAGTGGCGAAGCTGATGGTCGACGCCGGCCTGGTGGTGGTGACCGCCTTTATCAGCCCGTTCCGCGCCGACCGTGACGCTGCCCGCGCGTTATTCAAGGAAGGCGAGTTCGTCGAAGTGTTCGTCGACGCCCCCCTCGCCGAATGCGAAAAACGCGACCCCAAGGGCCTCTACAAAAAAGCCCGCGCCGGCGAGATCAAGGAATTCACCGGCATCGACAGCCCCTACGAAGCCCCCGCCAAAGCGGAAATCGTGATCAACACCGCCGACAACGACATCGAAGCCTGCGTCAAACAGCTCGTCGAACAGGTCGGGGTGTAACCGCAAGATCCACTACAGCGCCGCCGTGGGAGCGGTCCCCGACCGCGAACCGAGCCGAAGGCGAGG
>TARA_R110001606_G_scaffold19911_3_pt1 | contig 11613 bp, 23 predicted proteins | sample TARA_R110001606 | Tara Oceans TARA_R110001606 (sample SAMEA4398315) | marine metagenome | biome: Polar Biome; feature: [SRF] surface water layer (ENVO:00010504); material: water (ENVO:00002006), including particulate matter (ENVO:01000060) such as... | depth 5 m
GTAAGACTACTTTCTCTATCAATACAAACAACTAAGTTTGTTCCTTCTGAAGAATACTTTAAGTATATGGAGGAAGAAGAATGAATTGGAATGAACAAGTAAAAGAATTTAAAAAAGAATATAATGGTGATGAAGATTACATCTACGAATTTATAGATGGATTAGTCCCTATTTACTACAACGATATTATGCTTACTGCTTTGGAAACAAAAGCGTATCGTTATGATGTTCAAGAACATCAAGTCGATAAACCTATTTGGGAGGTATTACAACAGGCTATCTTTGCCATATACCTTCAGGAATTTAGTGAAGCACTATTGGAGGAAGAAGAATGAATGACAGATGTATGGCCTGTGCCAAAGTGATTAGCAGTAAAAGATATTACTGCTTTGAATGTTTAAATGAATTAAAAGAAAAAAGTGAAATGGAGGAATAAAAATGTATAGCGATATGGAAAATATAGTATTAGAAAAACTAAGAAAGGAATTTGGTTCAATGCACGAATCAATGAATGAACAAGATGTTACTGTTAAGGTAGAGAACTCAAAGACTCTCTATGAGCAAGCAACAGACGATTATAGATTAAATCAATCAGCCAAGAATTATAATGTATTAATTCTTGCTATGGTTTCTCTACAATATTGGAATCAAAAGAGAACAAGGTTTTTCTCTGTAACTGAGGAATTTTGATGATGTGTAATATTTGTGAAAATAAAGGATGGTATGAAATTCCTAATCATAGAACAGAATGTATGGAACGAATACAATGTATGGATTGTCTATTACAAGAACAGTTCAAGACTACACTCAAAGAGGATTTAACTAAGTTACTTAGTAACACAAGTGGTCAGAAACTTGCACAAATAGTAGCAGAACTAATCGTTAATTCTGTGGATAGGAACGAGTCTGATGACCTCGACAGACTCAATGGTATAATTCAAACCAAAAGTACGCTAAGTGCCTTACAATTAGGTATAGCGTACTCACAATAGAATTAAATGGGCGTGTGGTGTAATGGATAGCATTTTGGCCTTCTAAGCCGAAGATACGGGTTCGATTCCTGTCATGCCCGCCAAAAAATAAAAGGAGAAATAAAAATGAATATAAGACCAAAAGCAAATGTAGAATTTAGAGTAATTGATACGGCGGAAATGCCACCATTAGTTATTGCTAAAAGTGAGGACGATAATCTAAAGGTAGTAATTAATACTTATCATAGAATTTGGATAAGTCTCCATAGAAGAACAATAGCGGGAGTAATAGAAGCACTACAACAAAAGATGGATGTTATTCTTGATTCTTATTTAGAAGAGCAACTTCAATATGAAAAAATGGACAGGGAGGAATAATCATGGCAGGAATTACTAAAGAATGTAAAATATGCAAAGGTATGTTTTCTACTAGAAGTCTAAAATCAGCCGCATGGGAAAATACCTGCCATGATTGTTATAGTCAGAATAGAAGAACTCACTTTGAGAAAAGAGATGCTAAGAAGGCGGTTAATATAGAAGCGGGTCTACAAAGACAAATTGATACTTTACACGCTAAAGTATCAGATGTTGATATGTTAATTGCTGCTGAAATCAGTAATCATTTCAATAACATTACAGAAGCAGATATGCTAAATAAAATGACTGATTCGGTACTAGAATTAGTTGCAGAGAAAGTATCTGTAATGGAAGAACAACTCAAGTCTTTTCAAGAAAAGATACAAAAACAGTTAGTGGCAATGAACAATAGAATGATTTCTATGTTTAATGACCTAAATGACTAAGGAATGCATAGCATTGACCTCTATCGGAGAGGCACACCCCTTAGAGTGTGGACTCCTTTATATACTTTGGAAGAGTAGAGAAAATATCAGGAAAGTGATAATATGATTAAGTTAAGAATAATGAATGAAACAGGCCATACAGAGGTAGTTCTTGCGAGCACCGATGTTATTGAACAAATTGACAGACACCCGACGCATTGGGTTTTTATTGACGGAGAAATGATGAGTCGTGAATCAATTACAGAAGTTAATTGGGACACGGTAACATCAGTTGATTTAAGTCCTGCGATTGTTGGAGGAAATCTCTGAATTTGATTTCTTTATCTCTTCCAAACCATCATGGGGGTAGCAGGGGATTTAATCCTCCCTTGCTATCCCCTTTTTTGGGTGATGACACCCGATTTAAACAATTTTATTAACGAAAACGGATTAAAAATAATGCTAAACCTCAAGGGATGGAAATTTTCATCCTGTATTCAGATAGAAGGTTTAGCAGTAGTAAAACCAGACTTTTACCCTTGTAAGCACATACTTGCTATGGGCAAGAAGGGGTATATTTATGCGGAGGGTTCGACTCGCATAGAATACGCTGGCAAGACATTCTCATCCACAGAAGATTTATTAAAATCATGTGGTCAAGATGCTATTCTAGCATTTAAGGAGTGGGTATTCCTAGAAGAGAAAGAATGGGTTATAACTGACGGAAACCGTTGGATAACTTCATTCTCTACTCTTTCTGAATTACCCAAAAGAAGTAAATATAGGTGTTAATTATGACCCAAGCCCCCAATAAGAAAATTTTATCCGACATTACAGTTCATATGAAGTATGCAAAATATAAACCAGAATCTCTACGAAGAGAAACATGGAATGAAATTGTAGAAAGAAATATGAATATGCACATTAAAACATATCCGCAATTAGAAGAGGATATTAAAAAAGTTTATGAACATTTTGTGAAAACAAAAAAGATTCTTCCTTCTATGAGGTCTATGCAATTTGGTGGTAAGCCAGTTGAAATTAGCCCTAATCGTGTATATAACTGCGCTTATATGCCAATTGATACTCACATCGCATTTAGCGAAGCCATGTTCCTATTATTAGGAGGAACAGGTGTAGGTTATTCAGTTCAACGACATCATGTTGAATTGATTACTCCTATTCAACATCCTAATCCTAATCGTCAAAGACGATATTTAGTCAATGATTCAATTGAAGGTTGGGCTGATGCAGTTAAGATTCTAATGGAATGTTATTCAGGAATTAGAACATCAACACCAATTTTTGATTATTCTGATATTAGACCAAAAGGTTCTCTTTTAAAAACTTCTGGTGGAAAAGCGCCAGGAAGTCAGCCATTAAGAAAATGTCTTGTTTTAATTGAAGGTATGCTTCAAAACATTCCGAATGGTTCTAACTTGAAGCCTATTCAAGCACATGATATTATGTGCCATATTGCTGATGCAGTATTAAGTGGTGGAATTAGGAGAGCCGCTATGATTAGTTTATTTTCAGCAGATGACCATGAAATGATTGCTTCTAAATCTGGTAACTGGTGGGAAAATAACCCACAAAGAGGGAGAGCAAACAATTCAGCAGTTCTATTAAGACATAGAGTAACTAAAGAGTTCTTTATGGAATTATGGAACAGAATTAAAGCGTCTGGAAGCGGAGAACCAGGAATTTATTTTAATAACGATAAAGACTGGGGAACTAATCCATGTTGCGAGATTGCATTAAGACCATATCAATTCTGTAATTTAACAGAAGTTAATGCTAGTGATATAGTAGACCAAGCAGACTTAGAATCAAGAGTTTCAGCCGCCGCATTCTTAGGAACATTACAAGCAGGATATACTGATTTCCATTACTTAAGAGAAGTATGGCGTAAAGCAACTGAAAAGGATGCTTTACTCGGTGTATCTATGACTGGTATTGCTTCTAATGTTGTAGAGCATCTAGATTTAGAAATGGCCGCTTACGAAGTAAAGAAAGAAAATGAAAAGGTTGCTAAATTAATTGGTATTAATCCTGCTTCAAGAACAACCTGCGTTAAACCTGCTGGAACTACTTCTCTTGTTTTAGGAACAAGTAGCGGTATTCATGCTTATCATGACGAATATTATATTCGTCGTTTGCGTGTAGGAAAGAATGAAGCAATTTATTCATACTTATCAGAAAATCATCCAGAACTGGTCGAGGACGAGTATTTCAACCCGCACGAACAGGCAGTTATTTCAGTTCCTCAAAAAGCACCAGAAAATGCAATTGTTCGACATGAATCCGTATTTGACTTGTTAGAAAGAGTAAAGAATTTCAGCATTAGATGGGTAAGAGCAGGTCATAAAGACGGGCTAAATACCCACAATGTATCTGCTACCATTTCAATAAAAGAAGATGAATGGGAATCAGTAGCAGATTGGATGTGGTTAAACCGACATTATTATAACGGTTTGTCTGTATTGCCATATGACGGAGGAACCTATACTCAAGCCCCTTTTGAAACCTGTGATAAAAAGACTTTTGATGATTTAAGTAAAAGCCTTAAAGCAGTTAATTTAGAAAATGTAACTGAATTACAGGATGATACTGACCTTTCAGGCGAATTAGCCTGTGCGGGTGGTGCTTGCGAAATATAGGTGAAAACTATGAAACTCTTCAAAAATTATGAAGAGTATTTAAACACATTAATAACAATGATAAGAGATTTTAGTGATGAATCTCATAAAAGAATAAAATTAGCAATAAACGTTTGTTCATCTCTTCAAGATGACAAAGAAAAAATATATAGGTTAAATACTTCATTTAAAGAATGTCTTTGGGAAAAGGAAGAAGCAATTACAATGGGCTTCCATCAATACATAGAAAAACATTATACTAACACAAAAAATATGTTAGCATACCATGAAGTAAACTGTAATTTAAATAATTGTCAAATATGTAATGACAGAAAAATAACAATTCAAAAACTGAGGAATAAAAATGAAAGAAAAGAACCCTGAATATGTTCTGAATAAAAGAAAAAATAAAAAAATAGCCACCCGTTGTAGAGTATGTGGTGGACAACTCCTTCTCGCCTCTGAGATTGAGAATGAAATACATGAAATATGTGATAGAGATAGCAATAATGTTTACATGATGTGATAATATGCAATTAAAAATTAAAAAACCAAATGATGCTCAAGAGTATTATACCACCACTATTAGGTGTAATACTTTCACTTTCGCAGAAGAACACACTCTCTCTTATGATAGAAGTGCGAAAGACCCTATTCAGAAGTCAATAGAAGATTATTGGCGTAGTGTTCTTTCTACTCGCAGAAAATCACAAGGATATTATTACTCTAGGAGAAATTTCGGTGAAAGATTTAATCATGTTGTTTTTATTAATGAATGTCCTGTTCTTCTTGTTAGGGAAGGTATTCGTTATCAACTCAATGGCAAATCATATAGTTTGGGAACTATTTGTTCAGCACTTGCTAGATTAACCTATAAGTCTTGTTTTGAAAATAGTCCTGAAGTATTGTTAAGTCATTTGTATTCTACACTCAATTTACCAGAAAATGTAAAATATTGCATGGAAAATCGTGCGCCGTTTCATTTTTATGATGATTATGCAAAAATAGATGTTCGTCTAAATGTTGTTCAGATAGATGATAAACTATTAGCGATGGAAATTAGTGATGGTATTTGGGGAGAAATAACTTCTCAACAATTAGATACTTACTGTAATTTCTATGTGCATGGTAAATCAAGAGGTTCTTGGAAAAGACTTTCTCCAGAATCATTGTATTCTCGCTTGATGGGTAAGAAACCATCATCTTCTGAACTTGCAGTTATGATTGCCTTTCTAAAGCAAAATAGAATGCAAGACATTGTAGATGAAAGAGCAATGCAATTAGTTAGAGATATGGTTATTCAACATAGAGGTAGATTAATACCTACTTATGATAAAAGTGGCACATTAGAACAACTAATAGTTAAAGGTCAGCATTATGATTATAAACTAACTAATAACTCCTTTAAATCAGGAATACAAATGGTTTCTACTTACATTTGGCAACCTGTTGGAGAAAGGCATCAATCAGGTAGAAATGAAAAGGATGAAGCAATTTACGAAACAGTTTTATCCCCACCTAAATGGAGAGGTGCTATCTGTATTGATAATATGGCTGATGGTTCACCCGTTGGCGACCAATTCGCAACAAGGGCGTTAGCCTTATTAAATGACTCACACACAATTAAAATAGTGAATACAATTAAGTCGTATATTACGGCTGAACCTAATGAATATAGAGTTGATGAAAATGATATGTGATGAATGTGGATGTAAAGAACAAACCTTTGATGAAACTTTAGGTGAAAAAGTCTGTGCTGATTGCGGCTTAGTGTTAGTAACTGAGATGTTTGAAGAAACCGTACATCTATTAGATACTGTCGGTAATTTGAAACATTCTGCCGATAAAGGCAAACTAGGTTCAGTAATAACTGGTAAAGGTTCTTATAAATTTAATAAATTTGGTAAGAATAGCGTTATTCCTCAATACATTCAAAATGGTATAATGCATTGTAATATGGTTATCGCTCAAGTAGCCCCAAACATGGGTCTAAAGGAGAGAGTAGAAACTCTTTATATGCAATTGTTTAACAAGAATGTATTTGGTAGCACTCAATATGAAGTAAGGGCAACTGCCATTGTTTATTATGCGTTAAAAGAAAACGGAACCCCTCATACATTTGATGATGTTTGTTCAGAATTTGATTTAAATGTTAAATCTGTCAAAAGATTAGTAAGAAAAATTAATCAGGTGTTTAGAAATAAATTAGTATATACTCCTGTAAATCCACAGTATCTCTTAGATAGAACTCTATCTAAGATATCAGATGATTTTATCTTCAAAAAACAATGTCTAAAGGTACTAGAGTTCTTTGAACCAAAAGTCATTGAATCTACAATAAACAAAGGGCGTTCTTATTATGCTTCTATTGTTTGGATTACAGCAAATATCTTTGTGAATACAGAGATAACTCAAGTTCTTATAACTGAGAAAACAGGATTTTCTCGATTTAATATAAGGAGACAAACCAAACAGATACTTGGCGTGATTGGTTTTGAATTAGCAAGCCATGTAAAAGGAAAACAATTAAGTGAATTAGGTGAATAAAATGGGAAAGATGAGTCAATTAAGTGCTATGTTGGATTATGGAATGTCTGCGGAATATATCGCAGATTGGGTTTTTAGCCTAAAGGTTCAGCGTGGCGAAGATATAAATGAGAATACTAAATCTGAATGTTTAGATTTAGCAAAGAAATTTAAACAAGAACGAGAAATACAGATGGAGGAAGAATAATGTTTGAAAAGGAATGGAATAAAATAGCAAAACAAATTTACAAGAATGCCGTTGAACACGGTTTCTGGAAAGGAGAAGTGAATGATGGCGAAAGAATGGCATTAATTCATGCTGAGATTAGTGAAGCATTAGAAGCACTAAGAGAAGGCAATCCTTCTTCAAATAAGATTATTGAATTTAGTAATCTTGAAGAAGAATTAGCAGATGCAGTAATCCGTATTATGGATTATGCGTTTGGTAAGGATTTAGATGTAGCGGGTGCGATTCTCGCTAAGATTGAATATAATCAAAACCGTGAATATATGCATGGTAAATCGTTTTAAGGAGGAATATAGATGAGAAAAGTATTAATTATAGGAGCAGGTGGAATTGGAAGTTTTCTAATTCCTATTTTAGATAAAGTTGGTCTTTACCGCATTCATGTGGCTGACCCCGATGGAGTAGAAACAAAGAATTTACCCTATCAAAACTTTAAGAAAGGCCATGTAGGACAGAATAAAGCAAGTGTTATGATGGATTCATATGAATCAGTATCAACATTCAGTAAATACCCTGTTTTAACTGAAAAACAAATGCAGGGCTACGATTTAGTAATCTGTTGTGTAGATAACCTTTCAGTAAGACGAACATTATACAACACAAGTATTAAATGGCTTGACCTCCGAGCGCAAGGTAGAAATGCGGCGTTTGTGAGCCATAAGTCCGACCCTGAGATGTATGATATGCTATTAGCAGGGGATGATACTAAGTCATATTCATGTCAAGGAGATTCATGGGATGGTACAAATAGTAATGTTCATTTCATGCAAGTAGCAATTGCTGGATTAGGCGCACAATGGGTTCAAAGATTCTTTAATGATGAAGATGTAAGAGAATATATGGTGGTGAATGTATGAAGTGGACAGAAGATGAAATAGCATACCTTGTGCTTAGAAAAGGCAAAGGTAACTCTTGGAATCAAATTCAAAAGGATGTGAATAATAAATTCGCAAGAGATAGAAGCATTAACGCTATTATGAGTAAATGGAATTATCTCAATGCAAAACTATTGAAGGCTCCTTTCTTTAGTGAATCGGAAAGAAACTTCATTTTCAATTGTTCTAGAAACAATTTTTCAGACTATAAAACTATCAAAGCATTCTTTGAACAGTTTGAAAGAAAGATAGATAAGTACGATATTCTTTGTATTGTAAAGGATAAGACTATCGAATTTGAAGAAGCAAGAATTAGAAGTGAGAGTAAACTAGATACAGGTTTAGTTAATCTCAAAGCAAGAATCAAGAAGAATCTTGATAAGAAAATAAAAGAAAATAAGGTGAAAAATATGAAAGGAAGAAATACGACCAACTGGACGAAAGAAGAAGATATTAGTGTTTGTAGATATTCTTCTGCTAAAGAAGCAGGAGAAGAACTATCAAAAACTAATACTAAGAGAACAAAAAGGGCTATCACTCAACGATGGTATAAACTTAGGAAAAGCGGGGCTATGCTTGCCTTAAAACAAGTTAAGGATGTAACAGTCTATCTTAAAGAAAAGAAAGAGGAAAAGTCTAGAAAGCCCAGAAGTTCTGGTTATTCTTCATCAAGATGGAGTAAAGAAGAAGATTTACTTCTTAGTCAAGTATCTTCTCTAAATGAATTAGAAGCGATGGCTAAGAAAACAGGTAGGTCTTTATCATCTGCTAAGAACAGATTCTATGGGAAAGGTTTCTCTCTTAAGACAAAGGATAATAGTCGTCGCCGTTGGACGAAAGAAGAAGATTTTGAGTTAGTTTGTAACTTTTATGAACTATCAATTGATGAAGCAAGAAATCGCTTTAATCGTTCTTATGGAGCAATAGCAACCCGCTTAGAAATGCTTGTTGATAGCACAAAACCTGCTCATATCTCGATGCTTATGGAAGCCTCAGTTCTAATTAAGGCTCGCAAGGGTGTAAGAGATAACAAACCTACCAAGAGGCCAAAACCCTCAAGGAAAGAGCGAAAAAAGGCTAAGAAATTGGCTAAGTTAGAGAAGCAGATGTCAAAATTGAGAGGTGAATAATATGGAAGATAGAGAAGAAGTTTATTTAAACAAAAGAAGGAAATTGGCTGAAGAATTGATTAATAGTCATTATCAATATCTTTCTGCTGATATTATGCGAAGTGCTCATACAGATGTAAAACTATCTGATATGCAAGATGTTGCATATCATGATTTATCTTTCCATAAAACTATTTGGAAAGCATCAACTCAAATACTACCAAGTCTTGAAGTTCAAGTAATAGTAGATGCTAAGAATCAATGTTTCGTAACAACAGGTTCAGCAGGTTATGTTGAATTTGGGATGAACCCACCAGTAGGATGTACTTTACCTATTAGATGTTGGATTCATACTCATCCATTTGGTGCTGCTTATTTTAGTGGTATTGATATTAAAACAGTTTCAACTTGGGTTAATCTAATGGAAACAGCATATGTTCTTGGTGGCGATGGTCATTATGGCTTTTGGGAACAAGGCAAGCCTAATGAGTTAGAAATAACAACTAGCCATAAATACTTTACAACTCAAGAATGGGAACCACGACGCAATTTGGAGGAAGAAGAATGATAGATAAGGAAGAAAAATTAGATAAATTGAAAGCAACACTACCTTCTATGTCTAAAGAAGAGTTAATCGAAATAGTTAAATTTTTGATGGATGAATATGAGGATTTGGTTGATTTGCTTGAAACAGTATCTACACACGCAAATCTATTAAAAGAGATGTCTAAGGATTTTGAAAACGTAGTAGGAGTTGTAGTAATGGAGGAAGAACAATGAGAAGAAATGCAGAAACTGATGTGGAAAAGTTTTCAATAGACTTTACTAGATGGATGTTTAAAACACACCCTAAAATCTTTAATGACTTGTTAAAGGCCTACAAAAGTAGAAAGGAGGAAGAAGAATGAAGTGTTTAGTTTGTAATAATGTTCCACTAGAAAAAGTAGGAATAATTTCGTGTTCGGGAAGAACAGTTTGTTTTAAATGCCTTCCCGAAGTAATTGATTCTTATCTCTATTTAAGAAAATGGAAAGAAGGAATGAAAGGAAAATATAACTATACTCAAATTTTGGAGGAAAAAATATGAAGATGAAGAAAGAAATAAAAGAAAATCTAACAGTAGCAGAAAGAAGAGAACGTCATATGGAAAGACATCCTAATGACAAGAACGAACAAAGTGAAGTTAAAGGAGTAACTTGGTCTAAGAGAACACAAAGAGACAAAGATTTAGATTTGTTTTATAAACAAAATATTTATACCTTTGTTGATGAAAAAGACTTGTCAAAGAAGCGTTGGGTTCGTATTGCAGGAAGAGGTGAAGAAGAATGAAAGCAATAGGAGATTATGCAATAATAGAAGTAGAAAATTCTGTTTCTGCAACAGGTATTCAGATTAAAACTGATGGTATGGGGTTAGTGCATTCATGCCCTAAATACCCTGAAATAGAAGGTAAGATGGTTCTATTTGATGATAGACACCGTTCACCAACGCATGATAACTTTATATTTATCAAAACAGAATATTTATTGGGAGTGATAGAATGATTATAAATGGAAATGAAGTAAAAGAAAAACTACTACAAGGAATTAATTTAGTGGCTAATACGGTTAAACCAACTTTAGGGCCACAAGCCAAAACAGTTATATTACAAGGTAATCCTCCAATCATTATTAATGATGGTGTTACTATTACTAAATACATTTCTCATCCAGACCCTTATGTTCAAATGGGAGTGCAATTAGTTCAAAACTTAGCAAGTAAAGCCCAAGAAGGTTCAGGTGATGGAACAACAACTGCTTGTATCTTAGCACAGGCATTATGTAATAACATAATGAATGAACAGAATAATATGGTTTCTGTTCATCAATTTAATAAAGACATGGATTCGCTAAAGGATAGAATGATAAAGTATTTAGATGCTGATTCTAGATATATTGAAGATAGTGATATTCTTAATGTTGCTACAATCGCTTCTAATAACGATAAACAATTAGGTATTCTTATTCAAGAGGCTTTAGATAAAGTAGGAAGAGATGGAGTAGTTACAGTAGAAGAATCTAATAACTATCAAACTCAATTGATTCTACGTGAAGGTATGGAAATACAACAGGGCTACTTAAGTCATTTAATGTGCAATACTGAAAATGGAAAGGTTGAATTTGATAAACCAGTAGTGTTTATGTCTAACCTAAACATTAGGCAATTCAAAGACATTATGCCATTGTTAGAATATTCTGCTTCTCAAGGTCGTCCTCTTCTTATTATTTGTAGAGGAATGGAAGGTTCCGCACTAAATAATTTAGTTATGAATCTTCTGAATAAGACTGTTCAATGTGCTGTTATTCTTGCACCTAACTTTGGTGATTCTCAGATAGATGAATTGAGTGATATTCAGTCTCTTATTGGAGGAAAAGTATTTATTGATGAGAGTAAAGATGATGCTAAATTGTTTACAGAAGGAGAA
>TARA_R110001606_G_scaffold26402_10_pt1 | contig 11588 bp, 10 predicted proteins | sample TARA_R110001606 | Tara Oceans TARA_R110001606 (sample SAMEA4398315) | marine metagenome | biome: Polar Biome; feature: [SRF] surface water layer (ENVO:00010504); material: water (ENVO:00002006), including particulate matter (ENVO:01000060) such as... | depth 5 m
ATTTATTAAGCTGAGCTTTTATTTAGTGATTGGTTATCTGATGCTCAAGTTTTTTAGTGCAATAGTCAATTGTTGTAGGTGAGCGTCAAGTTTTCGCTGCGCAGTATTTGCAGCTGCTAGGTTGACGAATTCAAATCGCACAAAGTCACCAGGTTTAAGTTGTGCAAATTGGTGTTGATCCGCACTTATTATAGTACCAAGTAGCGGGTATCCTCCGGTTGTTTGGCCATCATTTAGCAATACGATAGGCTCACCACTGGGTGTTAGTTGGATAGAGCCCGGGCTAACAGCTAAAGAAGGCAATGAATGTGTATGCATTAATTGATTATGCTCAGTACTGAGCCTTACTCCCATACGATTACTTTGCGGACTGACTTGCCATTTCGTCTGGGCAAAAAAATCACTAAATTGTTGTGATAGTAATTGTTGATGTGGGCCTGAATGGACGCGGATCACACTGCGCTTAGCGGGGGCAATCGCACCACGTTGCGGCCAATTGCCATCAAATGGCGTGATTGGGACTTGATCATTGGCTTGTAAAGGCGCGCCCGTTAGGCCACCAAAACCTGCTGCAATATCGGTGGCTGTTGAATTCATCACTGCATGACAATCAATGCCGCCTTTAATTGCGAGGTAGCTGCGAAAACCTTGCCGAGCGGTGGCAAATGTCAGTGTTTGTCCTTGCTCTACTGGATAACTCCAGCCGGGATAAATACTTACTCCATCAAGCTTTGCTTGCATATCAGCGCCATGCAGCGCAATAACAGTGGCACATTGAAACTGTAATTGCGCTAAGCCTAAAGTGATCTCAATAACACTTTGATTATCATCATTGCCCACTAAACGATTGGCAATGATCATTGCATAAGGGTCAAGCGCACCAGATTGGGCAATTCCTAAATGACGATAGCCATGACGGCCGAGATCTTGAATCGTCATTTGCATTCCGGGCTTTATTACGGTGATCATAATACCGACTCCTTAGTAATAAATTGCAGCGTATCGCCCGGTTGTATTGCGCATGGTGGAGTATTTTCACTGTCAAATAATGCAAAATCACTGTGGCCGATAATATGCCAACCACCGGGCGAATCAGCTGGGTAAATCGCGGTTTGATTAGCGCCAATGGCAACCGAACCTTTGGGCACTCGAGTTCGCGGCTGTGCTCTGCGCGGAGTATGTAATTGACTATTCAGACCGTGCAAATATGCAAAGCCTGGCTGAAAGCCTAAAAACAATACTTGATAATGCCCTTGGCTATGTATATCAATTACTTGTTGTGGCGATAAATTGTGATACTCAGCTACATAGTCTAGATCTGGGCCATAGTCACCACCGTATTGGGTAATAATTTTATGATGCTTACCCTGATAGTCGTGCGGATTTATATTTGCCCACCAAAGTGCTAACTGAGCTTGCCAGTGAGCAAGCGAAGTAGGGTCTATTAAATAAACTGTCAGCGAGTTCATTGCGGGTACTACATCTATAAAGGCGTCGCTGGTGTTGCATTGTTGCACTAGTGCCCAGATTTTTTTTTGAATGCTCAGACTGTCATCGTTTAGGGCAGTGGCATCAAGCAATATGCTGTTATTACTGAGGACACTAATAGTTGGAGAGATAGTTTGTTGATCCATAGCCAAATGTATTTATTATTCTTGAATACCTCAAACTAGCATATAACGTATGAAATGTTTATAGCGATGCGACTAGTTAACAACCTTGCAATATTAACATTACCCAGTGTAGCGCAAACACATTAGTTTGGTTATGGAATGTTCTGGACTAATACACGTAAACTAGATATGTGAGTCAGACTATAAAAAACTGTGGCATATCACTCACTATTGCTTAGAGTAGGTGTTTGATAATGCCACAGTTGTTATAACAACTAATGATGTTAGTAGAATGCATTAAGTTATAATAGCTTACTGCTAATTACTTAACAGCCACTCACTGAGCAAGCGCACACCATAACCTGTGCCGCCTGGTGAAATTTCATCTTTTCCTTTAGTTGCTAGTGCATTACCTGCAATATCTATGTGTACCCAACGAGTTTCACCAGCAAAATGTTGCAAAAAGCTGGCGGCCGTTGTTGCTCCGGGGCCACTTGAGCCTAGGTTTTTAAGATCGGCAATGTCTGAACTTAAGGTTTCTTTATATCCCAGCGGTAAGCGCCATAGGTTTTCGTTTACTTGCATTCCAGCTAAAGTGAGTTGCGTAACAAGCGTATCGTCATCAGAAAACACCGCCGCATAATCGTTACCTACGGCTTTGATTTTAGAGCCGGTAAGGGTGGCAACGTCTATCATGATCTCCGGCTTGAAATATTCACGTGCATACCACATTGCATCACTTAATACTAAGCGTCCTTCTGCATCAGTATTAACAATCTCAACGCTTAAACCTTCTGCGGTGCGAACCACATCACCAGGGGCAACAGCGTATTGCGACACCATATTGGCAGCCATACCCATAACGGCAACAATGTTTTTGTCAGCTTTTGCAAGCGCCATTGCTTTGATAGTCCCAAGTACAGCGGCGGCGCCAGCCATATCAGATTTCATACGCGCAATTGATGCGCCTGTTTTGATACTATAACCACCAGAGTCAAAGGTGATCCCTTTACCAACCAGAGCAATAGGGGTCGCGTTTGAGCCTTTGTAATGTGCAACGACTAAGCGAGCGCCTTGTTCGCTGCCACGCCCGACAGCTTCAAGTGCCCCCATACCTAGTTCTATTAATTGCTTAGGCTCTAAAATAGTGATTTCTACACCTAGAGACTCAAGCTCTTTTGCCGCACTAGCAAAGTCAACAGGAGTCATTTCGCTGGCCACTTCTGAGGTTAAATCACGTGCTAAAAACACTCCTGCTTGAATGCTTTCAAGTTCAGAATAGTTACGTTTTGTTTGCTTGGAATTACTAACGTCAAAATGATAACTGACAGTGTGAGTGTTCGGAGTTTGTTTATATTTTTCAAAACGATGGTCGCGTAAATTTGCACCGTGTGCAAAGTGAGCACTAAGTACACTGTTATTGTTTACGCCTTCAACGTCATCGAATGCAACCGCAGCAGTTGTTGTTTTACTGCTCATTAATCGCGCATGAATATTACCACCTAGTTTGGTCATTAACGCTCTATCAAGCTTATCTTGCTTACCGGTACCAACAATTAGCACGCGTTTATAGTCACTATTATAAGGTGCAATTAATTCAACAGTACTGGCGTATTTGCCACTAAAACTTTCATTTTCAATAGCGTGCTGTAATTGAGCATTGAACTTTTTATTGATTGAGTTAAATGCGGTATTGCTCCCATCCTCACTGTAAAACAACACTAATGCTTGTGCATTACTATCAAGCTTGGAAGAAAAATTAAACTCTGCAGCATGGCTTTGCGTACTAAGTGCAAGGGCAATTGATAATGCAGAAAAAGCAATAAGGTTTTTCATGTTTGTACCTTTATTAAATAAACACGTTTTACCTCATTTATTCGCATAGGTTAAGTCGGATTCGGTAAAGCCGCAATAATGAGCGATAAAATAACCCACATTCCTGAAATAATATGTTCTGCTTCAAGGTCTACTAAAATGAAGCAACAAATAGAAAGAGGTAGAGTATGTTGGCAGCAAAGAATTGGCTTAAATTAACCACTTTAACAATTTTGTTCAGTGCGGCAAGTTATGGTGTTTCCCTTAACAATGAAAAAGATAATGATATTCAAGCAACAATGCATTTAGAAACCATGGTACTTGGTTCTGGTTGCTTTTGGGGGCCAGAAAAACGTTATGAAGCGCTTCCTGGTGTAATTGATGCAAAGTCAGGCTATGCAGATGGTAAGGGTTTTAAAGCAACTTATCGTAATATTACCCAATCATCGCGCAAGTTCGATGAAAATAATTACGCTGAAGTTGTTCAGGTTACTTACAATAGCAATATAATCAGTGCTGCAACGTTATTAAAAAGTTACTTTGAAAGTCATGATCCAACGCAAAAAAATCGCCAAGGAAATGATATTGGCACGCAGTACCGTTCAATTATTTTAACTACTACTGAGCAACAAGCTGAACTGGCTGAAGAATTAAAACAGCAGTATCAAGATAAACTAACCCAAGCTGGTTATGGCTCTATAAAAACCATTATAAAACCATTAACGGAATTTTTTCCGGCTGAGGAATATCACCAAGACTACTTAGTTAAAAATCCTAATGGCTATTGCCCTGATCATTCAACAGGCGTTGTTTTTGAAAAACGCAGTGATGATAAAGTTGATAATACGGCTTTACTCGCAGGAAAGCAGATAGTGATCATTGATTCACGAGATTACTGCCCTTATTGTGAAAAACTCAAAAAAGATGTGTTAAATGATTATCAAGGAACCATTGCCGTCACTTATCGTAAAGCCGATCAACTTGATGGTTTAACGATTAAATCAGCGACCTGGGCCACCCCAACAATCTTATTTTTAGAAGATGGTAAAGAGGTTTATGGTCGCCAAGGTTATGTGTCTAGCGAAGAGTTTTATAAAGCACTTGGCGCATTTAAATTAGGGGATAGTGAAGCATATACAGTGGCATTTAAGGCCCGTACAGATAGTCCGTTTTGTAAACAGTACGATATTTTTAAAAATACCCCGGACGGTATTTTTATAGACAAACTCAGTGGTGTACCACTGTTTGATACTCGGGATCGGTTCAAATCGGGCACCGGGTGGCTGTCATTTACTCACCCCATCAAAGACAGTGTGACCATGCATGAAGACAATAGTTACGGTATGCAACGTATTGAAATTAAATCTAAATCTACGGGTATTCATTTAGGGCATTTGTTCCCAGGTGAAGGCCCAAAAGGTGAAGATCGTTATTGTATCAATGCAACTGTGTTAGATTTTGTCGCTCGCAAAGACACCTAACAGTTTAGAATAATGGCTGAGGAAATTGCAGAGTAAGGCTTCAAAATAAACTATTTTTACGATAAACCCATTGAGCTGGGTTTATCGTATTTAATGAGTTGTATATCAAATTATAAGAGTACAATTAATGTCGGATCATCACTGTTATTGGCTTTATTTTAAGTGTTTAAATGTGTCTAGCAGCCATTTTATAAATAGCTCAAGCTGTGCATTTGCCTCGCCAGGGTAGTGCTGTACTAAATAGTATTTATCCTTGGTTACTAATGGTTCATCAGTAAAGTTGCACAACCAGCCTTCGTCAAACCATGTTTGACTAATAGGCAAAGGAATTAGCGCTATACCCATACCTTGTTGCGCTGCACGGGCAACACCAAACATACTATCTACTTGTATAATTTGCTTGGGTGAAAAGTCATCAAGGCCTGCATGTTCAGCCCATTGATGCCAAGCCCAAGGACGCGCTTTGTGCAAAATTAACGGCACTTGTTGTAATGCTTCAAGTGGCTTTTTGTGCCACTGTTGCCAATTTTCTTTATTACAAGCCGGTGTGTATTGTAATGAAAACAGCTCGTGGACAACGCCTTCAATTGGCTTCGAAGACGACAGCACAATAGATAAATCACTTTGTTTAGTTAACTCTTTACGCGTTTTCATGGTGTTTAGTTGTAAATTGGTTTTAGGGTGCTCAACAGTCCACTCGCTCAGTTTCGGCATTAATAACTCACTGGCAAAAAACTCTGGCAAAGTAATGCTGATGGTTATATTTTCTTGCAGCTGACTAAATTCGTTAATGGTTTTTTCGAGTGCTTTTATAAGTGGTGATACCGAGTCATAAAAGTTTTTCCCCGCAGCTGTGAGTCTAATTGAGCGTGTTTGGCGCTCAAACAACTCAATCCCTAACTGTTCTTCTAGTTGCTTTATTTGATGACTAACAGCAGATGGAGTCAAATAAAGCTGATTGGCGGCTTCTTTAAAGCTTAGCGTTCTTGCCGCAAAACAAAATGAACGCAATCCTCTGATAGGTGTTTGCATGATAATACTATTTAATTAACTCATACCGTTAGTTAAGCAATTATTAACCCAATTTGCAAAGTACGCACAAGATTTGTATGGGTTATCGTGAATTAGTGCATTTATGCTTAAAAAGCACACTTTAAAAGTTTATTTAATCTACAAAGCTGAGTTTGACAGCTAGATAGTTAGTTATTTTACTTTTTATGCATTACAGATAGTGGGTGGTTTTTCACGATTATGGGGCACAAACAGTTTTTTTGCCATAACATGGTGCACCTTGCAATAGGATAAAAAAAATCCCTCTTGCGAGGGATTTTGGGTAACTCAGCGCCATTGGCACTGGGAATGAGGTCGGTACAGGGTGGACCTGAGCGTTAAATTAAAAAACCATCTCAGGGATTTCACCATCAACAAGTAATTTACCTGCTGTTTTACTAATAATTTCATCAACTGACACGCCCGGTGCGCGTTCTAAAAGATGAAATGCGCCGTCTTTGACTTCTAACACGGCTAAATCTGTTACTATTTTCTTCACACAGTTAACACCAGTTAAAGGTAAAGAGCAACTTTCTAGCAGTTTCGAGTCACCATGTTTACTTGCATGGGTCATAGTAACGATAATATTTTTTGCACCAGCGACAAGGTCCATCGCGCCGCCCATGCCTTTGATCAACTTTTTAGGGATCATCCACGATGCGATACTACCGTTTTGGTCAACTTCAAATGCACCTAGAACAGTTAAGTCTACATGACCTCCACGGATCATTGCAAAACTATCTGCACTATTAAATATGGCTGCGCCTTTAGCTGCTGTCACGGTTTCTTTACCCGCGTTGATCATATCTGCATCAAGCTCTGCTTTAGTAGGGTATTGCCCCATGCCTAGTAAGCCATTTTCAGACTGTAACATCACCTCAATGTTATCAGGTACGTAGTTTGCCACTAACGTAGGAATACCGATACCGAGGTTAACGTAATAACCGTCTTGTAGTTCTTGTGCAACGCGCATTGCGACTTGTTCACGTGATAATGCCATAATTATTGCTCCTTAATCGCGAGTGGTTACACGTTCAATGCGTTTTTCAAAGTTACCTTTGATCACGCGATTAACAAAAATACCAGGGGTGTGAATTTGGCTTGGTTCTAATTCACCCGGTTCAACAATTTCTTCTACTTCGGCAACGGTAATTTTACCTGCTGTTGCGGCCATTGGATTAAAGTTCATGGCAGTATGGCGAAACACTAAATTACCATAACGGTCCGCTTTCCATGCTTTTACAATGGCAAACTCACCAGTGATTGATTCTTCTAAGATATAAGGGCGTCCGTTAAATTCTTTTACATCTTTACCTTCTGCCACAGGCGTACCGTAACCTGTCGCTGTATAAAAAGCAGGAATGCCAGCACCACCGGCACGCATTTTTTCAGCCAGCGTACCTTGCGGAGTAAGCTCGACATCAATCTCGCCGCTCAACAATTGCTGTTCGAATAGGGCATTTTCACCCACGTAGGAGGCAATAATTTTTTTAATTTGCTTGTCGTGCAATAAAATACCTAAACCAAAATCATCTACACCGCAGTTATTCGATACCACAGTAAGTTCTTTGGTTTGTTTACGTTTGATTTCGCTGATCAATCCCTCAGGGATACCGCATAAACCAAAACCACCAGCGATAATGGTATCGCCATCTTTTAAGCCTTCCATTGCAGCTTCATAACTTGAAACCACTTTATCGAAACCGGCCATGGGCCCACTCCTTATTTGTAATTATATGACTACTAATTTAAGGCTAAATATAGACTATTGATCAGTAGTTTGATTTTTAAGTGCCAAGGATACCTTGCTCACAGGTTGTTTATTTAATGCCGTGCAAATTGCCCAACCAGCTTTAGCCAGTCTTTCTAAATCAATTCCATGCTCTATGCCAAGTCCTTGTAGTAAGTAAACTACATCTTCAGTGGCAACATTTCCTGACGCACCCTTTGCATAAGGGCAGCCACCAAGGCCTGCAACTGCACTGTCAACCGTTGCTATACCTCGCTTTAAGGCAGTGTAAATATTTGTGAGCGCTTGACCATAAGTGTCGTGAAAATGAACAGCTAACAATGACTTATCAATTTCAGCTAGTAGTACGTCCAACAGCTCATCGACCTTTTTTGCGGTACCTACGCCAATAGTGTCACCTAGGCTTACTTCGTAACAACCAAGGTCTAATAACTTTTGACATACTTGTAGTACGCGCTGCGGATCGATATCGCCTTCGTATGGGCAGCCAAGCACACAACTAACATAACCACGAACACGAATATTATGTGATTTAGCAAAGGCCATTACATCAGTAAAGCGGGCTATGCTTTGGTCAATTGAGCAGTTAATATTCTTCTGACAAAAGGCTTCACTGGCAGCGGTAAAAATAGCAAATTCTTTAATACCTACAGCATGGGCTGCTTCTGCACCTTTTAAGTTAGGCGTAAGTGCCGTTAAATTAGTCGTAGGTAAATCAAGCGCACTGATCACATTGCTGGAATCGGCCATTTGTGGCACCCATTTCGGTGATACAAATGCGCCTGCTTCAATGTCTTTAACACCTGCATCAGCAAGAGCGTTAATTAAGGTTACCTTATCTTGGGTAGTTACTGCACGCTCGTTTTGTAAGCCATCACGGGCACCAACTTCAACAATGCGAACATGACTTGGTAGTGTACTATTCATCTGCTGCGCTCTCATCGCTGACAATTGCTAATAGGGCACCATGACTCACCAGAGCACCTTCTGCAAAACAATAGCTTTGCAATACACCATCATGGGGGGCGGTAAGCGTATATTCCATTTTCATGGCTTCTATGATCACCACAGCATCACCTTTTGTGATGGTGCTGCCAACGTCAATAAGGTGTTTTACAACGGTACCATTAAGTGGTGCTGCAAGCGGTAGGGCATCGCTTTCGTGATCACTGATATAGTGTTTATCAAAAATATCAAAGGTAGTTTGCAATGCCTTGTACATTACTGTGATGCTATTGTCTGCAGTAACCACATGGGCGATATGTTTATTGCCATTGATAAATACACTACACAGGTTATTGTCGATACTGCCAGAGGTTGTATAGTCAACCTCATCGATGCGGACTGTGTACCCCGCTTGATGAGCTGTTGCAGTGATCGCATTATCAACGAATGGCACCTTGATTGTTGCTTCTGCATTGAGTTTAAAACCAGCTAGACTGTCCCATGCGTTCTGAGTTCCTTGACGATTAAGCCCAGTTAAATAGCTAAATGCAGCTATAATGCGGCTGCTAACAGCGTGTTGTTGATTAACTTTAAGCAACGCATCGCCTTGCTCTTCAATAAAGTGAGTATCAGGAGCGCCTTGCTTAAAGGTTGCATGGTTAGCAAGGGTGTGTAAGAAGCTCACATTACAACTAAAGCCCGCTAAATGAAATTGTTCAAGGGCTGTGCTTAATCGTGCTAAAGCTTGCTCGCGCGAGTCATCATGAACGATCAATTTAGCGATCATAGGATCGTAAAATGGACTGATCTCATCCCCTTGCATGATCCCAGTATCAATGCGTACATACTCAGATTGAACTGGTATATACAAGCCATTGATGGTACCAGAGCAAGGAATAAAGTCATTGCTTGGATCTTCGGCGTAAATACGCGCTTCAAAGCTGTGGCCCTGTAATTGGATATCACTTTGTTGCATGGGTAATGGGTTACCTGCGGCGATGTTAATTTGCCAATTAACTAAATCGACACCAGTCACCATTTCAGTAACAGGGTGCTCAACTTGCAGCCGGGTGTTCATTTCCATAAAGAAGAATTCATCGCCACACAGTAAAAACTCAACCGTGCCTGCACCTCGGTAATTGATCGCAAGTGCACAGCGTACTGCTGCTTCGCCCATTTCTTTGCGTAGTTCGTCAGATAAACCAGGCGCGGGGGCTTCTTCAATCACCTTTTGATGGCGGCGTTGTAATGAACAATCACGATCACCTAAGTACACACAGTTACCGTGATTATCAGCAAACACTTGCACTTCAACATGGCGTGGTTTATTAACATAGCGCTCAAGTAGTACTAAGTCGTTACCAAAACCGGCGATTGCCTCACGCTGTGCACCTTGTAGAGCACTGATAAAGTCTTTTGCATGTTCAACCACGCGCATGCCTTTACCACCGCCACCAAAGGCTGCTTTGATAAGCACTGGGTAACCAATTTTTTCAGCTTCAGCTTGTAAAAACGCAGGATCTTGTTTGTCACCATAATAACCAGGTACTAATGGTACATTCGCGGCTGCCATTATTTCTTTGGCGCGGGTTTTTGAGCCCATTGCTTCGATACTGCTCGCTGGTGGGCCTATAAACGCAATATTATTGGCTTCACAGGCCTTTGCAAATTCACTGTTCTCAGATAAAAAGCCGTAACCAGGGTGAATGCAATCAGCACCTGCATCCAGTGCTACTTGGATAATTTTATCAGCTACCAAATAGGAGTCTTTACTCGGCGCTGCGCCAATATGGTAGGCTTCATCGGCGAGTTTTACATGTTGTGAATTTTTATCTGCATCAGAGTAAACCGCCACAGTGGTTAAGCCCATTTGCTTTGCGGTACGCATAACCCGACAGGCAATTTCGCCGCGATTAGCAATAAGAATTTTTTGTAATGATTGTGTGCTCATGGTGATCCCTATTTTTGCCAATTTGGTGGGCGTTTTTCAAAAAAGGCAGATAACCCTTCTTGACCTTCTTCAGATACGCGAATTTTGGCGATACGCTCTGCGGTTAAATTTATGATTTGTTCATTAATATCATGGCCAGCTACATCGTTGATCAATTGTTTTGCTGCGCGAACCGCGACAGGGCCGTTGTTGATCAGTGTTTCGAGTAGTTGATCAAGCGCGCATTCAAGTTTACCGGTTACTTGATGAATTAAGCCTAATTGCTTGGCTGTGTGGGCATCAAAAATCTCAGCGGTTAAAAAATAACGACGTGCAGCGCGCTCGCCAATGGCTCTGATCACATACGGGCTGATTACAGCTGGAATGAGGCCAAGTTTTACTTCGCTTAAACAAAACTGTGCATTGTCTTGGCATATGGCTATGTCACAACAGGCAATTAAGCCCAGTGCGCCGCCAAATGCCGCGCCTTGCACAGCACATACCGTTGGCAGTGGGCTGCTGGCTAATACATGCATTAATTTGGCAAGTTGTTTTGAATCCGCAAGATTCTCACTGAAGTCATTGTTTGCCATGGACTTCATCCAATTAAGATCAGCCCCTGCAGAGAAATGCTCTCCCTCAGTTTTTAAAACAAGGGCGCGTACATTTAAGCTATTAGCATGCTCTATACATTGAATAAGTTCTTGGATCACTTGCTCGTTAAAGGCATTGCGCTTTTCAGGGCGACTTAAAACGAGTACAGCCACATTTGATTTAGTTATTTGTAGTGTTACTGACATACTCACGTCCTTACATTCTAAATACGCCGAATTGCGAATCACGTTTTGGTGCATTGGCTGCAGCACTGAGAGCTAAACCTAGCACACTTCGGGTATCTGCTGGATCGATGATACCGTCATCCCACAAACGGGCGCTGGCATAGTATGGATGACCTTGTTGCTCGTATTGCTCGATAATCGGCTGTTTAAACTCGCTGATTTGCT
>TARA_R110001606_G_scaffold20825_10_pt1 | contig 11586 bp, 12 predicted proteins | sample TARA_R110001606 | Tara Oceans TARA_R110001606 (sample SAMEA4398315) | marine metagenome | biome: Polar Biome; feature: [SRF] surface water layer (ENVO:00010504); material: water (ENVO:00002006), including particulate matter (ENVO:01000060) such as... | depth 5 m
AGAACGGCATCGGAATGGCGTTCTGGATCGCGGGCGTGCCGGGGAATGCCGTCATGGTGAAGGTGAACGACCCAAGCGCGATGGCCGCGGGCAGCAGGCGCTTGGGGATGTCGGCGCGGCGGAACAGCGCGTTGGCGATGGGATAGACCGCAAAGGCCACCACGAACAGCGACACCCCGCCAAAGGTCAGCACGCCGCAGGACAGGACGACCGCCAGCACTGCGCGCTGAGCGCCCAGCCTGTCGACGATCCATTCCGCGATCGATCGCGCGGCGCCGCTGTCGGCCATGACCTTGCCGAAGATCGCGCCCAGCAGGAACAGCGGGAAGTAGGTGATGACATAGCCGCCAAGCGAATTCATGAAGACCTGGGTATAGGTCGCCAGAACCGGCAGGTCCCCGGACATCACCACCGCCAGCAGCGCCAGCAGTGGCGCCAGGATCAGCACGTTGATCCCGCGATAGGCCAGATACATCAGCAGTATCAGCGACAGAAATATTCCCAGCAGGCCCATGCGGCGTCCCTCTCCCGGTTGCACTGGCGCGCATGGTCTCACGCGCGGGACGCGCTGCGCAAGATGCTGCAGTGCAGAAAGTGGTCGGATGCTGGGGAAAGGTGGTACCGCCTCCCCGGCTTGAACGGGGGACCTCTAGATCCACAATCGTCTGAAACGACTTTCTTTGTCTTCCACGCTTTTTCGCGACTTTACAAAAATGATCCAAGACAATGCGTTAGACTTGCATGCTAATCCATCCTGTTTCTTAGTCTTAGCCTGTCATCTTCTACACAGGCTCTACACACCATGGCCAAGATCAAACTGACGGCGGCGCTCATTCGGGAGATGCTGCACCCGCAAAAAGGGCAAATCCTTTATCTGGATGCTAGCTTGCCGGGTCTCGGATTGCGTGTGACTCCCGGCGCAAAAACCTACTTTGTAGAGGCGTCAGTGAAGGGGCGAAATCGTCGCGTCACGCTAGGACCCGCGACCACGTACACCCCAGAAGATGCCCGCCGAGAGGCTAAGAAGGTCCTTGGGCGAATGGCGGCAGGTGAGGACCCAAACGCCACCAAGGCTGCGGCGCGCGTAAAGTCGATCACGCTAGGCGAGGCGTATGAGGAATTTATGCTAGCCCGTAAGCTAAAAGACACGACGCGGGCGACTTACGCCATCTGCATGCGGCAGCACTTTGCGGACTGGTTCAAGCGTGAATTGGTAAGCATCAGCCCCCTGATGATGGTGCAGCGGCACAGCAAGATCGCGTCCACAGCGGGACCCGGTGCGGCGAACGGTTCGGCCCGCGTGTTCCGTTCAATCTGGAACTACACCCGCGCCCTGACGGCAGCGGCTGACGGGTCAAAAACGCTACCAGAAAGCCCTACACAGCGGCTTACCGATCTGCGCCAGTGGTCCAAGCTACAGCGGCGGACCCGGCATCTGACCGATGATCTGTTTCCCGCATTCGGAAAGGCCCTGTCCACAATGCGGGTCGAAAGCACGAATGCTAACTATGCTGATTTTGTGGAACTGCTGGTTAGAACCGGCTTGCGGCGGTCGGAAGCATCTGGGCTGCGCTGGGAGGATATATCACTTTCGAACCAGACGCTGACGGTTCACGATACTAAAAATCACAAGTCGCACACCCTGCCCCTGTCCCATCAGCTTCAAGCCATGTTGAAACGTCGCCATGGCATGGCCGAGGATGATGTAGTTTTTCCTCTCTGTGTCGATCCGCGAAAATCCTTTGAGAGGCTATCGCGCTTGATTGGTACCGATATAAGCGCACATGACCTGCGACGCACATTTGCAACGGTGGCAGATGCCTGTGACCTCTCTGGGTATACAATCAAGCGATTATTAAACCACGCGATGGGAACAGACGTTACAGCAGGCTACATTGTTTCGGACGTATCGCGCCTTAGAACAGCGATGCAGCGAATTTCAGATTCAATTGACCAGCTGATGGCAGAGACCCATGCCCCATCTGCCAACAGTGCCAAAAAGGACAAGCCGGATTCGGGCACTATCCCTCTTGCACTTATTTCCACGCTCTCCTAGACTCTTTCGTGCTGATACGAGTTAAGCTGGCGAGCGTTCGTATGCAGACCATGGAGGGTATACGCCTAGTCGTTCCGGGATGATCTGGGGCGATTGTGTGTTTACCCTCTTTTGGAGTGCCCTATTATGGCACATGAAAAACGCTATCTGTCGACGCCTGAGGCTGCTGATTTTATTGGTATGAGCGTGTCATACCTCAATCAGGACCGTTACTATTCAAAAGCAACGGGTACCGCACCAAAAGTCCCATTTATTCGATTGGGCCGCACAATCAAATATGATCGGGTTATACTGGCAGACGTGATGGCCGAAAATATGGTGGTGGCATCATGATGAGTGATGTGGACCCGAAACTGAGTGAAGGAAACGCAGCGGAGGCTCTCGGGCTGACCCGGCAGACGCTAGTATGGCGACGGAAGCGAAGTATACGTCAGGGCAAACCTGCAATTCCGCCATTCATCATGGAAAATGGCCGAGCCTTTTACCTAAAAAGCGAACTTTTGAAGGTTAAGGCCGTCCTGCATGATGGGAAGAAGCATAGCCTTCCCCGACAAAAGCCAAGGCGACCTGCTGGGTATGTCTCACAGCGTCAAGCTGTGATCCTTTTGGGCCTTTCCAAAGATGTTCTGGATTATGATTACAAGAATGGTCGCGTGATCCCTGTCACCGGCTTTCAAGTCGCCCTGTTCTATCCGCTGACCGGCATCAAAGCCCACCTTAAGGGCAAGATAGACTGCCTGTTGACCTTTAATCAGACCGTGCGGGCGCTGGCCACCACCCCGGACCGGCTGGCCGATCACGTGACCAACGTGCGAGAAGGCTTTCCCACGATGCTGGACCTGCCGTTTGAGGATACCCCCTCGGGTGCTATGTGGTCTGTCGGCTTTCGTCTGTCAGCCGTGATCAAGGCTGCGGAAATCCTCTTTCAGCATGCGGAGGAATGATCATGCCCGCGATCTGGAAAACAAAGAATGAGGCGGTGAAGCTGCTTAATCAGCTGTTGACCGATGCCGGGCACGACTTAACGGCGACCAAGCCCAGGGCGATCTATGGGAAGCTGTTTGAACAACGGGCGGTGCAGCTGGCGACGTTTGCCTTGTTGCCTGCGAACCATCACCGGGAAGCCGCGCGCGTCTTTGCGCACCACCTAAAATGGCTTAACGGGATGGCCCCTCGTGACAAGGCAACCGGATGGCCCATGCGGTATGAGCGGCTAGAGGAAACCGCGTTCGCGCTGTCCATGCGATCCCCCAAACCGGTGATGGAAGCAACGTCCAGCCTGCTTCAAGGCGGGCTGTTGGATAAGTCCAAGAAACGCCCGGCCCCCAAGGCTGCGCCCGTAAATCATTACAGCGTGGGCGAGGGTGCGCATATCGTTCTGGGCCTCTTGTCCGAAGCCGGGGCCACGCTGCTGGACGATGCGCAATGGCGTGACCTGCTGGCCCCCACGGACCCCAAGGCAAAGCCCCTGCGTGACGTTCTGACAGGGTGGCAGGACGTGGCAACAGCTGAGGCCCTGACTGACCTGCGGGCGGCGATCAAGCAAGCCGTGGACCGGGTGCAGGGCGAGGAGGGCAAGATAGCCCCCCGCGCGTTCCATGAGGTCTGGAAAGCGGCCTTCAAGGATGCACAGGGACACGCCCCCGAACCTTACGCGGGGAAGGATGCAGGGCACTGCAAGACGATCCTTCAAAAGCTGAAGGTCGCTGCTGCTGAACCCGACGCGGAACTAACCTTTAGCAAGGACATGGCGGGCGAATTCGTGGCCGCACTGGTCAAGCAATGGGCCGCGTTTGCGCAAGAGGTGAAGGCGGCAAAGGGATTTAGCAACGTGCCCGCCGTACCCGATCTGGGCTTTCTGTCGCAGCACATGGCGCTGGCTCTCAAGCTGTATCAGGCCCCCGCACAGGCTGATGGCTGGTGACCCATACTTACCGTTCGGGCAGTATGGGTGCCGTCCTACTGTAAGAGAACTACCCGAACGGGCAGTATAGGACCCCCCTCTCAAAACCACCGAACGGGCAGTATGGGTGCGGGGGTATACTCCCCAAACGGGCAGTATAGGTAGGGGGGGTATACTGCCCAAACGGGTAGTTCTCTTACAACACACTTAAGAGACAACTCACTTAAGAAGACAACTGAGGCACAGCACAGTCCGAAGACCTATCAGGAAGGGAAAGGCTCTCGGGAAGGAAGAACCCCCCATAGCCCCCCGCTGTCGATCGGGGCTGATCCGGTGCCACGCTGTGCCCACCCCCGTGCTTTGCTGTTGAACCGTTCGGGGGCTTCTGGGATTCTCACAGTGTCGGGGCTGTGTGGCCATGGTCCCCGTTGCTGTGTTGAGGCTGAGACGGTGACATGTCCCTTTGCCCTTGCTCGTGTCACCGTCTTACCTGCCCACCTCGTGCAATTCTTTGCACCTACCACGGCTAGTCCTAGCCACACGATCCGGGGGCCTAATCCTTCCCAGCTCATAGGAAGGCCCTACAACCCCCAAAGCCCCTAGAGGCCGTCGGGCTACTGCCAGACCCGAGATGCCCAGCCACGGGCCAGCCCACAGCCTGCCAAACCCCATCCCATCACCACCTGATCGGCCAGACGGCTAAGGGAACCCTGCTGGGCGAGGATGAAGGGCCAGCATCTAACGAAGCAGGAGCGGGGGTCCCTCTTGCTTGGCGGCGTTTTTGGCGGCGTCCTGGGGGACCGGTGCAAACCACGATCATGGGGGGCTAGGCAAATCACCCTGAACTGACCTAGATTCAGGGCCAACCGGAGGACGAAATGCCATATACAATAGACAGTGCGCTTGACGATGCCGACATTCAAGTCATTGAAAGGAACGACGACCTGGGCGAGTATATGATTACAATTGGTTCTCTGGAAACCTACGTGTATATCACTATCAGTCTTCTTCCTGATGGGCAGAGGGCACGTTTCGAGCGAAGCCATGCAATTCATACGCCTGTGCAGGCAGGCCCTTATCTAGCAAGCCGCCCATATTGGGACGACTTGCCCTATGCTTTGCATCAAGCCATTTCTGGGCTGACACAATATTACAGGGCGGCGATTGCCGAAGGTCATAAGCCACAGGAAAGCTGGCTTGTTGAATGAATTCCTGACTAAGCAGTACTGAGCCGATCAACCCAAACCGCACCCGAACATGGAGGTTCCTAGCGGTCCGAAAGGACTAGGAACCTATGGCGCTTTTGCGTCTGCCAAAGAAGAACACGGCTGCGGGTGCGGCTGTCCCCCCAGCCCAGCTGGCCCCGGCTGATGCTTTCTTTGCATGGCTAGAGGCTCGGTTTGTCTTCACGGCAGGTCCCAAGCGCGGCCAGCCCCTACGGCTAGACCCGTTCCAACAGGCTTACGTGCGGCAGGTTCTGGCCCGCGATGGTGACGATCCTGCGCACCGTATCTGCATTTTCAGCACCCCACGGAAACAGGGCAAGACGGCGGTCCTGTCCTGCCTGCTGCTGGGCTTCATGCTGCCCGATAGCCCGATCTGCATTCCCATGTGCCGGGCAGGTATCGCGGCCCCCACGGGTCGGCATGCGATGTTCATTTTCCAAGCCGCCATTGAGTTGCTGGCAGCTGTGGGGCGCGATGATGAAGCCAAGGTAATCCAGCACCCCAGCCCCGGCTTCTTTCGCACCAAAGGCGGTGCGCGCTGCGACATCTACAGCGGGTCCAAGAACAGCGGGCACGGGGCGTCCCTGCATCTGGCGATGATAGATGAAGCGGGCTTGCTACCCGACAACCGGCCCCTGATCGACAACTTTGTTGACGCGCTGGCAATCGAAAATGGCCAGATGCTGGCCACCGGAACGCGGGGCACCAACCGGGCCTATAATGACCTGATCGACAACCCACCCAAGGGCGTGGCCGTCACGATTTACGGGGCACAGCCGGGCGACGACTACGGGTCCCCTGAGACATGGCACCGGGCAAACCCCGGCCTTGGCCCGATCAAGTCCGTTAAATTCATGCGTGACCAGTGGGAAAAGGCCAAGTCCGCTGGCACGGAACGCGAATTCGCGGCGTGGAATTTGAACGTGCGGCAGACCCCGGCCAAGGAATTGCTGATCGAACTGCCCCAGCTGCAAGCGGCCTATGACGAAAAGGCCGGGCCGGTGCCGGGCGAACCGTGTTTCATCGGCTTGGACCTTGGCGGGCCAGCTGCCCAGACGGCGGCTGTGATCGTTTATCAGTCGGGTTTCATCCGCCTGATTGCGGCCTTTCCAGACCAGCCCATCACCCTAGAGGAGCGCGGTCACCGGGACGGCTGCGGCGGGGCCTATCGTGCGGCCCATGATGCTGGTGACCTGATCACCACGTCTGGCCAAGTGACGGACCTACCCGAATTCCTAGAGGCGCTGACGGCAAAGATCGGCCCGCACCCTGTGGCAAACGTGTCCTGCGACCGTTACCGCTCGGCGGAACTGCTGACGGCCCTGTCACGGGCGGGCATCCCATGGCGTCCCCGCTTTCGTGGCCAAGGCCCCAAGGACGGAAACGCGGACATTCTGGCCACCCGCAAGCTGTTTCTTGCCGGGGCCATGAAGCTGCACCGGTCCCAGCTGCTGGAATTGGCCCTTGGGGAAACCGATTGCCGAGTTTCCTTCACCGGGGCCACGCAGCTGGACAAGTCATCCCGCATGTCCCGGATCGACCTTGCCCAAGCCCTCGTGCTGGGCTGTTCCGCCATGCTGGAGGACCGCGAGGCGATCCCGGTGGAATATGAAGTGGAGGTCCTGTGATGGCACGGACCCCCATGCCCAAGGCGGGCCAAATCCTGCACCTGACGCGCTGGCAGAAAGCCCGCCAAGCCTGCGCCATGCGGGCCAGTTTCCGGTGCCAGAAGTGCGGCGTCCTGTGCTTTCTGACTGGCCCCAGAACGGGGGAAGCGGATCACAAAATCTCCCGGCGTCAGCTGATCGAAACCGGGGGCGACGTGTTCGCCCTCGATAACCTGCAATGGCTCTGCCAGCCCTGCCACGCTCGCAAATCCGTCCTTGAGGGACACGAGGCACGGCAAACGCAACACCCCGCAACACCCCCGAAAACCCCCCGTTCCGAACGGCTCAAAGCGCGATCCCGCGTCAAGGGCCGCAAGGCGTTCCTGATGGCTGCCGGTCTAGCCCCCGACGACATCATCCGCTGACCCCCAAGTGCAAACGATTGCGCGAACCGAAGGACTAGAACCGTGCTAAAATCCCAGAAAATCCAAATCGAACAATCCAAGAAACGCGAACGCATGGCCGCAATCCAGAACACGGATGGCGACCTGTCCCCCGAGGCCGTGACCGAACTGCGGTCCCTGACCTCGGCCTATGAAGGCGGTGAAGTCGAATTCCGGGCGGCTGTGCTGCTGGAAGATGCCGAACGCGCCACCATCCAGACCACGGACAAGGCGGGCACCGATTTTGAACGCGAGTGCCGGTCCTTCGAACTGGCATCCGTTGTGTCGGCCCTGACCGATGGAAAGCTGATCACGGGCCGCGAGGCGGAAGTGATCCAAGAACTGGAACAGCGGAACGGCGCTGGCCAGCGGAAGGGCACCCTGATCCCGTGGGAAGCCCTTGCCCCCATGGAACAGCGGGCCGATGCGCTGGTGACCACGGCCATCCCCGAGGCGGGCAATCTGGCCAGCCGCCCCGTCATGTCGGCGCTGGAACGGCTGTTCGCGGATAGCGCGGCAGAACGCTTTGGCTTTCGCACTGTCGCGGTGACCGGGCGTCCCAGCTGGCCCGAGATGGTTGCCGGTGCCCGTGCCCATTGGGTCGGGGAAGGTCAGGGCGTGGATGCCGAACCCATCCAGACCACCACGAAAACCCCTGAAATCCACACGGCCACGGCCCGCTATCTGCTGTCGCGGCAGTCGATGAAAGAGAACCCGGCCCTTGAAAGCGTCCTGCGCCGCGATCTGGCGGGCGTGATCCGCGAGGCCGTGGACTATGCCGCGTTCAACGGCGCTGGTGGCCTGACGTATGAACCCGCTGGCCTGTTGACCCAGCTGGAGGATGCTGGCCGGGTGCAAGAGTTGGGCGAAAAGGCCACGTTCTCGACCCTACTGGCCGCTGTCGTGTCCATCATGGAAAGCGGCAAGCTGGCCAGCACGGACAAGGTCAAGATTGCCGGTGCCCCGGTCCTGTTCCAGACGCTGGCCGATGATCTAGTCGGCGGCACGGCTGTTTCCCAGCTGGAACGGCTGAAAGCGGCTGTCGGCATGCCCATCACGTCGCCGCAAATCAGCCCGACCGGTGCCCGTGATGACACCGAAAAGGGCGCGTCCAACGTGTTCATCGGTGCCCCCGAGGGGCTGGCCCTCATTCCGACCTGGGGTCCCCCGGAACTGATCGTGGACCCCTATTCGGAAAGCCGCACGGGTAAGGTTGCCCTTACCGTTTTCACCTTCGTGGACGTGCTGATTCAGCGTCTGAACACCCACTTTTTCGCCCTGACCCGCGTTCAAGATCGGCTGTGATTCATGGATTTTCAGCCTGTCTATTCCCTCGACGGGCTGGAAGTCCGTCAACAGAACAAGCGTCCCACCATCGTGGGGCGCTTTCCGTACAACGCACTGGCCGTCCTGTCTGATCGGGGCACCGTTCGGAAAGAGACGATCAAGCCGGGGGCGTTTGACTACGCCTTGAAGGACCCCGCCCGCGACGTGAACTTGCTGGTCGGCCACAGCTTCGACAAGCCGGTTGCGTCCAAGCTGTCGGGCACCCTCGAATTCAATGACACCGAGGATTTTCTGGAATTTATCGCCACGATCCCCGAGGGCGCGGAACGGGCCACCCATATCACGGACCTGCTGATCATGCTGGGGTCGGGCCTGATCAAGGGCATTTCCCCCGGCTTTCGCGTGCCACCCAAGGACGTGGTGCCCAACGCGGAAAAGCTGATCCCGGAACCGGGCAATGCGGGCGTGATGATCCGGGTTCTGGCCCAGCTGCTGCTTTATGAACTGAGTTTCGTGACCCGGCCCGCCTATGAGGCCAGCCAAGCCGAACTGCGGTCCGTTCGCAATCTCGAAACCCGCCCCACGCGCCCCGTTCGGAGGTTCCTGCCGTGATCGAATTCCTAGACGCTACCTTCACCCCGAACCCGGCCCCCGAGGGGCTTATTTCGGCATCTGACGTTGCCCTAGAGGCGGGGGCATCGGCCCAGCAAGCGGCAGTGTTCATCGCGGCCAGTTGGAACATGGCTGAGACTTTCACCGGGCGGGCCTATCGCGGCATTGCATCGGGTGAAGTGCTGGTCCGTGCCCATGACCCCCATGAGTACCGGTGGCCCCGCTATCCGTTTCCGGACATCATCACGGCGGAAGTCTGGTCCGATCACCTGGGGGGCTGGGACCCCGTACAGGTGGCCTATCGTGGCGGCTATCTGGACCTGTGCGCGGGGCGGCTTTACCGCCTTGTGCAGGCCCCCACGGCCCCGCTGGACCCCATGCCTTCGCACGTTGTGCAGGCCGTGTTCAATCTGGCCGTCTATCAACTGATCCAGCAACCGGCACGGCGCGAATTCAAGTCCCAGACCATGCAGGACACCACCTTGACACGTGAGGCTCTCATGGGGGCGCTTTACGGCTCGGGGGCCGGGGCCTTGTTGGCATCGGAGGTCCGCAAATGAACCCCCTTCGATGGCTATTTAACCGCGCCGAAACCCGTGCCCATGCGGCGGGCGTGTCGCAGGTCTACATTGACGGCAAACGCCGTTCCGCACAGTCCGAGGGGCAAGCGTCCCTGTCGGCCAGTCTGGGCCTTTGTGCGGGCGTCTGGTCCCGTTCCTTTGCCCAGCTGGTGCCCGAACCATCGGACGTGCTGACACCTGATATTCTGGGCTGCATCGGGTCCGATCTATTCTGGCGTGGCCAGTCTACGTGGCAAATTCGCTTGGACGGGTCCCGGATCACCCTGCACCGGGCCGCATTCTGGGACCAGTACAACGGGGGCCGGTGGAATCTGACCATTCCCCAGCCCAATGGCACGGACACCGTGCGCTGTCTGGATGATGAGGTGCTGTCCCTGCGGATCAATTCGGCCCCGGATACCCCGTGGCTGGGCCGGTCCCCGCTGTCCTTCATGGGCATTTCCCCGTCCCTCATGGCAGACGTGGAAAGCACCTTGGCGGGTTCGCTGCCCTACGTGGGCAAGGGCCTGTTGCCGGTGCCCTCGACGATCCCCGAGGAACAGAAGAACGCGGCGCTAGCTGGCCTGCGGTCGGGGTCCAGCCTAGTGGCCGTCACGTCGAAAGAGGAAATCGGCCACCATACCGGGGGCGTCCGTGCCGAATTCAAACGGGTGGACCTGACCCCCGATCTGGCAAAGGCGGGCCTGCCCGAGGTTGGCCGAGACGTTCATGCCCGCATTCTGGCGGCAGCTGGCATTCCGCCTAGCCTGTATGATGCCGGGGGTAATGCAGGGGCCTTGCGGGAAACCTACCGCCTGTTTGTTCTTGGGACCCTTGATCCCCTGTCCCGTATGATCACCCCGGAACTGTCCAAGATCGGGGTAACCCGCCTTGGCATGCAGGACCTGATGACGGCTGATGTTGCGGGCCGTGCCCGTGCTGTTTCGTCTCTTGTGCAGTCTGGGGTGCCCTTGGCCACGGCCATGGCCCTTTCGGGCTGGGACAATGTATCGTTGCCAGCTGGTGCGGCGGTGCCGATCCCGAACGGGGGTGAGTGATGCAAGCCCGGCAATTCTACAGCACCTTGCAACGCGCGATGAAGTCCAACCCCGTGGCCCGGCGCGCGTCTGTCTGGACGGTTGCCAAGAACCCCGAGGGGGCGGAAATCGTGCTGCCCTCGGGTTCTTACCTGTGGCGGCCGCTGTGCGATGCGTGGGTGACCTTCGACTTTCGCAAGGACGGCGCGTTTGAGGGCGTGACCGGGGATTTTGACGGGGCCTTTCGGCTGACCATCCTGCCCGACGCTGTGATGTTGAACCCGCTTGTCCTACCTCAGATGGGGCAAGCGTTCTACGTCAGGCGGTTTCCCTCATTCATCGGTGATCCAACCCCCGAGATCATCTTTGCCATGACGAAAGCGGGCGGGGATGCCATGGGCCTGTCGCAGACCTTCGATGCCCGCGAACCTGACCCATCGGACGTGGACCCGACTACTTTCGATGAAGCCTGAGTCCTATCGGCAACAGGCGTGAGTGTAGGATGGCTCTACACAGCCTCTACACAACCATCAAAGTTGGCCTGCAAAATCGGCTAAGTCACTGATTTGATGGTACCGCCTCCCCGGCTTGAACGGGGGACCTCTAGATCCACAATCTAGCGCTCTAACCAACTGAGCTAAGGCGGCACAGGGCGGTTCTTTAGCCCCGTGTCCGCAGGGTTGCAAGCCCCGCTTGCCGTGAAATTGCGTCCGCGATACAGAAAGTTTCACCGCGAAAGGACAAGCCATGGGCATCAACAGCGAAAGCGACATCACCGCGAACATCCAGATCGGCCCGACCGACCTTGGCATGGTGCGGATCTATGTGCAGGGAGAGGGCGTGGACCTGCCGATG
>TARA_R110001606_G_scaffold4136_3_pt1 | contig 11574 bp, 7 predicted proteins | sample TARA_R110001606 | Tara Oceans TARA_R110001606 (sample SAMEA4398315) | marine metagenome | biome: Polar Biome; feature: [SRF] surface water layer (ENVO:00010504); material: water (ENVO:00002006), including particulate matter (ENVO:01000060) such as... | depth 5 m
CATTTCATTTCCGATAACCTTCATGGCAGCCTTATAGGACGGGCCCCGTTCCTTGACGACCGCTTGCGGATTCCCACACCACTTCGTTGCTTTCCTTAGGAATTTCAGCGCCGCGGCATTATCACGTTTCTTCGTGACATAGGATTCCAGAACTTCGCCCTCGTGGTCGACGGCCTGCCGAACGGTGGTGCCGCTTGCCTCTGATGTTGGCGACGCCTGCCTTCGGCTGACGAATACCTCGTCCAGATGCCACTGCCATTGCGGGCTTCTCCGCATCGATTCCGACCTGCGCTTCCGGATCTTGTGGGCGAAGCAGGTGCCGAAGCGATCGATCCAGAGACGGGCACTCTCGTGGCAAATGTCAGTTCCTCGCTCATGCAACATGTCTTCGACGTTTCGAAGCGAGAGCGGAAATCTGATGTAAATCATCACACCGGGCTGGATGATCTCAGGCAACGTTTTTGAAGTAGCGGAACGGATTTTTCGACATCAATTGAAGCGAAACGCCCCTACGCTACGCCTCATTACCGTTTGCGCTGACAATGCCGAACATTGCGCGCCTTAGTCCAGTGCTTTCGGATAACGCCCCCGGCGCCCGGGAGCATTCAGGCCAAAAATAGCCCCTGTTGCGCCTTCCCGACTGACAGGCGTATTATAATTATCTGAAATGGGGGCAACACGGTGAATCAAACAGACGTGCCCGAGGGAAATGATAGCCGTCTAACGACTGTCTTTTTCAGTTATTCCCGCGAAGACCGTGCCCGCGTCCTTCCATTCATTCAATCCCTGGAGGCGGCCGGATACCACGTGTGGTGGGACGGCGTCCTGGAAGGCGGTACACGTTACATCGAAACAACAGAGGAGGCGCTGACAAGCGCCGCTGCTGTCATCGTGCTATGGTCGAAACATTCGATCAATTCCCACTGGGTGCAAGACGAAGCGATGAGCGGGCGAGAACGCGGCTGCCTCATCCCGCTTTCCCTGGATGGTGCCGAGCCACCGCTGGGCTTCCGTCAGTTTCAGGTGATCGATATTACCCGCTCCTACGGACGACCCGATGACCCTGAAGTTGTCAACTTGATACGGGCCGCCGCTGCACTGCATGGCCGCCAGGTTCCGGATCGCCCCGCGCCGAAGACTCCCCTCCTGTTTGCCATCCGCCGCCGCCGGCTCCTTTTCGGCGGAACGGCCGCTGCTGCAGCCCTGCTCGGCGGATATGCGATTTCACGTATCATGCAATCGGGCGCGGGCGGTGCGCGTGACAGCAGCATCGTGGTATATCCGTTCGACAATATTAGCGGGCAGCCCGAGCAGGACTATCTCTCCGCGGGCCTATCAGCTGAAATTCGCGCCACCCTGGCGCGTAATTCCGCCCTGAAAGTTGTGGCGCAATCCTCGTCTGAAGCCCTGAAGAAGCAGGCGATGGACGCCGTCTCGACGGCGCGGCAGCTCGGCGTTTCCTATTTACTGGACGGCACGGTTCGTCAAACTGACTCATCCATTCGCATTTCGGCAGAGCTGATTGATGGAAAAACTGGCTTCAGCCGCTGGTCCAAGACCTTCGATCAATCTATCGATGACCTGTTACGGGTTGAAACTGAAATCGCCAATGCCGTCACGACCGCCCTGTCCGTTGAAATGTCCCAGAATGCCGGAGGGGCGCAGATTGGCGCGACCAGTAATGTCGCCGCGTTCAACGAGTATCTGAAAGGCAACGACCTCTACACCGCAGCGATCAGTAATGAAACGGACTTGCAGGCGCTTTCCCACTTCGATGCGGCGATCGCGCTGGATCCGAAATTCGCCGCCGCACACTCAGCACGCGCACGTGTGCTGACGGTTATCGGAAACTCCAGCGACAGCGCCGAGAAGGCGCAGCTCTATTATGAATCGGCTGAAAAGGCGGCTTATCGCGGAACGGAACTTGGTCCCGACCTAGCGGATTCGCATTCAACTTTGGGCTTCGTCCTGTTTCAGGCACGCCTGCGCATAAAGGATGCGCGCAAGCCCTACGACCATTCAAGGGAACTGGGTAATGGCGATGCCGCCGTGCTCGCGCGGTTCGCAGGTTATGCCGCAGCGACAGGACAGGACAGCGTCGCCCTGACCGCCATCGAGCGGGCGAGAGACCTCGACCCGCTGAACCCCACAATTCACCGCGCTCTGGGATTTGTGCACTACGCGGCCGGCCGGTATGAGCGATCGATACAGTCTGTCGAGCAGGCCTTGTCCCTGAACCCCCAGCTAAGTGACTCCGATGCCAGGATCGGGAGTGCCCTGATCCATCTTGGACGCCTGGAGGAGGCCCTCTCGGTTTGCGCAAAGGAGCGCTTTGGGCTTGTCCGTTACCCCTGTCTTGCCGTCGCCAACTGGAAACTGGGCAACACGGCAGAAGCCGGTAAGGCCCAGGCTGCTTTGATTGATGCGTATGGTGATGGCAGCCTCTACCAGCAAGCCCAGATCCTTGCGCAGACTGGCGAACCCGATCAGGCGATGGAGACGCTCTACCAAGCACTGAAAGCGGGCGATTCCGGCTTGACTTACCTATATATCGATCCGATGCTTTCTTCGTTGCGCGAAAGAACCGATTACAAACAATTACTGGCGCAGCTCGGTTTTGTGTAAGGCCGAGCACGAAAACACATAAGGGGATTTAGTGATGAAACGAAGTGTAGTGTCCGTTCTTCTCGCTGCGGCATTCCTGTCAGCATGCGCAACAGTTGCGCCGGCTGATGAAACCACGGCAGCGCCGGCCGCGGCAGAAGCTGAAGCGCCTGCGGCAGACGCTGCGGCTGCAGCGACAGCCGAACCTGAAGCGGACGAAGGCCAGGGCGGTGGCGAGCGCGTCGGCAACTAGCGACGGTTTTGCTTCCGATATTTTCAAGCTCCGGATGCGGCGCCAACCCTAGGGATTGGCGCCGCATTGGATTCACTGCCTATCGCTGGCTGCATCCTGAATGGGGTTCGCGGTCATGGTGCGCGCCGAATCTGATCCGTTCAGAACGCTCTTAATCCAGTCGGTATACTGAGACACATCCGTATAAATGCTGGGCATGCCGCTCGTGGCGCAGGTCGACTTGCCCCAGCTCACGATCCCGACCAGCGTATTTCCCCTTACAACGGGGCCGCCGCTGTCGCCGCGGCATGTCTTCGAACTGGCATTCCGGGCGCAAAATACCTTCTCCGTCACTTGCCGGTCATCCCATCCGCCGAGGGTCCGGCAGGATGCCGTATCAATCACGGCGAGGTCCACGACCTGCAATACGGCGCTGGGCTTCTCTCCCGGCACATTTGCGGCCTTGCCCCAGCCGAAGGCCTCCACCCGGTCACCGTCCGCAAGGCTGTCATCGGTCATCTCAAAACCGATATAGCCGATATTGATGCCAGTCGGTGTCGCATGATCCAGCGCCTCAAGCGGCTGTCCTGTTTGCAGGCTCCAAAACGTCACTTTGCCATCGGCAGTCCACGACAGAAGCGACTCGCCATCGTTCTCGACTTTGACACCCTGCAAGTAATTTCCGAGTTTGAGGCTCTTGATCTGCTCCCCCGTCTCAAGGCTCCACACGCGCGCAAGTCCGTTCGGGCTCCAGGTCAGCATGGCGGAGCGCTTTTCGAGGAGCTCGGCCCCCGCCACGAAACCGCCCTGCTCAAGGCTCAGGAGATTACGGCCATCACGCGCATCCCAGATGCGTGCCGTTTCATCCATCCCCCAGGTGACAACACGCGAGCCTTCCGCAAACTGCGTGGCGCCGACGATAAAGTCACCATGATCCACGTTCAAAGCCAGTCCGCCATCCAGCGTCCGGCACGTCAGGGTCGCCCCATCCACGATGGACACATCGCAGGGGCCACCCAGGACAGATTGCGCCAATTTCAAATTGAACGGCTTGGCGGTGAATGCGGACGAGACTTCGATGTCCGGCCCGCGCTTCGTCATCGTGACGAGATCGATGACACTCAGCCAACGAGCCGGGCCCGTTTCACTCAGCACAACTGCGAACGTGCCGTCAGCTGAAACTGAGAGATCAGCGATCCGGTGCCCCATATCCAGTGTTGCGGAGACAGCCCCCGTCTCGGCAGACATGACCTTCAGCAGGGCTGAGTCACTTCCCCAGAGCAAGAACCTGGTTTCGCTTTGACCGAATTTCACTCCGGCAACGTCCCCGGCGGCCACCGGAGGCCATGTCACAGCGCTGTCGTTGCCTGTGTCAAAGATTTTTAAGCCTCGCCCCCAGCTGACGATACGGCGCGAGTCCGGCGAGAATAACGCGCCCTTGAGAAAGTTGCCGTGGTCCAGCGTCGAGACCAGTTCGCCCGTTGCGGCATTCCACAGACGGATCGTGCCATCCTGACTCCATGACATGATCCGCTTCTTGTCAGGCGACAGCTCTGCACCGCGAACCATGACCGCAGATTGCTCGCCTGCGATCTCGGTCAGGTTGCCGGATCCGGGAAGATTGCCGTCCGACACATCCGACTCGAGGCGGATCAAGGCGATATCATGCTCGTAGATGACTGCGCCTGGCGCCGGCATCACGAAGTCAGGATAGTATTTGATCTCAGCGATCTTGAACACACGCCCGTCAGTTGACGAAATATCACCGGCGCCGAGGCGTATGCCATATCCCCGGCGCATCAGGTCGGCGTCAATGCAATGGGCGGCGGTGAGAACCCAATTTCTGGCAATCAGCGCACCGCCGCAATAGTGGCGGACTTCCCAGTCGGCCTTTTTCGCCGCAGCCAGCATCGCTTCGTCTCTCGCGCTGAACTGCCCCCCGAAATATATCTGTGCCTGAAAGGGCGCGGCAAAGATCGGCACGAGACGTGCGTTAACGGCGCGAGAGGGACAAGGCATGTCAGGATTCGCTTTGCACCATTGTGCGCGCTGCCAGTTTTCATCGCGCTGCTCGGCGGTGAGTTCAGCATCTGAGACAACAGGTTCCACGATCTCGATGGCTGCGGGTGGCAAGCGGACAGACAAGTCCGCCAGCTCTTGCACGGGCCGTGTTTGCTGACAGGCAACGAGCGCGGTCAACAGTCCGATCTGGAGCCATTTGCTGAACATCATCCACCTATAATTCCACACGCTGCAAAACTCTAGCATGTTCCGAGGCCGCGTCTGCCGCCCATCTCGTGCTTGACATCGCCGCCCCCGTGCTGATGGCTTATCATCACTGAACTGATGAGGTTTGAAATGACCCACACAAGATGTTTTCCCCTAAAAGCGCTCATGCTCCTTGTACTTGTTTCAGGCTTCTCGGCCTGTGCCCAGGTCGGTGCGCAGGATCAGCCGGACCTGGCCCCTGCTGCAGGGCCACTTGACGATCCGGAGTGGACGGAGACGCTGACGCCTGTTTCCCGCGTGAATGACAAAATGGTGGGGGGAACGCGGGCCCAGCTAGGCGAGTGGCCATCTCTCGGAACGCTGAGGGGAACAACGACCAGACGCACAACGCATTTTTGCGGCGCAACAGCCATCAGCCCACATTGGGCGCTGACGGCCGCTCACTGCCTGCCCGGCATAACCCGGGATGCCAGTGGCAACATTGTGCACCCAAGCTACGGGCGCCTTGATCTTGTACTCGGCGTCCAGGACCTGGCCCGGACAGACCAGAAGAACATTTTCAGAGTCGTCGAAGTCATCATTCCGGACGATTACAGGCCCGCCAACAATGCCCAGACGGTTCAGGAGTATCGCGGCCCCAGATCGGATATCGCCCTGGTAAGGTTTTCCGGCACATGGACCGGCCCCCTTGCCCGCCTGTCCCGCAGCGCCGAGGCCGATACCGACCGCTACTATGGGCGTAGCTTCGTGGCCGGGTTCGGCCTGCAATCTGACGAGGGCTCCATCGTTCCATTCATCTATACGCGGAGTGGCACCGATGGCTTTGCGGGCTCGCAGTACATGCAGCACGCCATGGTGCCCATGAAGTCTCCCGAGGCATGCGCCGCCAAATTCGCAGGCATGGCCTATGATCCAGCCGATCAGATCTGCGCTGGCTTCGAGGAAGGGGGCATCGATTCCTGCCAGGGCGATTCAGGCGGCCCGATGGCGGCTTTGGACGACAGCGGCCGCGCCTACCAAATCGCGGTCGTCAGCTTCGGTTTCGGCTGTGCCCAGGCGGGAGAGCCGGGCGTCTACACGCGGGTCTCAAATCACGTTGACTGGATCCGGTCGCATGTTCCGGATGCAAAATTCGTGAACGCCCGTCCTGAAACCGCCATTTCGATTACCCAGGATTCGATGCAGGCGATCTACAGCCTGTTTGATGAGACGCAGGACCAGGTCAAAATCAGCACTAGCCCGGCCGGCAGGATACAGGCCGGTCAGGTCATGCAGATCTCTGTTACCTCGAACATCGCAGGACGCCTGTGGGTGCTGGACAAGGGCGCCGATGGTACCCTGACACCGCTCTATCCAAACAGGTTCATCCAAGCCAGCGACACGCTCGTTTCTGCCGGACAAACTGTGCTGATCCCCGACCCGTCATACAGGGCCCAGTTCAACCTCACGGCCGGCTTGTCGGACCCTGCAACGACAAGTGAGCGCAACGAGCTGTTTGCGATCATCCTGCCGCCCTCTGTCGAACTGATTGGCGATTCCATGCCCCAGATGAACAAGACAATCGAAGTGCGCGCGCAAAAGACCGACTATGCACTCAGGCTGCAACAGCAGATCACATCGGCGACACGGACGAGCACGGGCACGCAGAACTGGTCATCCGGCCGCGTGGAATATGAGATCGTCAAATAGAGGCGCGCGGCCTGGCGGTAGCGCTTAGTTCGCTGCCGCCTGAATATGCCGCCTGAGAATCGCCTTGGCATTGCCCTCGCCTTCCAGATAATCGTACCAGCCGTTTCCGGATTGCGAGAGATAGAACAGCATGTCCCGCGTCGCCTGGTATCCGTCCTGCGAATAGATTCGCCTCAGGTCCGAGGTCGGCAGGAGGTATTCGATCGTGTCGTTACTGATCGATTCCATCAAGTGGGTCTTGCCGTCTTTTCCGCCAGCGACCGCCGCCTGGCAGCTGCCTTCATCCCAGACCGTTGCCGGATTGCAGCCCCTGCGCGAGAAATCGATGTCGCCGACAGCCTTGGACGCGCTGCCGCCGGAAATGGCCTGGAAATAAGCCCTGCCAATGGCCGGAGAATCCCAAATCTGGAGATATTCCCGCAGCAATTGCTTGGCCTTGCCTGCGCCTTCATGCTGCGTGTACCAGCCGTTGCCGGGCGTGCTGAGATGCTGAAGCATGACCCATGTGTCTTTGTAGGCAGGATCGGAGGCGATCCGGACAAGGTCGCGCCGCGGCAGGAGCTGGTCGAGATTCTCAGGCCTGATTTGCGACATGAGGAATGACTTGCCGTCCTTCCCGTCGAGCACGATCTTCTGGCAGCTGGCCTCATCCCAGACTCTCGAAGGTCCACACCCGAGTTGGTTGAAGTCGACAATTCCGTTGGCTCTTGGCCCGCTGCCACCGGTAATCGCCTGCACATAGGCTTTCGCGATGCCCATTGGGTCGCCCAGTTTCAACCTCTCCCGCAGCAATTGCTTGGCCTGGCCTTCACCTTCCAGCCAGCCGAACCATCCATTGCCGGGGGCACTCATGTAGCCCAGCATCTGCCGCACCGGTTCATAGGTCGGATCAGCGAGGTCTGAATAGATCCGCTTCAGGTCTGCCAGCGGCAACAGCCTGTCTATATTGTCCTTTGTCAGCGAGGCCATGAGGTGGCCCTTGCCGTCATTGCCCTTCGCAACGATCGCCTGACAGCTATCATCATCCCAGACGTTGGACGGGCCGCAGCCAAGGGCCGCAAAATTCACGTCCCCCGCCGTGCGGGATCCGCTACCTCCTGTAATGGCCTGAAAATATGCACGGCCGATATCCTCTGACAGGGACAGTTCCTGGGGAGACTCAATCGCAACCTGCTTGGTTCCGTTGGATGTGGACATGGAAACGGCGCTGGCAACGGCGTCACAACCGGCAAAGCAGATGCGCTTGTAGATCTTGTTGTCGGTCCAGGGGCGCTGCTTTTCGCCGCTCTGCTGGGCAACAAGCAATTGCGTGTTTAGGAACACCTGGCCCGATGTGCTCAAAGGGCGCTTCAGTTCGCTGGCGAGGATTGGCGCATACAGGCCTTCCTCTGCGACATCGCCTGCGTCTGTTGCGTAGGCGATCAACATGTTTGTCTGCGCGCTCGTGACCGAAAGTCCTTTCATGCCGGACTTGAACCCCGGCAGGGACGGCACGTTCCGGCATGCGTCGAACACCATGAAGACGGCTTTCGCGCCGGTTGCCGCGTACAGGGTGCGCTGCATGTCGAGACTGACGCCGTAGCGTATCAAATCAGATGGAACTTCAATATCCGCGTCGATCCCCAAGAGGTAGCTTTCCTTTGTGTCCGGCTGTTGGACGCCATGGCCCGTATAATAAACAAAGCCGACAGCATCAGAGCCGGCCCGGTCCAGTTTCTTGCGGAAATCGTCCATCGCGATATCGAGCTGGGCTTTGCTAAGGTTCCTTACTCTGGTGACCTCAAACCCGATGGAGCGCAGGGCTCCCTCAATATCATCGGCCTCTTTCTCAGCAGAGCTAACGCGCGATAACGAGGCGCTGTGATATTCAGTCTGATTAATAACAAGCGCGACACGTGTCTCCGCGAAGGCGTTTGCACTCAAAAAAAGGAACAGCAGAGATGTCCAAATTATGCGCATTTTCAGTCTCCCACCTGACGATATCCAGTGAAGCACAATCATGCAGCTGGCGGAAGTCTCAGCAAAATCATTAGCGGATTTCTCAAGCGCCCGTTCTTCGCATCCGCTCAGCACAAGCCCTTTAATGGTGGTGTCAGCCCAGCAGCTGGCCCCTAAGGGACGATAAGGTTGCGCCCCTCATTGCCGACGGCCTTCATGGCGGTCTGCCAAGAAGGGCACCTGTCCGTGACGACCACTTGCGGATTCCCGCATCGCCTCATTGCTTTCTTTGGGAATTTCAGAGCTGCGGCTTTGTCATGTTTCTTTGTAACGAACGATTACAGAACTTCGCCTTCGTGGTCGACAGCCCGCCAAAGATAGGGCCGCTCTCGTCGTATCTACACGAAGACCTCATCCAGGTGCCACAGCCATTGCAGGCATCGACGCATGGCTTCGGATCGCCGCTTCCGGATTTTGTGCGCGAAGTGTGTGCCGAACCGGTCGACCCAGAGACCGACGCTCTCATGGCAGACATCAATGCCGCGCTCGTGAAGCAGGTCCTCTACGTACCGAAGCGGGAGCGGAAATCGGACATGCATCAGCACGCCAAGCTGGATGATCTCGGGCGACGTCTTGAAGTAGCGAAACGGGTTCTTTGTCATTTCCCAAAGCTAAACGCCAGAATTGGTCACCTTGAGTCCGGTTCCGCTGACAGTGCCGTCATGCCGTCTCAAGCCCGGTTGCCTTGACAACGAGGCCCGCCAGTTCGGTCACGACGCGGCGACTGATGCCATCCGCGGATACCCGTCGGCACGGCAAGCGAACCAAAGCACCGCCGCGCCCGTTACTGCGGACAGGACAGACCCGGACAGCACGCCGAGCCTCACCTGATCGAGAAGCGCGTCTGTTTCGAATGCGAGCGTTCCGATAAAGAGGCTCATTGTGAATCCGACTCCGGTCAGGCAAGCGATCCCATAGAGTTGGGCCCAGGAGGTCTCTTTTGGTCGCTTCGCAATGCCCGTTTTGACCGCGAGGAGTGTGGCGCCAAATACGCCGAGCTGTTTGCCAAAGAAAAGACCAAGCGCGATTCCGAGCGGCAACGGCGCCAAAAGGTCTGCAAAACCAATACCTGCGAGAGAAACGCCCGCATTGCCGAAAGCGAAGACTGGCAGGATGCCAAAGGCTACCCACGGGTGCAGGTCATGCTCCAGCTTATGCAGCGGGGATTGTTCTTCAGCCGTCCGACCCTTTATCGGGATCAGGAGTGCGGTTACCACGCCAGCCAGCGTTGCATGGACACCTGACTTGAGAACGCAAACCCAGATAACCAAGCCTATCAACAAATACGGCGTGGTGGCCTTCACACCCGATCGGTTCAATCCGATCAAGGCGACGACACCAACTGCGGCAAGCCCGAGCGCCAAAAGTGACAGGTTGGACGTATAGAACATCGCGATTATCAGGATGGCCCCAAGGTCATCAATGATCGCGATCGCGAGCAGGAAGATCTTCAGCGAAACAGGAACCCGGCTGCCAAGGAGCATCAGGATACCCAGCGCAAACGCGATATCGGTCGCGGCCGGAATGGCCCAGCCTCGCAGCGACTCCGGGCTGCCCATGTTTATGCCCAGATACACCAAGGCAGGCACCGCCATTCCCCCGATCGCCGCGACGATAGGCAGGGCAGCCTTGTCCAGACTGGAGAGTTCTCCCTGAAGAACCTCGCGCTTTATCTCCAGACCAATCAGGAGGAAAAAGATCGCCATCAAGCCGTCATTGATCCACAGGATCAAAGGTTTTGCGATCTCAAGGCCGCCGACCTGAACTGAAACGGGCGTTTGCAACAACCCCTTGTAATGATCGAGGAGGAAGGAATTGCTGGCGACGAGTGCCGCAAGCGCGGCAAGGATCAGCAGTATTCCAGCTGACGACTCCAGTTTCATAAAGTTCTGTATACGGGAAATTACGAAGGTCATATCATATCACTTTGAAGGAATGGGGGGATTGCGCAGAAAAGGCGCAATCAGGATTTACGGCGGGAACGGTCCGCCGCGAATCCGTCAGATGAAACTAATTTCCGGGATGATCTCACCCGAGTTTAATCCCATTCGAAAGAGTCCTCTCGCCGGCGACGCCGGGATTTTGACCTTTCGATCCGACTGGCGCGATCGTTTCTGCCGAATGCGTTGTCCCGTCGGTCGTCCTGGCTGCGGACCCGGCGAGACTCTCTCCGGTCATCGCCCTTCATGGCTTGCGAGAGCTCCGAAAACATGTCGTCCAACCAGTTCATTCCAATGTCTCCTCATGCAAATCCAGAACTGGAGATCGCCCGTGGTTGGCATTGTTTCAAATTCATTGTTTTCATCGACCCCATAGCTTTTTACTATCTCTAACGGTTCGCCGCAGCCATGGCCTGAAAATGAGCCGAAACTAACGCTTCCGCCGCGCAGGCACCTTGTGAAGAATTGAGCCGGCCGCCTCCCGAAGCTCCCCGGCCAGCAAACGCAGGCGGCTGGCCAGAGGCGAGGTCTTGCGCCAGATCAGAGAAATCTGCCTGCTGGCACGCGCGTCATTGATGCGCCGGACGATAAGATCGGGATCCCGGCGCGCTTCCGTCAGAGCATACAGGCTGGGAAAAACGGCGATGCCGACACCCATTTCCGCCATTTGCCGGATCGCATCAAGACTTGTGCCCTCATACTCCGAGTTCACGTGCGCGCCCGAGACCTCCGCCAGAGACTGAATGATCAGATTGAGACGATGGCCATAGCCCAACGTGAGCAGGGTGCGCCCTTCAAGATCCGCAAGGGACACATCACCCGTCTTTTGAGCCAATGGATCGTCCGGCGCAGCACAGACCCACAGATCTTCCTGAAACAGGA
>TARA_R110001606_G_scaffold50952_2_pt1 | contig 11567 bp, 5 predicted proteins | sample TARA_R110001606 | Tara Oceans TARA_R110001606 (sample SAMEA4398315) | marine metagenome | biome: Polar Biome; feature: [SRF] surface water layer (ENVO:00010504); material: water (ENVO:00002006), including particulate matter (ENVO:01000060) such as... | depth 5 m
AGGTCGCTGCGCATATCCTCGATCTCGGTCATGTCGATTTCGTCGACATAAGAGAAATGCGGGATATTGCGTTTCGAATCTGCCATATTTTGCGCAATTTTGCGCCGCATTCCGATGACTTTGATCTTTTCGTCGTCGCGTTGCCGGGTAGCACCGGACGGACGATAGCCCTGCCCCGCACCATAGTTCAGATAAGCGTCGAGATCGCTATGCCGGATATGCTCGCCCTGCGCCTTGACCTCGCTCAGGTCGACACCAAGATCGGCAGCGCGCTTCCGCACGGCGGGAGTGGCGAGCACTTTCTGCCGGCCATTTCCTGACGGTGTCGCGTCTGGACCCGTTGGAACAGCATCGGGCTCTTCGGGCTCTGCTCGGACTGTTGGACTTGCAGGAGAATGAATTATTTTATCTTTATTATCAATAGGTTGAGTGGATTTCAAGACACCTGATTTTACCTGATCAGGCTCATCAGAAATCGTGCTGGATGCTTCCAAGTCTTCCAGTTCCTCCAGATCCACATCACCCTCGACTTCGATCTCGACCAGCATGGATCCGATCGCCACTATGTCGCCTTCTTCACCCGCGATCGCGACAATCTTGCCCGAAACCGGTGCTTCCATTTCCACGGTCGCCTTGTCAGTCATGACATCGGCAATCTGGTCGTCTTCCGCGACAACATCGCCAACTTTGATATGCCATTTGACGATTTCCGCCTCGGCAATCCCTTCGCCAATGTCAGGCAGGTTGAATATATATTTGCTCATGATTTCAAATCCCCGACAATTTTTTCCAGCGCTTCACCAATCCGCACCGGTCCCGGAAAATAGGCCCATTCCAGACTATGTGGATAAGGCGTGTCAAATCCGGTAACCCGCTCGATCGGCGCTTCAAGATGATAGAAACAACGCTCCTGCACTAGCGCCGAAAGCTCCGCGCCAAAGCCGCTGGTCCGCGTTGCCTCGTGCACAATCATGCAGCGACCGGTTTTCTTGACCGACTCTTCAATCGTTTCGATATCGAGCGGCACCAGCGTGCGCAAATCGATAACCTCGGCGTTGATTCCATGTTCTTCGACCACCGCTTTGGCAACATGCACCATCGTGCCATAAGCAAGAACCGTCACCGCATCGCCTTCGCGAACGATCTTCGCCTTGCCCAGCGGCACAGTATAATGGCCCTCCGGCACTTCGGACTCGGCAAATTTCGACCAGGGCGACACCGGATTGTCATAATAGCCGGTAAACGGGCCATTGTAGATCCGCTTGGGCTCGAGGAAGAGCACCGGATCATTATCCTCGATCGAAGCGATCAGAAGGCCCTTGGCGTCATAAGGCGTTGACGGAATGACCGTTTTCAAACCCGAAACATGGGTGAACATGGCTTCCGGCGACTGGCTGTGCGTCTGTCCGCCAAAGATGCCGCCGCCGACAGGCGACCGCACAGTCATCGGTGCGGTAAATTCTCCCGCCGAACGATAGCGCAACCGCGCCGCTTCGGAGATCAGCTGATCCATGCCCGGATAGATATAATCGGCAAACTGGATTTCCGGCACCGGCCGCAACCCATAAGCGCACATGCCCACCGCTGCACCAATGATGCCGCATTCGGATATCGGCGTGTCAAAGCAGCGCGTCTTGCCGAATTTTTCCTGAAGACCAGCGGTCGCGCGGAAAACACCGCCGAAATAGCCGACATCTTCGCCCATGATCACGACATTCTCGTCGCGCTGCATCATCGTTTCGAGACCGCTGTTGATGGCCTCTATCATGTTCATGACGGCCATTTGATTTCCCGTTCCTTATTCGCTTGCGCCGCTTGCTCTTTAAGATGCCAGGGCATTTCCTCGAACACGTCCTGAAACATGGTTTCAAACGGCTGGTGCAGACCGTGACCCAAAATGCCGTTTTTGGCGGCTTCGGTGACTGCTTCCTTGACCGCTGCGAGACATTCCGCGTCCAGCTGCTCCTGTTGCTCATCACTCCACACACCGCGCTGGATCAGATGCTTGTTGAGCCGGTTGATCGGATCACCGAGTGGCCATTCTTCCCGCTCCTGCGCACTGCGATAGGCGGTCGGATCATCGGACGTGCTATGCGCCTCTGCACGATAGGTAAAATGTTCGATCAATGTCGGGCCCTGATTGGTCCGCGCCCGTTCAGCGGCCCAGCTTGTTGCGGCATAGACAGCCAACGGATCATTGCCGTCGACCCGCAAGGCGGCGATGCCATAGCCGGCACCGCGCGCGGCAAAGGTGGTCCGTTCTGCTCCGGCAAAGCCGGAGAAGGACGAAATCGCCCACTGGTTGTTAACCACATTCATGATCACCGGAGCGTTATAGACCGCGGCAAATGTCATGGCCGCATGGAAATCACCCTCGGCGGTCGATCCTTCGCCGCACCAGGCGGCGGCAATCCGGCTGTCACCCTTGCTTGCGCTGGCCATCGCCCAGCCCACGGCCTGCGGATATTGCGTGGTCAGATTGCCCGATACGGTGAAGAAGTTCAGCTCGCTGGAGCTATACATGATTGGCAGCTGGCGGCCCTTGAGCTTGTCTGCCTTGTTCGAGAAAATCTGGTTGACCATCTCGATCATCGGATAGCCACGGACAAATAATATACCCTGCTGGCGATAGCTGGGGAAACACATGTCGTCCGCATGCAATGCCATGGCGGCGGCAACCGATGTCGCCTCCTCGCCCGTACATTTCATGTAGAAGCTGGTTTTGCCCTGGCGCTGCTGGCGATGCAGCCGGTCATCAAATGTACGCACCTGCACCATTGTACGGAGCATCTTGAGCAATATTGCATCATCCAGCTTCGGGTCCCACGGACCAACCGCCTTATGATCATCGTCCAGCACGCGGACCATGTCATAGACCATATCCCGCATATCTTTGGGCGCGGTGTTTATATCCGGCCGCGCTTGCGCGCCAGCTGCCGGGATTTCCAGATCACTATAATCCACCACATCACCCGGACGAAATTTTGGTTCTGGTATGTGCAAAGTCAGGGGCGGCAAATTGCTTTTGGGTCTTTCGTCAGCCATTGAGCCTCTCCAGCAAGAATCGCGCATTTGTTGCGCTGCAATATTCGTTCAATCAGCTGTTACAATATTACAAAACGCAATTTAGGTCAATCTCCCTGCCCTTTTGAGCGATCAAACAGCCACCGGCGCAGAAATATGCGACTGGGGCTCATAATCCTGCACTTCGAAGTCACCGATTTCATAGTCAAAAATCGAATCGGGTTTGCCAAAGATTTTCAGTTTGGGCGCGCCCGAAGGCTCGCGCGTGATCTGCTCTTCTACGAGATCGGCATGGTTGAGATAAAGATGCACATCACCGCCATTCCAGACCAGCTCCCCCGGCTCGAGATCGCATTGTTGCGCAATCATCCGGATGAGCATTGCCGCCGAAAAGACGTTGAACGCAAAGCCCAGGCCAAGATCGCAACTGCGTTGATATAATAGCCCCGACAATTTCCCGCCGGAAACGTAAAATTGATAGGTCTTGTGACAGGGTGGCAAAGCCATCTGGTCCAGTTCGGCAACATTCCAGCCGGTGAAAATATGACGGCGTGAACCGGGGTTGTTCCTGATCCCTTCGATCAGCAAGGCAATCTGGTTGATCCCCTTTTCCTCGCGGCGATACAGGCCCTCACCGACCGGCATATAGCGCGGCCAGTCGACCCATTGCTTGCCATAGACCGGGCCAAGATCTCCCCATTTTGCGGCAAATACATCATCGTCGATGATCCGCTGCTCAAATGTGTCCCTGTCGAGTTGCTCCCCGGTTTCCTTGCGATATTTGTCGAGCGGCCAGTCGGTCCAGATATGCACCTTCTGCTTCACCAGCTCCCGAATATTGGTGTCACCGGTGAGAAACCAGAGCATCTCCCGCGCCGCTGTTTTCCAGAAAACGCGCTTGGTGGTGAGCAGCGGGATAGCATCATCGGCAAGATCGAAGCGCATCGTCACACCGAAAATGGCGCGCGTACCGACGCCGGTGCGATCAATACGTTCGTCACCCTGCGTCCAGATTTGCCGCATCAAATCGAGATATTGCTGCTCATAATGTTGTCCGGGAATCAAACCATCATTCTCCAACCAAATATTGTGCAAATGGTAGACCGCTCTGGTCATATGCTCAACCAAATCCGGTTGACGCAGAATCACGCAGGCACTTTTACAAGGCTCGCTAGCGATGGCTTGAACCGTAAATCGGACTGCCATATAATCGACGCACCACATCCTTTGCACCGCAAAGGCAAGCAGATCGGGAAGTAGCTCAGCCTGGTAGAGTACTGCGTTCGGGACGCAGGGGCCGGAGGTTCGAATCCTCTCGTCCCGACCAGATTGTTCGAACATGCATTCGCTTACATCGCGATCATTACCCGGTGATCACGCCATCAGAGAATAATTTTTCTCGCCGGCACCGCGGCACATCTGCTTGGAAATCTTTATTTCCTCACCATCGATGATCGCGACATCCGTGATACTCAGGCATTTGCGTCCATCCGGTTCAGCCGTCAGCGCAGTGATCATCGAAGAACCTGAAACATCCGAACGGGTTGGGCTTTGCCATTTGGCGACCGCGCCAACTTCCTCTTTCTGGACGATGGTCATCGTGGCTTCTGCGGCTTTTTCCTGTTCCTTCTCGTCAAGCCTGCAGGCAATTTCTGAGCCAATCACTGCGCCTACACCACTGGCGATCAATGTTCCCACAGTACCAAGACCGGCAGCATCACCGATAACACCGCCCAACAACCCGCCAAGCATTCCTCCGCCGGTTCTGGCCCCTTTGCATTTTTTCGATCCTGACTTCTTTTTCTTCGAGTCATTCGCAGCAACGCCAGCGCCGCCAAAGGTGCTGCCCGACATCCCTGCTGAACGGTCCATTTTTACTTTTGGTTGCGCGAGCGCCTTTTTCACATCAAACTCCGGCACTGGATATCCGCCGCATCCGGTGTTGAAACAAAAGCGATCCTGCAGATATGCGCGATCCGCTTGATAGCGGGCCTCCGCCGCTCGATAGTCCGCCAGATTGACCCCTTCAGGATCGGAATCTGCATGTTCCTTCATCATTTCCGCATAAAAGCCATCCTGGCTCTTGGGAGAATATTGCATGTTTCCGCCGACTTTATCGACGTACAGTTGTGAGATCGCCTGCTGATGTTCGATCATTTGTTGGCGGAACGGCGTCAGAATTTCGCTATAATATTTGTCCAGCTTGACTGTGCACTGATTAATATCTTCCGCTTTGTCGAACGGCATCTCAAAAACCTGGTGACTCTCCCGGCAATCGGGATAGCCTTCCTTGGGCAATTGCGGTGTCGGTGGCAGCACCGGCAATCCTGGCTCAGATGATTGTGGGGGCACGTAGGCTAGATCGGCTTCCGATCTCTGAATGCGATCCAGTGTCGGCGGGTCCTGTTGTGCAGTCGCTGCATCAGCCGATCCTCCAGCAAGATTATTCGTCATCGGCGGATTGGCATTCGAATTCAAAAGCAGCGGAGAAGCCGCAGGTTCTGGAGTGGCGTACTGAAACGAGCTGCTAACTGTCGATTTTGGCAGATTGGTCTCTGCAATCACCGTCGCCGGTTTTCTCTCTGTCTGCGGCTGTTGCGCAAGATAAACCGGACTACTCGTCATGCTAGCGCTCACAAATGGGCTTTGGGCACCGCCGGTTGCCGACAGGACATCATCCCGAACGAGGCCACCCAACATCTGAAGTGGCAAATCTGGCTGCGGCAAGCGTTTGGCTAAGGATTCCGCAAATGGTGAATTATACCCTGCCCCATCGATAACGGTCTGCCCGGGTGCAGCCGCATAGATAACCAGTGTGCCGTCAGCATCAAATTCTGCCAGCCCTTGGGAAACGGTTCGGGTCCCCTGGGCCCAGTTTTTGCCAAAGGCATTGTTACGGCACGCGTCCAGAACCACCATTCTGGTCTGCGCACCGGAAACCGATTCCATCATCCGGTCGATATTGATCGATTCATAGGGAAGGTCGAATGCGGTCTTGAGTTTTGCATCGATCGGTATCAGCCAGTTCTTCCCCTGCCCCTCGACGCCATGACCGGCATAATAGATCATGGCAACATCCGCGCCATTGGCTTTTTCCCGGAAGGTCCGAAGCTCCCGCTGGAAGCTGCTCATTGTCAAATCCAGTGCCACGACAACGTCATCAAAGCCCGCGTTGCGGGCTGAATCGGCTATGATATTAGCGTCATTTACCGGATTGGATAGCGAGTTCGTGTTCACATAGGCCGAATTGCCGATAACAAGTGCAACACGTTTAGCGTCGACCATCGCTGACCACATTGACGCTATAAATATAATCATCAAGAACCCTAGTCGGATCATTGACTGCCCCCCCATGGACTTACCGCAACGGTCAAGCGGATATTCGCCGATTGCATTGCGATGACAAGCTGTTGCGGAGACTGCGCCCCTTCTCCACAAATTGTTCGAACGCTTTAACCAAGAATCGCGAAACAAAGCAATGCTACTAACCACAAACTGCAATGCCCTGCCTTTTTTAAAAGTGCAGCCGAGACGAAATTGCCGTTAATTTTCTTATCGTTCTGCCCGCCAGATCGCCCCGTTGTGATTTGGATATCCGGTGCTGATTAGGGGCTTTTGCTGGAAGAGCAGACTATTCCTGCGGCAATCGAACGCAGCGGCCGGATGACCTTGCCAACTGGTACGCCGACCAAAAACCCGCGTGCGATAATATTGCAACGTCAGGGGGTGACATTTCCCTGTCGAGCGGCGGAGGTGAAGCTCCGCAACAAGGAAATACCATTAATGCTCTGGAATATAAGGATATTAATACGTAATCGAGCGTTAACCTTATCTTGATCATAGGTCTGTAGTTCATACAAACATGAACACGCGCGTTTTAATAGTCGATGATCGGCCAACCAATCTGAGGATTTATGCCCAGTTTGTGACGTTGATGGGGGAAAAATATTCCGCCGTCACTTTTGCTGATCCCGTTGAAGCGCTGGATTGGCTGCGTGACAACAAAGCGGATCTGATGGTGGTCGACTATCGAATGCCGCAGATGAATGGCGCGGAATTTATCCGCAAAGTCAGAATGATGCCTAGCGTCAACGATATTCCCGCTATTGTCATTACGGCCCATCAGGACCGAGAGTGTCGACTTGCCGCACTGGATGCAGGCGCCACCGACTTCCTGCAAAGCCCGGTTTCGCATGTCGAATTCTGCAGCCGCGCTTTGTCGTTGCTCACTCAAAGCAAAAAAAGTGTGACCCTTCGCAGACGTGCGTCGGAAATCGAGCGCAAGCACGCAGCATTTGACGCGTCAACATCGAGCGATGGCCCCTCGGGCAAAAGTATGCTTGAGCAAATTATCGATACAATTCCGATCATGATCAACGCAACAGACCGGTCGGGGAAATGCCTGTTTACAAACGCCTATCAATCCGCCTTGTTCGACAAGGACCCGGATGAGATGGTCGGCACCGACTTTGCCAATAATTTCGAGCCGGCTTTAGCGGCCAATAACCGCCGACGCGATGCGCTTGTTCTGAAATCCAGCCTTGCCATTCCACATTATGAAGAGAAAATCACCAGCGATGGTGTTGATCTGATTTTTCACTGCAACAAATCGCCACTGCTCAATCACAAAGGTGAAACGATTGGCGTTCTGACAACAGCAGTCGACATAACTGCCCGAAAATTTGCTGAGGAACATAGAACACATCTGGCATTGCATGACATGTTGACCGGCCTGCCCAATCGCGTGCTGCTGGCGGAAAACGTCAAAACAACTATTGAAAATTGCAAGAAATCGAACGGCGAAGCCGCTCTGTTATTGCTTGATCTGGATCGCTTCAAAATAATCAATGATACCAGGGGCCATCATAGCGGGGATGCACTTTTGCGAGAAGTCGCAGAACGCATTGCCAAGATAATCGATCCTGAAGACTTTGCCGCGCGCATTGGCGGTGACGAGTTTGCGATCATTTTGAGCAAGTTTGAGAATATTGATTCAATCAATTCGCGCTGTTCCAAAATTCTAAAGGCGATCAGCGAACCCTATGCGATCAGCGGTGTAGGCCAGGTCATTAGTGCATCAATAGGCGTAAGCCTCATCCCCAGCGATGGGGACGAATATGAGGAAGTTCTGCGCATGGCAGACCTTGCCATGTATGATGCAAAAGCCAATGGCCGAAACTGTCATCGTTTTTTCTCCGAAGATATGAACGAAATCGCACAGGCCGATGCCGCGCTGGAAAACGAATTGCGCGACGCCCTCACCGAAAATCAGTTCGCGTTGGAATATCAGCCAATTGTCGATGCCAAAACGCTGAAATATGTAGGCTTGGAAGCTCTGATCAGATGGGATCATCCCCGCCGGGGACGGCTGTTGCCGCTCCAGTTCATTCGGGTTGCCGACGATAGTGGACTGATGGATCTCCTGGGCAATTGGGTGATTGGTGAAGTATGCCGCGAAATCAAAGCCTATGCAGATAAAGGCATTGATCTTCCGCGCGTTGCGATCAACGTTTCGCCAAGGCAATTTCAAAATCATAATCTTTGCGATGAACTGCTAGCCAATATTGAAGCTAACGGCATTGACCCATCGAAGATTACCATCGAGATCACCGAAGAATTGCTGATCGACAATAATGATCAAGTCAGAACAACTCTTCAGCGCATTCGCAGTCATGGTGTTGGAATCTCGATTGATGATTTCGGGACCGGTTATTCCTCGCTGCAATATCTGAGAGACCTGCCGGCCAATTGCCTCAAAATTGATCGCACTTTTATTTCTCGCATCGAGCATAGCGCTGCAGACCGGGCCATCATTGGAACCATAGCGCATCTGGCGCATGCGCTGGGCATGCGTGTTGTCGCGGAAGGCGTTGAAAATGATGCCCAACTGGATTTGTTGCGGGTTTCGGGCTGCGATGAAATTCAGGGATTTAAAATTGCACGGCCGCAAAGGGCCGAAACTCTCGGCAAATTATTTGCCGGACGGGAGATTGATCGACCGAACCGTTCGGCTGAAGGCTGACCGACGTGCTATCCAAAATATCAAACGCGTCGCCTAAAACGCATCACCATCACATGCATCGGCACGGTGGCATGGACGGTCAATTGCGTGATCGAGAGCATGAAATGATCAAGAACCGGATCATTTTGGTAATTCTCGGTTGGTCAGTTTGCGCTATCTTGGGCGCCACCCATGGACTGATCGTCGGTTTCAGCATCTATTTCATATTCAGCATCGCGATTGCTATCGCCTATCGCGTCAATCCAAATCCTTCGAATCTGCGGCGGTTTATCGGACTGTGCACAGATTTCGGCGTCGGAGCATTTCTGTTCCAGGTCGGAGGAGAGAGTGTCGCGGCCGGTTATCCGTTATTTCTTTGGGTCATTCTCGGTAATGGCTTTCGTTTCGGAGTCATTTGGCTTTTCCTCGCTTCGGCGATGGCGGCCATGGCGTTCGGATGGGCCATGTATACCGTAGACTTTTGGCGCGAGAACCCTTCGCTATCCATCGGTTTGCTGATCGGATTGTTGGTGATACCAGCATATTGCTCGACTCTGATCACCAAAATTTCGCAAGCCAAGGAAGAGGCTGAGGCGGCAAATAAGGCAAAAAGCCTGTTTCTTGCCAGCATCAGCCATGAATTGCGCACCCCGCTGAATGCCATCATTGGCTACGGTACCCACATGCTGGACATGAAGTTGCCGGATCACCAGCATCAGATGGTCGCCACCAGCGTATCCGCGGGACGTCACTTGCTGCACTTGATCAATCAGCTACTAAACTTTTCACAGTCCGACTCTCGTGAAGAGCTACCTGATCCAAAACCATTTTCTCTGGTCGATATTCTTACCGAAGTACGCGATATCATGCAGATTGCGGCCGACGACAAGGATCTCGAAATCAACCTTCAGGCAGAGCCGAGCAGCAACCAACTCATTTCTGGTCAACTCGATTATGTTCGGAACATTCTCATCAATCTGACCAGCAACGCAGTAAAATTCACAGATTCCGGGTCGATCACCCTGAAGTGCGGTTTCGGTTCAACGAGCAACCAAGATGAGATGTGGGTCGCCGTAACCGACACCGGCCCCGGCATTCCAAAAGAAGCGCAGCAGAAAATTTTCGATGTTTTTCAGCAAGCAGATGAAACTATTGCGAGCGAATTTGGCGGAACCGGACTCGGATTGGCAATATGTCAAAAGCTGGCCTACCAAATGGGTGGCGATATTTCAGTGGACAGTGAACCTGGGATCGGCAGCACATTCACCTTGTCTTTCCCTGCAGAGTTACTGGGCGTTGAAGATAATGGCACCAATGATGATTCCGTCAGGATTTTGTCCCTCACGCGGGATGAAAAAGCCCCGGTCATTTGCAATGACGACAATCAACCGATTAAAATCGACCATGTCCAGTGTCTTCGGTCAGATGATATCGAGAAAATTCTCGATCAACGGAATCTCGGCATCTATGACATCGCTCTGCTGGATGACGCTATCGCCAGCGATCACGATGACCATTCTCAGCTATGGTCTGCATTTCGGGCAGCCAAGCTTCCTCCGGTATTATTTTCCGAAGGCAAGGCGAAAAAGCTGAAGGACCTGCAATTGCGGGCTGCTTTCGCCACTATTCTGCCCGAGGGATCGGATTTCAGTGTAATTCGTAGTGCCGCCCAGATCGGTTGTTCATTTGTCGGCCACAGTGTGCGGCGACCCTCGGAATCGACAAATGTCATCCAGCCGATCGAAGTTACACCGGTTCGAGTGCTTATCGCCGACGACAATCGAACGAATCAGATGGTGCTTGAAACGATATTGTCCAATGTCGGCCATGAAGTTACCGCAGTTGCGGATGGCGAAAAAGCGCTTGAAGAGCTCGAACAGGGCGCTTTTGACATAGTCTTTCTGGACGTTAACATGCCCGTCATGGGTGGTATTGAATGCTGCAGACTGTGGCGTCAGATTGAGGGCCCGCGAAAGCATATTCCTATTATCGGTTTGACCGCCGACTCAACCGAAGAGACCGAGAAAAAATGCCTCGATGCCGGTATGGACCTGCGAATGACAAAACCGATCGAGGCTAAGGAATTGATCGAAACAATCGCATCACAGACGGCCATCACGGTGGACCGAACAAATAGCGAAGTCAGCTCCGATCCGTTCGGAGTGGTCAGCAATATAGAAGATCGAAAGCGACCGACTGCCCCACCCGCTGTTGATCCAGCCCAGTTGGACTATCTTCTATCGATTGGTGATGAGGCTTTTGTTCAATCCATTATTGATGCCTATCTGGAAGACACTACAGAAATTCTGGCCGCATTCTGCAAGTCGGTAGACGATGAAGCTGTCGATGATTTTCGCTTTCATGCCCATGCGTTCAAGAGCGGGGCCGCGAATGTCGGCGCCAACCGTTTGGTCGAAACATGTGCAAAGCTCGAGGTAATCACGGAACAGGAATTTAACGATCGACGTTTTGAACATCTCGCAATGATCAAACAGCAAATCACCGATATTCGCGAATGTCTCGAAACCGCTCCGGCGGCGAG
>TARA_R110001606_G_scaffold261206_2_pt1 | contig 11566 bp, 7 predicted proteins | sample TARA_R110001606 | Tara Oceans TARA_R110001606 (sample SAMEA4398315) | marine metagenome | biome: Polar Biome; feature: [SRF] surface water layer (ENVO:00010504); material: water (ENVO:00002006), including particulate matter (ENVO:01000060) such as... | depth 5 m
GGCATTGAGTCAATTCCCGCTATTCCGCGATGAACCTTTTTTGTTGTGATCACCCGAAGCGGGTGGGCAGGAACAGAATAAACTCAGGCACCGTGATCAGGAAAAGCAGAACCAGCAGGTCCATGACCAGAAACCAGAAGATGCCTTTGAAAATGTCGGTGGTGGACGCCAGGTCACCGACCACGCCCTTGATCACGAACACGTTCATGCCGATGGGCGGCGTGATCATGCCGATCTCCAACAGCTTGGTGAGCACCACGCCAAACCACAGCAGGCTCAGATCGGCGGCACCGATGATCGGCAACACGATCGGCAGCGTCAGCAGCATGGCGCCGATCGGTTCCAGAAACATGCCCAGCAGCAGATAGATCACCACGATCATAAACAGGATCATCACCGTGCTGGCGCCGCCGCCGATCACCATTTCCGAGAGATAGTCACCGGCCCCGGACAGTGACAGGAAACGGGTCAGCAGGCTGGCACCAACCGCGATCACCAGCAGCGCGCCGGTGGTCAGCAGGGTTTCCAGCACGGCGTTTTTGAAGCGCTCCCAGGTCAGTGCCCGTTTGCACAGCGCCACGATGCACGACAGGAACGCACCCACCGCGCCCGCTTCGGTGGCGGTGAACACACCGCCGAACAGGCCACCGAAAATCCCCACCATGATCAGCAACACCGGCCAGGTTTCCCTGAGCGCGGCGAGCTTCTCCGAGGTGGGCACGTCTTCTTTCACCTGCGGCGCCAGGGCCGGGTTCAGTTTCACCCGGATCATCACCACCGCGATGTAACCCGCCGCGGTGAGGATGCCGGCGCTGATGCCGCCGAGAAACAGGCCGGTGATCGGCACCTGGGCGATGATGCCGTAGAGAATCATGATGATCGACGGCGGAATCAACGCGCCGATGGTGCCCGCCACCGCCACCGTGCCGGTGGCCAGTTGCGGCTGGTACCCGTGGCGCACCATCTCGGGCACCGCGATCCGGCCCATCGCCGCCGAACAGGCCACCGACGAACCGGACACCGCGGCAAAACCGGCGGAGCCGAAGATCGAGGCCACCGCCAGCCCGCCGGGCACGCCCGCCAGCCACAGCCGCGCGGCGCGGAACAAACCCTGGGTCAGTTGGGCGTGGAAACAGATGAAGCCCAGCAACAGGAACATGGGCACCGAGCTGAGCACCCAGTTGGCGGCGAACTGGTAAGGAATCAGCCCCAGGGAGCCCCAGGCCACGCCCCAGCCCATCAGATACCAGAGCCCACCGAAGGAAACGCCGATCAGCGCGATGCCAATCGGCACCCGCATGGCAATCAGAAACAGCAACAACCCCAGCGCGGAGAGACCGATCTGAACATCACTCATCGCCCTCTCCCAGCTGCTGCTTGTCGACGGCTTGCCCGCCCACCGGCAGGTCGTCCGGCGAAGCCCGGCCCTGGTCCAGGCCCGACTTCAGACCGAACAGGTAGACCACGAACTTGTACACCAGCACCAGCGTCATCAGCCCCAGGCCGGCCGGCAACACAAAGTAGGTCTGCCACACTGGAATGCTGGTGTCGCCCTGCACCACCGAGGCGCCAATGCCATGTTTGGACAACGCCACCTCCCAGGTGCGCGCGGTGATCAGCGCGAACACCACGGCGGCCAGCAACAGCGCCCAGCCTTCCAGATGTTTCTGCACCCACGCCGGCAAACGTTCGGTGACCACTTCCACCGAAATATGGGCGTTTTTCTGCTCCGCGAAGGCCAGCGGCACGAACGCGGCGACGATCATGTAGTAATGGGACACCACGGTGATGGTGCCGGGCACCGGCTTGCCGAACAGGAACCGGCACACCACATCGGCGGTCACGTGCAACATCATCAGAGCGATCGCCAGACCACCCAGAAGCGTCATGAACTGAGTCAGCCCGGAAAGCCAACGTCCCAATCGATACATATGCGGCTCCTGTCCAGGCGCATCGCTTAAGCGCCCGTTTGTTGTTATCGGCACGGCCGGATTCTCCGCACGCAAACCTTTCTCCGCGCGCCTTGCCCGGCCGGTTTTGGGACGAACCGCCCAGGCGGCAACGCGGTCACCAAACGTGGTATGAGCAAACCCTGGCAGCCATCGACCACCCGCACATCGTCGCTTCGGACGAAAGCGGTGCAACCCTCATGCCCTACCCCTCATGCCCTACCCCGAACACCGTCGGGATCAGCGTGCCTGGGGCTGGTAATCCCGGAACTGTTCGCGCAAACGCAGCTTGAGCACCTTGCCGGTGGCGGTGTGCGGCAATTCGTCCACGAACACAATGTCGTCGGGGAGCCACCACTTGACCACCAGGCCGGCCAGGTGGGTCATCAGATCCTCCCGGTCGACCTCGGCGCCGGCGCGCTTGACCACCACCATCAGGGGGCGTTCCTGCCATTTTTCATGACGGATCGCCACCACCGCCGCTTCGGCCACGCCGGGGTGGGAGTAGGCGGCGTTTTCCAGATCCAGCGAGGGAATCCATTCGCCGCCGGACTTGATCACGTCCTTGGCGCGGTCCACCAATTGCATGTAGCCATCGCCGTCGATGTTGGCGATGTCGCCGGTGGGGAAGTAGCCTTCCTCATCCAGCACGTCGCCGCCCTCGCTGCGGTAATAGCCGCTGGCGATCCAGGGCCCGCGAATGCGCAGGTGCCCGGCCTGCTTGCCATCGTGGGGCAGGCGCTGGCCCTGATCGTCGACGATCTTCAGATCAACGCCCCAGACACCTCGCCCGGCTTTTGTTTTGACGTCTTCGCGCTGGGTCTGCGAGAGCCCCTCGTGCTTCGGCAGCCAGCGATTGGCGACGCCCAGCGGGCTGGTCTCGGTCATGCCCCAACCCTGCACCACTTCCACACCGAGCTGATCTTCCAGACGGCGAATCATCGCCCGCGGCGGCGCGCTGCCGCCGATGCCGATGGTCTCGATGCACAAATCCGCCGGGTCCAGTTCCGGGTGATCGTCCAGGTACTGGAACAGCATCAGCCAGATGGTCGGCACCGCCTGGCTGAAGGTGACGCGCTCGTCGCGCATCAGGCCATAGAGATTGTCGCCTTCCATGTTGTCGCCGGGCAGCACCAGCTTGGCGCCGGCCATGGCGGCGGCGTAGGGCATGCCCCAGGCGTTGGCGTGGAACATGGGCACCACCAGCAGCAATACCGACCGCGCCGACACGGAAAAGCTGTCCGGGGCCATCGCGATCAGCGAATGCAGCACCGTGGAGCGGTGCGAATACAACACCCCCTTGGGGTTGCCGGTGGTGCCGGAGGTGTAGCACAGGCTCGAGGCGGTGCGCTCATCGAACTGTGGCCAGTGGTATTCCTCGCTCTCGGCGGCCACCAGCTCCTCGTAACAGAGCAGGTTGGGCACCTGGATGTCCGGCATGTGCGCGCGGTCGGTCATCACCACGTAATGGGTGACGCTGGTCAACGACGGCGCCAACCGCTCGACCAGGTCGGCGAAGGCGATGTCGAACATCAGCACCTTGTCTTCGGCGTGATTGACGATGTACTCGATCTGCTCGGGGAACAGACGCGGGTTCACGGTGTGCAACACCGCGCCGCTGCCGGACACCCCGAAGTACAACTCCAGATGCCGGGTGGTGTTCCAGGCCAGCGTACCGACCCGATCACCCAGCGACACACCCAGGGTGGCCAGCGCGTTGGCCACCTGTTTGGCGCGGCCGCGAAGCTGACGATAATTGGAACGCTGGGTGGGGCCCTCCAGGGTGCGCGAGACGATCTCGGTGTCCGGATGAAAGGTCGCCGCGTGTTCGATCAGCGACGAAATCAACAGGGGCTTATCCTGCATCAGGCCAAGCATGGCGCTCTCCTTGGCGGCTTTATTGTTGTTGGCTGCCCCCGCGTCTCGCGACGCGGGGGCCAGGGCGAGGGCACGGGCAAGAACCGCTATAAGCGCTCAATAATGGTCACGTTGGCCAGCCCACCGCCTTCGCACATGGTTTGCAGGCCGTAGCGCTTGCCCTGCTGATGCAGCGCGTGCACCAGGGTGGTCATCAGCTTGGTGCCGGAGCCGCCCAATGGATGCCCCAACGCAATCGCGCCGCCGTTCACGTTCAAACGTTCCGGGTCGGCGCCCAGGGTGTTGAGCCAGGCCAGCGGCACCGGCGCGAACGCCTCGTTGACTTCGTAGAGATCGATGTCGTCGATCTTCATGCCGGCTTTTTTCAGCGCCTTCTGGGTGGCGGGAATCGGCGCCTCCAGCATGATCACCGGGTCGTGGCCGATCACCGACAGGTGGTGAATGCGCGCCAGCGGCTGCACGCCCAGCGCCTTCAGGCCGCGCTCATTGACCACCATCACGCCGGTGGCGCCGTCGCAGATCTGGCTGGCGGTGGCGGCGGTCACCCGGCCGCCTTCCTGCAGCAGCTTGACCGCCTGAATGCCTTCCAGCGAGGCGTCAAAGCGGATGCCTTCATCCACGGTGTGCGTCTCGCCGTCGCCTTTGCCGTCCACGCTGCGCACCGGCAGCGGCAGAATCTCCGCCTCGAAGCGGCCGGCCTCGGTGGCGCGTTTGGCTTTCTGGTGGCTCTCGAAGGCGAATTGGTCAAGCTGGTCGCGGCTAAGATCGTATTTCTTCGCCATCATCTCGGCGCCCATGAACTGGCTGAAATCGTCCACGTCCGGGTAGCGCTCGCGAATCGCCGGGCTCATGTAATGGCCCAGCCCGTTCTTGTAGGGCAGCGCCACGGAGGTGCCCATCGGCACCCGGCTCATTGATTCCACGCCGGCGGCGATCACCACGTCCTGGGTGCCGGACATCACCGCCTGGGCGGCGAAGTGCAACGCCTGTTGGGAGGAACCGCACTGACGGTCCACCGAGGTGGCGGGCACCGATTCGGGCAGCCGCGAGGCGAGCACCGCGTTGCGGGCGATGTTCTGCGCCTGTTCACCCACCTGGCTGACGCAGCCCATGATCACGTCCTCGACCAGCGCCGGGTCGGCGTCGGCGCGCTGGAGCAGTTCATTGAGCACCTGGCCGGCCAGATCCGCCGGGTGCCAGCCGGAGAGACGGCCGCCTTTGCGGCCTCCCGCGGTGCGCACCGCGGCAACGATATAGGCTTCACTCATGGTCTTTTCCTTTGGTTAATGACAGCGCCAGGGCCGGGCCGGGTCCGGGGCGGGCAAAATCGGGCCGGGGAAAGCTCCACCCTGGCAGCCGACGGGGCCGGAAGGCGTCGTCCGAAGCGACGATTTTGCACGCTCAGCGGGGCGCCATGCGAATGGCGCCGTCCAACCGCACGCTCTCGCCATTAAAATAGCCGTTACAAATCATCGTGTTGACCAGATCGGCGAACTCATCGGGGTTGCCCAGGCGCTTGGGAAACGGCACCGACGCGGCCAGGGAATCCTTGACGTTATCCGGCAAACCGGCCATCAGCGGGGTCTCGAAGATGCCCGGCATAATGGTATTGATGCGAATGCCCTCGCCCATCAGGTCCCGGGCAATCGGCAGCGTCATGCCCACCAGGCCGGCCTTGGAAGCGGCGTAGGCGGCCTGGCCGATCTGGCCATCCTGGGCGGCCACCGAGGCGGTGTTGATCATTACCCCGCGCTCGCCGTCGGCCAGCGGCGTCAGGTCCAGCATGCCACGCGCCGCCTTGGCGTTGCAGCGGAACGAGCCGACCAGGTTGATCTGGATCACCTTATTGAATTCCTCGATCGGGAAGTGCTTGGTCTCGCCGCTGCCCTTGGCGCGGCTGGCGGTTTTGAAAGCGTTACCGATGCCCGCGCAGTTGACCAGAATGCGTTCCTGGCCAAGTGCCTCGCGGGCCAGGGCGAAACCGGCGTCCACGGTGTCCTCGGCGGTCACATCGACCTTGCAGAACACACCGCCCAACTCGGCGGCCAGGGCCTCGCCGGCCTCCTGATTGAGATCGAACAGCGCCACACGCACGCCCTGGGAGGCCAGCCGGCGCGCCACCGCGGCGCCCAGCCCGGACGCGCCGCCGGTGATCACGGCGCTGATGGAATCGTCCAATTTCATAGGGTTACCTTTGCTTGAATGGAAATAATGACCAATGCATTTGGGCGTCATCGCGACATGGCGGGAAGCAGGCTTATTTCCTGGCCGTTGCCTGGAGGCCACACCCCGTTGTGTCGCCCTTCGGGTGCCGCGACTCGGCGACACAACAAACTCGGCTGACACAACAAGGGGGGAGGCCCTCCAAAGCGGCACCAGGCGCACATAGCGCCGCCCTCTCTACAGCGCCGCTGTGGGAGCGGTCCTTGACCGCGAACCGAGCCTGAAAGGCGAGGCTGGCCTGGCAAGGGCCATTCGCGGTCACGGACCGCTCCCACACCAGAATCCAACTCCGGCGCCAGCCTGGCTGGCCTGTTCCGGCCCGGCTACAGCGCCTGTTCCCGCTCACTCCACGACCAAGAAAATTTAACCCCCACCCTGACTCCCGGCATCGTCGGATGCGACGAAATCGGCCGCCGCCAGGCCCCAGTCACACCCTGACCGCCTCCCTGCTTGAATCCGGGCGGCGGCAGGGCTAGTTTTAGCGAAACCCTGCTTTGTCATACCCACCGGTATGGCAACGCCTTTGCCTGATCCCCGGCGCCGTTATCCGGCACCTCGGAGGGCGATAACAACAAAACGGGCAGCGCCGTTTTTTACCCGGCACGGCCCGCCATCAGTGAGGCTCATCCATGCCATCCACGACCACGCCCAGCCATCTGCTCTCGATCCGCAATCTGCTCACCAGCAAGCTCAACCCGCCCACCGTTCACGCCTCGCAGATTCCCCGCGCACGCCTGCAGGCGTGCCTGCGTGAGGAAGACGCGGCGCGGGTGATCCTGGTGCAGGCACCGGCCGGGTTTGGCAAATCCACGCTCATGGCACAGTGCCAGGAGCAGCTTGAGCAGGAGGGCACGGTCACCGCCTGGTTGACCCTGGACGACGCCGACAACGATCTGCAGCGCTTTCTCTCGTGCGTGGAAACCGCCATCGCCAATCTGGTGGAAAGCGCGCCGCCGACCAGCGCGGCGAGCACCGTGGCGCTGGCCGGAACGGCCGGCGAAGACGGCGGCAAATCCCTGGGCGACACCGCGCTCGACCTGGTCGCCCGGCTGGCCGGCGAACCGGGCACCTTCGCCCTGTTTCTGGACGACTTCGAGCGCATCCATGAGCCCACCGTGCTGGGGCTGGTGCGCGAGTTCATTGACCACCTGCCGCACAATTGCCGGCTGGTGATCGGCTCGCGCGGGCAGCCGGAGTTGAACCTGGGGCGGCTGCGGGCACGCGGTCGGCTGCTCGAAATCGACGCCGAGCGAATGCGTTTTTCCCTCCAGGAAACCGGCCAGTTCCTCAACGAGCGGCGCGCTCTGGCACTCTCCGACGAGGACCTGCAGCGCATCCACGATAAGACCGAAGGCTGGGTGGCGGCATTGTGGCTGGCCTCGCTGGCGTTGCAGAACCACGCCGCGCCGGGCGAGTTCATCACCCGCTTCTCCGGTGAGAACCAGGCCGTGGCCCACTACCTCGCCGAAGACGTTCTGGCCCGCCAGCCGGAGGCGGTGCGGCTGTTTCTGTTGCGCACCTCGGTGCTGCGCTATCTGAGCGTGCCGCTGTGCAACGCCCTGCTTCCCGACACCGACAGCGAATCCCTGATCACCCTGCTCACCGAGGCCAATATCTTCCTGGTGCCGATTGAGGGTCGCGAGCGCCTGTACCGTTATCACAGCCTGTTCGCCGATTTCCTGCGCCATCAACTGGAGCGCGAACGGCCCGAGGAGCTGGCCCGGCTGCACCACGCCGCCTCGGCCTGGTTCGAGGACGATCACCGGCCGGTGCCGGCCATCGATCACGCCCTTGAGGGCAAGGATTTCCCGCGCGCGCTGGCGCTGCTCTCCAAACACGCCGAGGATCTGCTCGCCCAAGGCCGCATGCGCCTGCTCAGGCGCTGGTTCGCGGCGCTGCCCGAGGAACATCTGCAGGCCTATCCGCTGCTGCAGGCGATCCACGTGTGGGCACTGTGCTTCAGTTGCAGCCCGCGCAAGGCCATGGACCTGCTGCAAAGCAGCGGGCTGGAACACTCCCGGGACCCGCAGATTCGCCCCCATGTGCTGGCCTTGCGGCCGTCGATTCTGGGCATCATGGACGACATCGAGCAGGTCTATCAGATCGGCCGGCAGGCGCTGAACGAGATGCCCAACGGCGAGCCGTTCGCCAACATCACCCTGGTCAACGCGGTGGCCAACGCCTACGCGGTGCTGGGCAAGGAACAGGAAGCACGCCAGCTTCTCGACGGCGCCCGTGATGTGCAGGGGGTCTATGAAAGCGCCTTTAACGCCATGTACTCCGAATCGGTGGAGGGCATCATCGACCTGCAACAAGGCCGCCAGCGCCAGGCGGCGGCGCGCTTCCGGCTGGCCGCCAGCATGAGCCGCACGCGCGACGCCTTTTCGTTCATCGGCACCAACGGCAACGCCTGGGCCGGCGTGCTGCACGCCAGCTCGGTGTACGAAGCCAACGACCTGCCCCTGGCCACCCGCCTGCTCAATGTGTACGCGCCCCTGGCCCGCGACATCGGCCTGCCCGATCACATGCTGCTGGCGGACACCATGCTGGCGCGCATCGCCTTCCACGACGGCGACCTGGACAAGGCGTTTCAGATCCTCACCGTGCTGGAGCTGACCGGCCACAAGCGGCAGCTGCCCCGCGTGGTGGCCAGCGCCCGCCTGCAACGGGCGCACCTGCTGTTGCTGCAAGGCGACGACCAGGCCGCCCACGCCGAGCTGGAGCGCGCCGACGACCCGGCCACCTGGGCGCGGGTGCAACGTCTGCGGCTGCTCGCCAACGACCTGGACACCGCCCACATCGGCAAACTGCGCTGGCAGAGCCTGGTCGGCGACGCCAACCAGGCGGTGCTCGAGCTGACCCCGGCGATCGACACCGCCAGCGCCCAGAACCGCCACCGGCGTGCCTTCAAACTGCGCCTGCTGCGCGCCGCCGCCCGCCATCGCCAGGGCGACCTGCGCCACGCCCTGGAAGAGATCGAAGCGGTGCTCAAAGAGGGCTGCCGAGAGGGTTACCTGCGTCTGATTCTGGACGAGGGCCCACGCCTCGGCGCCCTGGTGGTGCGCCTGCAATCGGACATCCTCGAACGCAAACTGGACCGCCGCGAACCGCTGTTCGCGGAGTACCTGCAAACCCTGCTACAGGGTTTCGGCCCGGCGGTGTTCAATCTCTACCCCAACGGCGACGACGCCAACGCCGCCCTGCTCGAGCCGCTCACCCGCAAGGAGATCCGCGTGCTGAAACTGCTCGCCGAAGGCCACTCCAACAGCGCCATGGCGGAAAAACTGTTCGTCTCCGACAGCACCATCCGCACCCACCTGCGTAACATCAATTCCAAACTCAATGCCAGCAATCGCACCGAGGCGGTGGCGATCGCGCGGAAGGCGGGGGTGGTTTGATTTTAGTGTCTGACGTCGGACGCTAGACGCTAGACGCTAGACGCCGGACGCCGGACGCCGGACGCCGGACGCCGGACGCCGGACGCTAAGATCAAAACCCGCTACTGAGATTGTTGGCGTGTTTTCTGCCATTCATCGCAGCAAACACGCCGAGCCTTTCCGAGCCAGGGTTAAGCGTCCGGCGTCCGGCGTCTAGCGTCCGGCGTTCCGGCGTTCCGGCGTTCCGGCGCCCAACCGTTTGCCAGCCTCTTCAGCTTCCGCCACTCTTCCCCCACCACCACCCACCAAGGACCCCCACCCCCATGTTCCGACGCACCAAAATCGTTGCCACCGTCGGCCCGGCGAGCGCCGGGCCGGAACGCCTTGCCGCGCTGATCGAGGCGGGCGTCAATGTGTTCCGGCTGAATTTCTCCCATGGCAGCGCCGACGATCATCGCGCGGTGGCGGAGGACATCCGCCGTTGCGCCAGCGAGCAGGGCCGCATTGTCGCCGTGCTCGGCGACCTTCAGGGGCCGAAGATCCGCATTGCCCGTTTTCGCGATGGCCCGGTGACCCTGGACAACGGCGCCGCCTTCACCCTGGACACGGCCCTGGATGTGGACGCCGGCGACCGCCACCGGGTGGGCGTGGACTACCCGGCCCTGGCCGGCGAATGCGCCGCCGGCGACACCCTGCTGCTCAACGACGGCCTGATCGAATTGCAGGTGGAATCGGTGCGCGGCAGCCAGGTGAATTGCCGGGTGATCAGCGGTGGCGAGCTGAGCAACCACAAGGGCATCAATCGCAAGGGCGGCGGCCTCAACGCCGAGACTCTGACCGACAAGGACCGCCGCGACATCGTGCTGGCGGTGAGCCTGGAGGTGGATTATCTGGCGCTGTCGTTTCCCCGCCACGCCGACGACATTCACCAGGCACGGGCGCTGTACCGGCAGGCCGGCGGCCAGGGCGGGCTGGTGGCGAAAATCGAACGCGCCGAGGCGGTCGCCGACCCGGACACCCTGGATCAACTGATCCTCGCCGCCGACGGCGTGATGGTGGCGCGCGGCGATCTGGCGGTGGAAATCGGCGACGCCGAACTGGTCGGCGTGCAGAAACACATTATCCGCCGGGCACGGGCGCTGGACCGCTTCGTGATCACCGCCACTCAGATGATGGAATCAATGATCCACAGCCCACAGCCGACCCGGGCGGAGGTGTCCGACGTCGCCAACGCGGTGCTCGATGGCACCGACGCGGTGATGTTGTCGGCGGAAACGGCGGTGGGCGAGTACCCGCTGGCCACGGTCAACGCCATGGCGCGCATCATTCTCGGCGCCGAGCGCACCTATCAGAGCCGCCTGCCGGAACCGGTGGCCGAGCCGGGCATAACCCGCAGCGACGAAGGCATTGCCCGGGCCGCCATGTACCTGGCCAATCACCTTGAAGGGGTGCAGGCGATCCTCGCCATGACCGACACCGGCACCACGCCCCGCTTGATGTCGCGCATCCGCTCGGGCATGCCGATCTTCGCCCTCACCCCGCACGCCGCCACCCGCCGCCGGGTGGCGATCTACCGGGGCGTGCAACCGCTCGCCTTCGACAGCGCCGGCCTCGCCCCGGAACAGGCCAACCAGGCCGCCGTGGCGCAACTGCTGCAACGCGACCTGGTCCACCCCGGCGCCCGCCTGATCCTCACCAAAGGCGACGCCGTGAATCAGCATGGGGGAACGAATACGTTGAAGGTGATTACGGTGGGTGACGCTGGACGCTAGACGCTAGACGCTAGACGCCGGACGCCGGACGCCGGACGCTAAGATCAAAACCCGCTGCTGAGAGCATTGCGGCTACGCATACGGGGTTTGCTTTTCCGCAGCCGCACCAGTCATGGGTGAGGCTGGACGATTAACCCGCCTGGTGTTTCCCAGCAAACATCGCAGAAAACACGCCAAACCTTCCAGAGCCAGGGTTAAGCGTCCGGCGTCTAGCGTCAGGCGTCTACGCGGCCCTGTAGAGGGGCGTGTTTTTTTGTAGGAGAGGCTGGGCGGCATTCCGCCCAGCCAGCGACGTCTTTTAGCCGAATGGCACGGCGTTTCTGCCCCGCACCTGAGGGTTTCAGGCCGGACGCCGGACGCCGGACGC
>TARA_R110001606_G_scaffold12822_3_pt1 | contig 11533 bp, 11 predicted proteins | sample TARA_R110001606 | Tara Oceans TARA_R110001606 (sample SAMEA4398315) | marine metagenome | biome: Polar Biome; feature: [SRF] surface water layer (ENVO:00010504); material: water (ENVO:00002006), including particulate matter (ENVO:01000060) such as... | depth 5 m
GGCCCCCGTGATCCGCCGGGCGACGCCGCAATGGTTCATCGCAATGGACAAGCCGGGCCCGAACGGGAAGTCGCTGCGCGAGAATGCGCTTAAGGCCATTGACGATACCGAATTCTTCCCCGCCGTGGGCCGTAACCGCCTGCGGTCCATGGTGGAAGGCCGCCCGGACTGGCTGATCAGCCGCCAGCGCAACTGGGGCGTGCCAATCACGATCTTCGTGGACAAGAGCGGCCAGCCGCACACGGCGGCCCTGCCGGCCGACACCGCGCAGGCCATCAACGAGACGATCAAGGCCGCCATCGCCAAGGGCGGCGTCGAGGCCTGGTTCAGCACGCCTGCCGAAGACTTCCTGTCGCTGCATGGCCTTGCCGCCGCTGACTGGGACAAGGTGACGGACGTGCTGGACGTCTGGTTCGATAGCGGCACGACGCATGCCTTCGCCCTGCGCGAGCGCGGTATCATAGACCCCGAGACCGGCCAGGCCGATCTCTACATGGAAGGCTCTGACCAGCATCGCGGCTGGTTCCAGTCATCCCTTCTGGAATGCTGCGCAACGCGCGGCATGGCACCCTACAAACAGGTGCTGACGCACGGCTTCATCGTCGATTCCGAAGGCAAGAAAATGTCGAAATCGATCGGCAACACGATCGAGCCGGAACAGATTGCCAAGCAATACGGTATCGAGATCCTGCGCATCTGGACGGCGTCTGGCGACTATACCGAAGACCTGCGCATCTCCGACGAGATCATCAAGGGATCGGTGGAATCCTATCGCAAGCTGCGCAACACGGTGCGCTACATGCTGGGCGCGCTGGACGGTTACACGGCAGGCGAAGCCATCGCGGCGGACAAGATGCCCGGTCTCGAACGCTGGGTGCTGCACCGCCTGTCGGAACTGGATGCACAGGTGCGCGCCGCCTACAACGTCTACGACTTCAAGAGGGTGATGAGCCTGCTCATCAATTTCTGCGGTGTGGATCTGTCGGCCGTCTATTTCGATATCCGCAAGGACAGCCTCTATTGCGACCCGCGCGCGGAAACGGCGGATGCCTGGGACGAGGCCACGGCCGCATTCGGCAATCGCCGCCGCGCCGCGCGCACCGTCATGGCCGCCGTGCTGGAGCGGCTGCTGACATGGCTCGCGCCGGTCATGCCGTTTACGATGGAGGAGGCTCTCCTCGAAAGCCACCTGAAGGACCGCGCGCCCTCCGTGCACCTGCTGCAGTTCCCGGACACGCCGGACGGCTGGCGGGATGACGGTCTTGCGGCGCGGTGGGAGAAGATCTTCACCGTGCGGCGCGTGGTGACGGGGGCGCTGGAAGTGGAGCGCCGCGAGAAGCGTATCGGCGCTTCGCTGGAATCCACACCGCGCGTGCTTGTTGCGGACGAAGCGCTGATTGCGGCCTTCGAGGGCGAAGATGCGGGCGACCTGTTCATCACGTCAGGCGCAGAACTTGTCCACTCGGCTGAGGGCGAGGGTGGCGGGTTCACGCTGGACGATACGCCGGGCGTGATCGTCTATCCGGTCAAGGCCAACGGTGTGAAATGCCGCCGCAGCTGGAAATACTTCGATCCGGTGAGTGCCGACCCGGCTTTCCCGGATATTACGCCCCGCGACGCCCTGACGGTGAAGGCCTGGGATGCGACGCATGACTGATGAGAATCGCTTGATTGGCCCGGCGGGGTCTGCAATCTGCTGCCCATGAAGTTCAATCCGGCAAATATCTGGGCGCTGGCCCTCGTGCCTGTCGTCGTCCTGGCCGATCAGGTGACGAAATGGCTGGTCCTGTCAGAGCCGCGATTCAATGCGCTGCCGTGTCTGGATGCGCCCAGTACGTGCGGGACGATCCCTCTGCCCGGGCCGATCGATTTCAGCATGCTGTGGAACCGGGGCATGAGCTATGGATTCCTGCAATCTGAAGGCATTATGCGCTGGGTGCTGAGCGCGGTCATGCTCGTGATCGCCCTCGGTTTCCTCGTCTGGCTGATGCGCGCGGAGGGGCGGCTGCTGAAACTGTCACTGGCCATGGTTGTCGGCGGCGCGTTCGGAAACCTGATCGACAGGGTGCGTTTCGGCGCCGTTGTTGACTTTATCAACGCGAGTGACCTGTTTTTCCCATGGGTCTTCAACGTTGCCGATGCTGCAATTAGTGTTGGTGCAGTCTTGCTGTTTGTCGACCAGTTCTTACTGTCGGGCCGAAAGCAGGCTAAAGCTTGAAAAATGACGATTAAACCGATGCCAAACCAAGGCGAGGACGCCCTATCATGATGAAACCCGTACTTTTGATTGCAGCGGGGGCTGCCATTGCCGTGACCACCGCGTGCAGTTCCGGCAGCAGCGGTGCCCGCACGCCTGACGAATTCCGCGTGGTGACCAAGGCGCCATTGATCGTGCCGCCGGAATATGCGCTGCGTCCGCCGCAGGCTGGCGGCTCGCTACCAGCGGAAGTCGATCCGTCCCGCACGGAAATCGCTACCGCCTTTGGCTCGACGATCGGCAAGGATGCCAGCAAGTCTGAGCGCGCGCTTGTCGCGGCGGCTGGCGCGAACGCCGTCAACCCGATGGTCCGCTCGCAGGTTGACTATGAAGAGACCAAGACGATCCGGAAATCGTCCGGCGTTGTCGATACGCTGCTGTTCTGGCGCAAGGACAATGCGGAAGACCTTGAAGCGGCCCGCACCGACAATGCAACAGGCGGGGGCGATATCGTCATCGAGAAGTCGACTGGCTCAGCCCGACTGAAATTGCCTGGAACCTGATCACACCCAACGCGGAATACCAGAGATGATGAGACGGAGTACGCCCATGAAACGGATAATCACCGGGGGGCTGCTCGCGGTCGCTCTCCTGTTCCCGGCCGCGCTGGCGGACGATGCCGCGTGGTCGCCGGAAACCTTCACGCTCGACAATGGTATGGAGGTCGTGGTCGTGCCCGATCACCGCGCCCCAGTCGTCACGCATATGGTGTGGTACAAGGTCGGCGCCGTTGACGAAGATCCGGGCAAGTCCGGCCTCGCGCACCTTTTCGAACATGTCATGTTCAAGGAGACCGAGAATCTCGGGCCCGAGGAATTCACCACGATCGTGCAGCGCAATGGCGGCCAGCTGAACGCCTTCACCAGCTGGGACTATACAGCCTATTTCGAGCGCGTGGCCAAACCCCAACTGGGCAGGATGATGGAACTCGAGGCCGAGCGCATGGTCAACCTCAAGATCAATGATGATCCGAAGGGGCCGTTCATTTCGGAGCGTGATGTCGTAAAGGAGGAGCGTCGCCAGCGGATCGAGAACAATCCCGGTGCTATCCTGCAGGAGCAGGTATTGTCGGCGCTGTGGAAGGGACACCCCTATGAAATCACCGTGATCGGTGAGATGGACGAGGTTGCCGCCCTGACGCCGGAAGACGGCATGGCCTTCTACGAAAAATACTATTCCCCCGAGAATGCGATCCTAGTTGTCGCCGGTGACGTAACGGCCGACGAGGTGCGTGCACTTGCCGAGGCGACTTACGGCCAGATCGAACCTACCGGCACTGTGGACGGGACCCGCAAATGGGCGCCGGTTCCATTGCTGGCCGAGACGCAGCTGATCGTGCATGCTGATCCCAAGGTACGCCAGCCGATCTGGAGCCGGTATTATACCGGCCTGTCACAGACCCGGCAGCAACGCGAATCCTATGCCCTGGACGTTGGCCTGGCAGTGCTGGGCGGCGGAATGACCAGCCGGCTCTACCAGGCGCTGGTCGAGGATGAACAGATCGCCATAGACGTGAACACATATGCGTGGACAACGCTGCATGATGAAGGCCCGGCCGTTATCAGCGCCAGCCCGGTCGATGGCGTGTCGCTGGAGGAACTGGACACGGCCGTCATGGCGCAAGTTCGCGAAGTGCTGGCCGAAGGCTTCACCGATGCCGAAGTGGTGCGGGCGCGCAATTCACTGGCGGCCGAGGCGATCTATGGTCGCGACAGCCAGTCTGCTATGGCCAACACGTTCGGCTCCACGCTGGCCCTGGGCGGCACAGTCGATGACATCCTGAACTATCCTGATGCGGTTCGCTCGATCACGACAGAAGAGGCCCTTGCGGCCGTTCGCAAAGTGTTCGGAGAGGACCGGCACTATATCGAATCCGAACTCGTTCCAGCCGAAGGAGACCAGTAGCATGACACGCCTGAAGCTGATGATGGGTGCCGCGACCGCTCTGGTCCTTGGCGCATGTACGACCCAGCCGCTGCTGGAACCGGCCCCAGAGACGCTGACCGATGTCATTGCCGAACCGGCGATGAAGGTTGATGTCCACAAGGGCGACTTTGCCGAAATACAGCAATTCGTGACGCCCGGCGGCGTTTCCGTCTGGCTCGTTTCGGAACCCTCCATTCCCATCCTCTCGCTGGAGATGGCTTGGAAAGGCGGGGAAACGTCAGATCCCGACGGCCTGGAAGGCCTGTCTGATTCTGTCGTCTACAACATGAATGAGGGCGCGGGCGATCTCGACTCGCTGGGTTTCCAGACCCGGATGGAAGAGCTGAACATGAGTTTCGGCTGCTCGACCGGCAATGACTGGACAAGCTGTTCAAGCTCGATGCTGACCGACAATGCATCCGATGCGATGGATCTGATTGCCACGGCCTTCGCGGCGCCCCGTTTTGATGCTGGCCCGTTCGAGCGCTTCCAACGCGAGAACCTGATCGCCATCAAGCAGCGCGAGACAAGCGCGAACTGGCTGGCGCGAAAGGCGCTGACCGATGCGATGTATCCCGAACACGCCTATGCGCGGCAAACGAGCGCTGAAAGCATTACGGCGCTGACGCCGGACCTTGCCCGCGAACACATGCGCAAGCTGATGGTGAAGGACAGGCTGCTGGTGACCGCTGTGGGTGCGGTGACGCCGGAAGAACTGGCGCCGATGATCGACAAGGTGATGGCGGATTTGCCTGAAACGAGCGAAACCGGAACCGTTGCCGACATCGTCCTGCCAGACGCTCTGGCCGAGCCGATCATCGTCGACCTGCCACAACCGCAAAGCCTCGTTTCCTTTTCGGCGCCGGGACTGCCGCGGGATCATCCTGATTTCTTCACGGCTTATGTGTTGAACTACACGGTCGGCGGGGGTGGCTTTGAGAGCCGCCTGATGAAGACTTTGCGGGTCGAGAAGGGGCTGACCTATGGCGTCTATACGGGGCTTTCCACGTCCGATCATCTCAACACCTGGAGCGGTGGCGGACAGACAAAGAATGAAAGCGCCGGCGAGTTCCTCGCGGGCATCAAGGATGAACTCAGCCAGTTCGTCGCCGATGGCGTGACCGAGGAAGAACTGTCCGATGCCAAGGCCTATCTCACGGGTTCCTACGCGCTGGGTTTCGATTCGAACGCGAAGATTGCAGACCAGATGATGGGCGTGCGCCAGGAAGAACTCGGCATCGACTATTTCGACACGCGCAACGCCAACATGAATGCCGTGACGCTGGAAGACGTGAACCGCGTGGCGAAGGAATACCTGTCACCCGACAGGTTCACCTACGTCATCGTGGGGCAGCCGGAAGGCCTCGACTGATCATTCCTGGGTCTTGCGCGGTGTTGCGAGACCCGGTGCGGCGATGCCGCGGACATAGTCCCGGCGGAATTCATGCAGTTCTGCCGGACGTCCGCCCGTACTGGTTTCCAGGCGTCCCGTGCCTGCGACAAGGTCTGTCTTGTCCAGGGCGCGCCGGAAGTTCTGCGTATGTAACGACAGGCCGAGAATGGCTTCCACGGTGCGCTGCAGCGCCGAGAGTGTGAAACGCTCAGGCAGCAATTCGAACACGACGGGCCGGTATTTTATCTTGCCCCGCAGGCGCGAGAGCGCAGTGGCAAGAATCCGGCGGTGGTCGGAGGCCATGCTTGCGCCGAAACATGTGGTTGGCTTCGGCAGGCCGGCATCGCGGGCGCATTCCGCCACAAGCCCCGCCTCATAGAGCAGCTGATACCGCTCCAGCACTCGCTCTTCGACCCAGCGGTGGCCATCGAGGCCGAAGGTGATCCGCGCGCGCTCAAGCCGGCGTTCGTTGCCTGCCGCCCACGTGTGAAGATGCGGCGTGATCTCTGCGTCGAGCATTGCAGGCCGGCCATTGCGCAGGTCTTCCCACGGGAAGTAGCGGTACCAGCCCTGCCAGCGGGCTTCGAACTGGTCGCCGGTGGGGGCCGCTTCCGGCATCAGCGCCAGGTAGCCGACGGAGATGACCCGCGCTGATGGCGGGGCATCGGCGAGCGTCGCTTCGGGCGTCTCGCGATCCTTGTCGCCGAACGTGTAGAGCTGTTCCACATAGCCGAGTTCGAACCCGGTCTGTTCGCGGACCCAGCCGCGAAGGGACAGGTCGAACGTGCGGTGGCGTTTAGGGTCGAACGGGCCAAAGGGCAGGGCGTCTTCCCCGGTATCGCGCCGCGTGACGAGTACCAGCGGTGTGTCGTCCTGCACGGCCACCATCACGGCCGAGAGACCAATCAGTACGGAATAGGTCATCGCCGTTTGCTCATTTCGACTTCAGAGTGGAGTTGGCTGTAGCGGGAAAGAAATGCGGCCTGCGCATCGGGCACGGCAAGTGGTTTCAGCCTGAGGCGGATGCCTTCCGGCGGCTTGCCGAACAGCTTGTTGGATTCTTCCTCGGAGAACCCGGCCAGCTGGACCGCCTCGAACCAGGCCGAGATATGGTCGGCCTTCTTGATCAGCTTCTTGAGCCGCACCGGCGTTACCGGGGCCAGTTCGAACCGGATGTGGATGGCTTCCTGCAGGCGGGACTCGATAGACTTGTAGCTTTCGCCAAGCAGCGCCTTGAAGGGCGAGATCATGTCACCGATCACGTATTCGGGGCTGTCATGCAGCAGGGCCGTCAGGCAGTCGCGTGGATTGAGGCCGGGCTGAAGCTGACGGCACAGCGATTCCACGATGACGGAGTGCTCGGCCACGGAGAAGGCATGACCGCCCTTTGTCTGGCCGTTCCAGCGCGCGACGCGGGCCAGGCCATGCGCAATGTCCTCGATCTCGACATCCACGGGAGAAGGGTGGGCAAGGTCGAGCCGGCGCCCCGACAGCATGCGCTGCCAGACGCGAGGAGGTTTAACAGAACGCTTCACGGGAGTGGTCATCAGGGCCATCTTTAAGCTATTGGTAGCAAGGGTAAAGAAACGGGGGCAATCCGGTTACGAACTGACCCCATTTCTGCCTCGATTGGAAAATGCGGTGTTAAGTCCTTTCAGGCATAAGCATTGCATATCACAGGCAACAGGCCGCCTCTAAAATCCCGGCCGGGCAAGGACCAGACATGATCGACATGATGACCCAGTTCGTTTCCGGCCAGACGCTGCCATTCTGCGTGTTGCTCGGCGGCTGTATCATCGTTGTCGTCGAAGCCTTCCGTGCCAGCCGCCGCGCGCTGTGGGGCGACATGTTCGCCGAAGACCTCGAAGAATAGGCTGGCGTTTCAGGCCGTCTTTTCGACAAAGACCGATCCGGCTGAATACCCCGCCCCGAACGAGCAGATCAGGCCCTTGTCACCGGGCCTGAAGTCTCCCGAATGCTTGTGAAAGGCGATGATCGACCCTGCCGAGGACGTATTGGCATAGGTGTCGAGCACAGTGGGGCTCTCATCATCTGTCGCTTCATGTCCGAGGACCTTTGACGAGATGAGCCGGTTCATGTTGGCATTGGCCTGGTGCAGCCACATGCGGCGCAGGTCAGAGCCCTGCAGGCCAAGCTCGGCCAGATGTTCGGCAATCATGTTGGCGACCATGGGCACCACTTCGCGAAACACCTTGCGGCCTTCCTGGACGAACAGCTTGTCCGGCGCGCCGATGCCTTCCGGTGCAGCGCGGTTCAGGAAGCCGAAATTATTGCGGATATTGTTCGAGAACTCGGTCTTCAGCTTGGTGCCCATGATTTTCCAGTGCCCGTGGGGGGCAATGCTTTCTTCCTCGACCAGCACGGCCGTGGCCACGTCACCAAAGATGAAATGGCTGTCACGGTCGGTGAAGTTGAGGTGGCCGGAACAGATTTCCGGATTGACCATCAGGACAGACTTTGCGCTGCCGCTGCGGATGAAGTCTGCTGCTGTCTGGATACCGAACGTGGCGGATGAACAGGCCACGTTCATGTCGAAGGCGAAGCCGGTGCAGCCGAGCGCATCCTGAATCTCGACGGCCATGGCGGGATAGGCGCGCTGCATGTTCGACGCGGCGCAGATGACGGCGTCAACGTCTTGAGGTTTGCGGCCGGCACGCTCAAGCGCCTCGCGCGCCGCCAGAACGGCCATTTCGGCCATGACGGAGATCTGCTCGTTGGGACGTTCGTCAATCCGCGGGGCCATGGTTTCAGGGTCGATGATGCCGTCTTTGTCGACCACGAAGCGCGACTTGATGCCTGACGCCTTTTCGATGAATTCGACCGAGGAATGGGTTTTCGGGTCAACCGTGCCCGCGCCGATCTCGGCTGCGTAGGCGACATTCCAGCTGTCGGCCCACGCATTGTAGCTTTTGACGAGTTCTTCATTGGAAATCGCATGCGGTGGCGTCCAGAGACCGGTCGCCGATATGACTGCAGTTTTCATCTTGCCCTCAGGGTGAGCGCATTGGGGTCTGCGCCTCGAATGATCGCTAATTCAATGAACTAGGTCTAAACCGCGTTTGGCTCAGGGTCGAGAGAAGACATGCACACGTTTATTCTGGCCAGCGCAGACCGGAATCGGTTGTCTGTTTGGCCGCCTCGGGCGGAACACCATGCGCTTCGGCCTGCGCCTGGCGGTCTTCAGCCTCTTGTCGGCGGGCCTCAAGGCTATCAGCCTGGGCCCGGTCGGCGGCTTCCAAAAGTGCGATTTGTGTCTTGATGCAGGACGCGCGGGCTTCAGGCCCCGGCGAGCTGGCGCAGCGGTTCCAGGCGACCTGCTTGCGGTAGTCAACGCCGGAGGTGGCCGTGCAGGCTGCGAGCAGTGGCAGGCTTGCGAGTGTAATGATGGCAAAGCGTTTCATGATCCGGACTCCTGTATAGCTTTATGGCGCGGGCAAGTTACATCATGGTCATTCACCATGCCGACTGCCTGTGCCCAGGCGTAGACGATCGTGGGGCCGACAAACTTGAAACCCCGTTTCTTCAGGTCCTTGGACATGGCTGTCGACCAGTCGGTGAATGTCGGGGCCTGCCGGAAGTCCTTCCAGCGATTGACGATGGGCTTGCCGCCCACCCAGTTCCAGCAATAGTCCGAGAAATCCTCACCCGCTTCGGCCATGTCGAGGAAGGTGCGGGCATTGCCGATCGTGGCTTCGATCTTTTTCGGACTGCGGATGATACCTGGGTTCTGAAGCGCCTTCGCGATGCGGGCCGGTGTCCAGCGGACAAGGCGCTCGGGGTCGAAGCCGTCGAATTCCTCCCGAATGGAGTCGCGTTTGCGCAGGATCGTGATCCAGGACAGTCCGGCCTGCATGCCGTCCAGCTGGAGCTTTTCCCACAGCGCGCGCGGGTCGCGCTCCGGCACGCCCCATTCCGTGTCATGGTAGCCGCGATAAAGCGGGTCATCAAGCGGCGCCCAGGCGCAGTGGAGCGCGTCAGTCATTGGCGGCCGACAGGGCGATCAGTTCGAGGTCCAGCCAGGCCGGACGGTCGATGGTGATGGGGCGGCCGCCGCAGGTGAAGGCGTGGCCGGCGGCTTCGGCCGAGACCAGCCGGTCGGTGCGCAGGAGCGCAAGGCCGTGGGTGCCTGACACGCTGGAAATGGTACCGATGGAGGAACCGGCCAGCACGTCGGCGCCGACTTTCAGGCCGTCGCCGTGAACGGGCAGGGTGCGCTTGCGGATCTTGCCCTTGCGCTTCATGCGGCTGGCGACTTCCTGGCCGACAAAGCAGCCTTTCCTGTAGTCGATCCCGCCCATGACATCGAGGTTCACGTCGGTCGGGAAAACTTCCGAGCCGCGGTAGTCCGCGCCCCATTCGGGAACACCGGCGGCGATTCGGGCGGCGTGCCATTCCTCGCGGGTCATTTCGAGGCCGATCTCGGCCTTCGGTGATATGGCGCGGTGGGGCAGGTGAGTGGAGCGGACATCGACCCAGCTTCCTTCGGTGACGACATCTTCCGTCAGGCGTTCGATCACGACGTCCGAGCGCAGGCGAAACAGCTTGAGCCGCTTTTCCAGTTCATCCGCGGCGCCGCTGTGCACATCAAGATAGATATTGTCGAGCGACAGCATGGCCAGGTAATCGGCGATAATCTTGCCTTGGGGGGTCAGCAGCGCGCCATAGCGCATCTCGCCGGTGTTCCAGTTGTCGACGGAATGTGTGACCGTGCGCTCGAGCAGGGCCAGCATGTCCGGGCCGGACAGGCGGATGATGGATCGGTCGGGAATGATGCGCTTTGACATACGGTCAACCTAGTGGGCGCTGAGCGGTTTGTCAGTGTCTTTCGTGCTGTGCCCGCGCGCGACTGCACTCGTACGGGATGACAGGTGCCGCGCGCAGTAGCATAAGGAAGCCATGATGAAGACATTTGACCTGATCCTGCGTGGCGGCACCGTTGTCACACCCGGCGGCCAGACCCGCACCGATATTGGCGTACGCGGCGAGCGGATCGTTGCGATTGGCGACCTGTCAGGCACCAGCGCGGGCGAGACCTATGACGCCATCGGGCTGCACATATTGCCGGGCGTGATCGACAGCCAGGTCCATTTCCGTGAGCCGGGGCTGGACTGGAAGGAAGACCTTGAGACCGGCGCGCGGTCTGCTGCGCTGGGCGGCGTGGTTGCGGTGTTCGAGATGCCGAACACCAATCCGTCGACGACCAGCCCCGAAATGCTGGCCGACAAGCTGGCTCGCGCCAAGGGGCGGATGGACATTGACCATGCCTTCTATGCGGGCGCGACGCACCACAATTTCGGCGTTCTGGCCGAGATGGAGGCCACGCCGGGCTGCTGCGGCGTCAAGGTGTTCATGGGGGCGTCCACGGGTGACCTGCTGGTGCAGGATGATGAAGGCGTTGAGGCCGTGCTGCGCGCGATCAAGCGCCGGGCCGCATTCCATTCCGAAGACGAGTACCGGCTGGCTGAGCGCCGCGAGCTGGCGGTGACGGGAGACTGGCAAAGCCACATTGTCGTGCGGGACGTGGAAGCGGCGGTTTCGTCGACGCGGCGCCTGCTGCGCATCGCGCGGGCCTGCGGCAAGCGTATCCATGTGCTGCACATTTCCACCGCTGAAGAAATGGAATTGCTGCGCGACGCCAAGGATGTCGCCAGCGTGGAGGTGCTGCCCAACCACCTGACGCTGGCGGCGCCCGATTGCTACGACCGGCTGAAGGGCTTTGCACAGCAGAACCCGCCGGTGCGCGAACAGCGCCATCAGGATGCGCTGTGGCGTGCGCTCAATGCCGGGATTGTCGATGTGCTGGCCACCGACCACGCGCCACACACGATCGAGGAAAAGGAACGGCCCTATCCGGCGAGCCCCAGCGGTATGCCGGGCGTTCAGACGCTGGTGCCGGTGATGCTGACCCATGTGAATGACGGCAAGCTGAGCCTGCA
>TARA_R110001606_G_scaffold7780_5_pt1 | contig 11499 bp, 6 predicted proteins | sample TARA_R110001606 | Tara Oceans TARA_R110001606 (sample SAMEA4398315) | marine metagenome | biome: Polar Biome; feature: [SRF] surface water layer (ENVO:00010504); material: water (ENVO:00002006), including particulate matter (ENVO:01000060) such as... | depth 5 m
CAATCGCGACCTTCCCCAGCTTGTGAATTTTGTGAGCTCGCTTACGATGGACCAAAGATTCATGCGTGACTGAGTCGACAGCTACACACTCAATTGCGAGTTTCGGGGAAATAATGGTCTGTGTGAGGCGTGTGGTTCGGGCGCACTGAGGAATTGAGCTCCGTATCCCGCTAGCTTGCCGCCATTATCTCTGCCGTCGGGCTCAGCGCCCGGCGCTGCGGGGCGCGAAGTCAGAATGGGGTGGGAAAAGAATGATGTTTGCTCTCGCCATACATAATATGAACCTTGTCTCTTGTTGTGGTGCAATCTCGTTCGAGAGCCATGTTGATGCGATTATTGGGAACTGACATGACGACGCCAGCTACTGACAGAAACACGCTAGAAGAAGAATACGAAGCTATACTGGCCCAGTTGCCGAGCCGTGCGCCGATATATCTGCCAACCGACAAAATTCCTTTGGAAGAGAAGGTCCGAACGTTACCCCATGTCGTTCAAATATATCGACAGGACCTGGACGCTGTATACCGGCCGCGGCTTCGAGCTTTGCGCGAACAGTTCCGAGGTAAGAAACGCTGCTTTTTGATTGGCAATGGCCCCAGCCTGAATGAAACCGACCTGTCGGTCCTCAAAGACGAGGTCACGTTTGCGGTCAATGGGTTCTTTCTCAAGGCAAAAGAGCTTGATTGGACGCCTACTTTCTATTTGGTCGAGGACCATCTGGTCGCCGAGGACCGGGTAAAATTCATCAATGAATTTAAAGGTCCAATAAAGCTGTTCCCTGCTTATCTTGGGTATATGTTTGAAGCCTCAGAGGACACGATTTTCTACAATCACCGTCCCCGAAAGAGCTACCCGCATGGCTTCGACTTCTCCACTGAAGCCGACAAGATCACATATACCGGCTGCACGGTAACATTCTCGATGATGCAGATCGCAGCTTACCTCGGGTTCGAAGAAATTCATCTGATTGGGGTGGACGCCAGTTATTCGCTTCCTAGTGATGCCAAGGAGAGCAAGGATTACGGCGTTGGTGTGCTGGACATGCAATCCGACGATCCGAACCATTTCGACCCCGACTATTTTGGCAAGGGATATCGTTGGCATGATCCTCAGGTCGACAAGATGGTCGAAGCCTATAGCGAGGCTCGCCGCGTCCTGCAGGGGACGGGTCAGACGATCTATAATTCCGGAATTGGCGGCCAGCTTGAGGTGTTTGAGCGGCGGAAATTTCACGAGATTTTCCCTCACGCACGATCTCCGGAGGAAATGTCGGCTTTAGTTGATGCGGGTCGCTATTCGCGTCTGTTGGTGCTTGACATGACGCCGTTTGCGAACGGGACGGCAACGGGGGAAATCAAGGCAAACCTTCTCGGCGGCTGGCCGAGCGACCGGCTGCTGCAAATTGCGCGGCACGGCAAGGACGGTTTCGCGCTTGTCCGGCCGGATAGAGACGGCGGCTATAAGTGCGAACCTTGCTCCGCAGAAGATGCGCGAGAGGCCGCCCACGGCTTTGGTGCAGATGCTGTCCTCTACCGCCCCGTCCCGGACGTGCCTTGGCTGCACGCCTTGGCAATGCAGCTGCTGCAGACGCTCAACAAGCCGATCATCATCTGGGTCATGGATGATTGGCCGCGCGACTTGGCTGCGCGGGATCCCGACCAGTCGCGTATGTTCGATCGAGACCTTCCGATCTTGCTGGAGCATGCGCAGGTGAGGCTGTCTATTTCGGAGGCAATGTCCCGGGAATTCAAGACGCGGTACGGAGTCCCATTTCTGCCGTTGGCGAATGGCGTTCACGCCAGCGACTGGCCGGCGCGTGAGCGCTCTGTTGATCGGAGTTTGCGGATTCGCTACGCCGGCGGTCTGGCAGCGAATATGCAACTCACAAGCGTTCTGCGGCTGGCCAGGGCGATAGAGCGTCTCGGGCAGGCCGGGCATGCGGTGTCGTTGGAGATCAGCACGCAGCCATGGTGGTTGCGCGAGGCCAAGGACGAATTCACCTCCTTCGAATTCACGACGATCTCTGACGTGTCTCGCCCGCCCGAGGCGTATCGGAAGTGGTTGCGTGAAGCTGATGTTGTTGTAATTGCGTATAATTTTGATGAAGCCACCATGCGTTACGTGCGCTACTCCATGGCCAATAAATTGCCGGAGTGCCTGGCGTCAGGGGCGGTGCTTTTGGCGCATGGTCCATCCGAGGCAGCGACTATCGAACATCTCAAACGCAACAATCTTGGTGTTGTTGTCGATCTTGCGAGTGACGAAGCGCTTGAAACAGCCATTCTGTCTCTAATCAAATCCCCTGAGCGCCGCCAGGCTCTCGGCGAAGAGGCCCGAAATTTCGTTTTCGAAAACAATAACTTGGAGACCTTGCGCGACACGCTCCGTCAGATCGTATCGGGCGCCGCGGCTTCCGGCGGTGGTGGGCTACCCAAGTCCGGCCGGGATCATAGGTCTGTCAGCGGCTCCGCTCCCATAGACAAAGAGGCTCGTGGGCCAAGTAGCCGGAATGAGACAATTGAGCCAGAAGTTCAGCCCGGGAGGCATGGCGATCAGATTCAGCGTGGCCGAAATCGGCCAAGCGTCCCGGAAAGCTCACCTGTTCACGCTGAGCGCAGCCGGGCACGGCCGACGAATGCTCAGATGGTTGATCGAGCGTCTGACATGTTGAGCGCCGATATTGCTCCCGCGGTATTCTGTCTCTCGGGTGTGGATCGCGCAGCGGTGTCAGCGCGGATGGGGCGTGCATTGAACGAGGTTCCTCGCCAATTCACACCCTCGGCCTTGGCTTCGGCCGTGGAAGGCGGGCGTAGTGCCGTCGTCGTTTATTGCGAGGCGGAAGAGCAGTTGGTCTCGGCCATGGTTGCAGGACTGAGCCCAAGCCAGGTCCTGACCGACTGGAGCTCTGAAACGGCCCAAATGCTGCAAATTCGCAGTCAGTCGCGCCGGCGGATTTTTTTGGTGCGGAACCGCCACTTCCTTCATGGCACGAATGAGGACTTGAACCTGCTTCAGGAAATGGTTGCACTTTCCATTGGGGGCGCTCCGGTCGTTGATGATGGTTTGGCGGCAGATGGATTCTATCGGGTGCTCGCGCGGCAGCTTCTGGCGGACTCACCGAAGGCTCAATCACTGGGCCTCGAACTCGACGCAAGCAGTCTGCCCTGGGCGCGCGCGGAGGTGATGGTTGATATCGATGCTGTCTACGAGCAGAATCAACAAGTCTTGTCCAATCTGGAACAGCAATGTGAAGCGCTCACCGCTGCGGAATCGTCGCAAGCGCGGTTGCATGATCAGATCGGGCGATTGCGGGAGGAGCTGCTGGGCCGCGGCGCACAGGCAGATCGAGAGCGTACGCTTTCCGAGCAAATAGAGCAGCTTCATTCAGAACTGCGCGTCGGGAAAGACCGTTGCGCGGCCCTTGCTCAGCACGTGTCCGCAGTGGAGGCGCAGCGCGATGAAATTTTGCACTCTTCTTCATGGAAGCTGACGAAACCTCTGCGCGCTATGAAAGAGATGTTCGGTGGTGCCAGCAGTAAGAAGATCGATTGATATGATCCAAGCGCAGACAGGTAATCATCACCGCACCATCATTCATATTGGCGCAGGCGACGGAGTTGAGCTTGACGGGTATCTTGCAGGTGATGCTGAACGCATCATTCTGGTTGAGCCTGAACCCGACCGTGCTGCGGCCCTCGAGCGCCGTTGCGGGAATGATCCGCGGACATTGGTCATTGCGGCAGCGCTCACTGGCGCGGTTGGCGAGGCGGAGTTGAAGACCTTCAACATCCGCGCACTGGATGGCCTTTGTTCCGCTGAGGCGGCAAAGAGCATTTATCCGGGCTTGCGCCTCCTCAATCGTATGGTGGTCCCTACATTGTCGCCGGGTCGGTTGTTGGAGAAGACCGGGGCGCTTTCTGGTCCTGCCCGCGTCATACTTCACGCGACTGGGATGGAGGCCGATATATTGCGGGCCTGGCCGACCGAAGATCTGCATTCCACAATTGATACAATTGAGTTGCGGTGCACCGCTTCAAGCCTGTTCGAGACCGGGAGCGACCTGGCGAGTTTGCGCGAGCTGGCACAAAGTCTGGGGCTCGAAGAGGTCCAATCGGACCTTTCGGACCCTGATTGGCCGAAACTGGTCTTGCGGTCGAATCCGTTGCGCCTGCAACTCGACGCCCAGCATTTGTTGAATCATCAGCTTGAGGTCAAGCTGTCCGAAGCTGAGAAGGCGGTCGAATCGGCTATTGAGGCAAGGGCGGCGCGGGACGTTCGGATCAAGGAGCTTGAGGCTCAATTCGTTCAAGCGGAAAGCGCGCACAAGGCGGCCGAAGAGGCGAGCCGAGTCGAAGCCGAGAAAGCGCTCAAATCTACCATCGCAACGATGGGCGCTCGGGACGTGCGGATCAAGGAGCTTGAGGTTCAACTCGTTCAAGCGGAAGGCGCGCACAAGGAAGCCCAAGAGGCGCTCAAATCGGCGACTGACGCGATGGCGGCGCGGGACGTTCGGATCGAGGAGCTTGAGGCTCAACTCGCTCAAGCTGAAACCGACCGTAAATCAGAGCATGCAAAGGCCGAATCCCTGCAAGAAACTCTGATTGCTCGGACGGCCGAGCATGCTGCGGCCCGGTCCGATCTCGCGGTAGCCCTGCGGATGCAGGCGATGCTGCAAGGTGATTTGCGCGATCTACAGACCCGCTATGCCGAGACGTTGAGCGTGCGACAACAACAGGAAGATCTGCTGTGCAAGCTGACGCCGCGTCTGCAGGAAGCGGCCCGGCACATCCAGGATCTTTCGGTCCTGCAGTCGGAGGAGCCGGATCAACTCGGCCAGGCCAAGGCCAAAAAGCCGCGGGGCCGCAGGCCCAAAACCCTGCCGGGCGCTTGAGAATGGTCTCCGCACCCACAGGCGTCGCTTCCGAGGCCCTTCTCGAGACGCTCGACGAGGCCCTGAGCCTCCTTGGGGAGTATGCCTTCGAGGTCCGGCAAACGGCGGACCCTTTGCCGAGTCTTCTGTCTCAGTGTGAGGCCTTTTGTGATTCTGTCCCTGAAACGGAGCCGGTGAGGACTATCCACCATATGGCCAGTTCTGGCGGGACCATGATCTCGAAATGCCTGGCGGCGCTGCCGAATACGTTGTTATTGAGTGAAATCAATCCGCTCAGCACGCTCCACATCCGGGAGGGTGAAAAGCAGTTTTCGCCGACCGATCTGCTGCTCGCCTTGCGCAAGGCTGTGCGGCCCCAGGACGAGGACACCCTGATTCGTGTCTTTCTGAGCTCGATGACGGCGCTGCGCGCTGAAAGCGCAGCAAAAGGTCTGCGGCTTGTCCTGCGGGACCATCCGCATTCCAGTTTCTGCACCACGGCGGAGGCCGCCGCCCGCCCGACCCTGTACGAACTCCTGGCACCTGAAATGCCGTGCCGCTCCGTTGTGACAGTGCGTCATCCCCTCGATTCCTACCTGGCGCTGCAGCAGAATAAGTGGCTCCATTTCTCGCCATCCACGCTCGAAGAATATGCGGTGCGCTATGAGGCGTTTCTCGACCGGCATGCGGGCATTCCGGTGTGCCGTTATGAGGATTTCGTCGCCGATCCCGAGGCCACGCTTGAACAGATTTGCGGTTATCTGGAACTGCCGACAATGGCGGGTGTGCCCGAGCTGATTTCCGCCGTCACCTTGACCGGAGACAGCGGTCGCCGCAGCGCGATTATTGAAGCTCGTCCGCGGCGCCCGGTCCCCGATGAGCTGCGCGCTGCGGCGCTGGTAAGCAAAACCTATCAGCGGCTGTGCGAACGCTTTGATTACACAAGTGCGGCGGATTGAGCCGGTCAGACCGGCGGTTCCCCGACAGGTTTGGGGTGTTGAAACGAGGGCACGGCCGGAATCCTGACAGGCTGGGTGACTATTTTCAGGGCCCGAATTTTTGGCCAGGTGAATACGGTTTTGAAAATATCGTCTGACCGGCTCCTCGACCTGAACTGGTTTGTGGGCCTGCTGGATGTTCAATGCGGAGTAGACGGGCATGTGCGGAATAGTCGGCGTTTCGGGACGGGCAGGAGCAAAGCATGTGTTGCTTGAAGGGCTTCGGCGCCTTGAGTACCGCGGATATGATTCGGCGGGCATCGCCATCCAGTGCGATGATGGATCACTGACCCGGGTGCGTGCGTCGGGCAAGGTCGCTGCGCTCCTGGAGATTACGCCGGAGGCCCTGGCTGGCCCGAGCGGTATCGCCCACACCCGGTGGGCCACCCATGGTGCGCCGACCGAAGCCAATGCCCATCCGCACCGTGCAGGGCGCGTCTGTCTGGTCCACAACGGCATTATCGAGAATTTCAAACCGCTGCGTGACGAGCTCATCGCCGACGGGCGGGTCTTTTCCAGCGAGACCGATACCGAGGTTGTGGCGCATCTCCTCGATCGCGCTTTGGCGAGCGGCGACACGCCGAAACAGGCCCTGGCGGCGGTTCTCGAGCGTTTGCAGGGGGCCTTCGCGCTGGCGGCCATTATTGAAGGCGAACCGGATTTGCTGCTTGGCGCGCGCCGCGGGGCGCCGCTGGTGGCGGCCATTGGTGACGGGGCAGGCTTCCTCGCCTCGGACATTCTGGCAATTGCCGGAGAAGCCCGCTCTGTCGTCTATCTTGAAGAAGGCGATGCCGTTCTGGTCCGGCGGGATTCCCTCGAGATTTTCTCGGCAGGCGGAAAGCCGGCGACCCGTCCGATGGTGTCCATCCCGCAGTCTGCCGTCCTGGCCGAGAAGGGCAATTACCGCCACTTCATGCAGAAGGAAATTTACGAGCAGCCGGAGGTCGTGGGCCATACGCTGAGTGGCTATCTCGACGCCGTCGCCGGACAGGTGCGCGACAGGCCCGGGATTGATTTTGCCGCGGCCTCCCGGCTTCTCATCGTTGGCTGTGGCACGGCGTCCTATGCCGGGCAGATCGCTGAATACTGGTTCGAGGCGCTGGCCGGGATCCCGGTCGAGGTCGATATCGCCTCGGAATTCCGTTACCGCCAACCGGCCTTCATGCCGAATGACGTGGCGCTGTTTATCTCCCAGTCCGGCGAGACCGCTGACACGCTCGAAGCGATGCGGATGTGCAAGGCTGCGGGGCTGAAGACGATCGTGCTGGTCAATTCGCCCCATTCCTCCATGGCGCGGGAGGCTGATATCGTGGCACCCACCATGGCCGGACCGGAAATCGGTGTCGCCTCGACCAAGGCCTTCACCTGCCAGCTTGCTTCGCTGGCAGCGCTCGCCGTCCTGGCCGGCGTTCAACGTGGCCGGATCGATGCCAGCGAACAGGCCAGCCACGTCACGCGCCTGATGAGGATTCCCGGCCTGATGGCGCAGGCCCTGCACATCGAGGACCAGATCAACCATCTCGCCAGCGAGTTGGCCCAGGCCTCTATCGTGCTCTATCTCGGGCGCAATGAATTCTTCCCGATGGCGCTGGAAGGGGCTCTCAAGCTCAAGGAAATCAGCTATATCCACGCCGAGGGCTATGCCGCAGGTGAGCTCAAGCATGGACCGATTGCCTTGATCGAAGACGATGTCGCTGTGATCGTCATCGCGCCTCACGACCACCTCTTCACCAAGACTCGCTCCTCGATCCAGGAAGTGCGTGCGCGTGGAGCCCGCGTCATCGCAATCACTGACGATCTTGGCGCTGCCGAACTCGAGGGGGAAGCGAGTTCCATCATCACGCTGCCGCGAGCAGAGGGCCTGGCTGCGCCGCTCGTCGCGGCCGTGGCGGTGCAATTGCTCGCCTATTACGTCGCGGTCCACAAAGGTACCGATGTCGACCAGCCGCGCAATCTGGCCAAATCGGTGACGGTAGAATAGCGAAATTTTTCGTGACTTTATCGGGCCTGTAGCGCGGTCTATAGGGCGCTCAGTTTCCATGGCGTGACGTGTTTGCGTCCCGCATATTCTTCAAGACCGGGAAGTCCCATGACCGAAATGATCCCCTTCATCGACCTCAAGGCCCAGCGTGGCCGCATTGGCGCCCGCATCGATGCGGCCATTGCCAAGGTATTGGATGAGGGCCGCTATATTCTGGGACCGGAAGTCACGCAGCTGGAGGCCGATCTGGCGGCGTTCAACGGGGAAGGGCGGGCACTGAGCTGCGCGAATGGGACAGATGCCATTCTCATCCCGCTGATGGCCTGGGAGATCGGGCCCGGCGACGCGGTCTTCGTGCCGAGCTTCACCTTTGCCTCGACTGCCGAAGTCGTGGTGTTGGCCGGCGCTTCGCCGGTTTATGTCGATATCGATCCCGACACCTACAATATGTCGCCCGCCAGCCTGGCTGCAGCGATCGATGCCGTGAAGGCGAAGGGCGAGCTGACACCGCGCGCTGTCATCGCCGTCGACCTGTTCGGTCAGCCGGCCGATTACCCGGCGCTGGCGAAGATCACGCGCGCTCACGGCATGAAGCTTATCGCCGACGGCGCACAAGGCTTCGGTTGCACGCTGGACGGCCAGTCCTCGCTGCATTGGGCCGACGTGCTCACCATCAGCTTCTACCCGGCCAAACCGCTCGGTTGTTACGGTGATGGCGGCGCGGTGATGTGCAAGGATGATGCGCTGTATGATCTGATGAAGTCCGTGCGCGTGCATGGTGAGGGCAAGGAGCGCTATGAGTATGCGCGCATTGGCCTCAATTCCCGCCTAGACACTATCCAGGCGGCGGTACTGATCGAAAAACTGCGCGTCTTCGGTGCGGAAATCGAAATGCGTCAGCGTGTTGCTGATCGCTACGCCGCCGGTTTCGGCAATCAGGTCAACTGGCCGCGCGTGCCCGCCAATGCCCAATCAAGCTGGGCTCAATACACGATCGAAGTGGCTGATCGCGACGGGTTCCGCGCCCATCTCGCAGCGAAGGGCGTGCCGAGCGCGATCTATTATCCAATCCCGCTGCATCTGCACGATCCCTATGCGCCATACCCGATGGCGCCCGGCGGTCTCCCGGTGACCGAGGCCGCTGCACATCGCGTCGTGTCGCTGCCGATGCATCCGGACATGTCGGATGCGCATATCGATCAGGTGATCGAAGCCGTGCTGAGCTATCCGGCCGCGCATGGTTGAACGGTGCGGGCTGACCCGGTTTGCACGTGAAGGCGCTATCGGGTGGTAATTGCCGCTCACCTATCCTAAATCGCATTGATACGGGGCGTGTCCGGGCTTTGGCCTGCGTTTGAAGCGTCCCGGCCAGTGAGGACATGATGAGCACCATTCAGGACAGCGTCCGCGCCTATGCGAAGCGGTTTCAGAGCCCCCGGCACCGGGATCGCCCGCTCTCCGCTCATCTCAAGGCGCTTGAATCGGAAAGCATGCACATCATGCGCGAAGTGGCCGCTGAGTTTCAGCGGCCGGTGATGCTGTATTCGGTCGGCAAGGACTCGGCGGTGATGCTGCATCTGGCGATGAAGGCTTTCTATCCCTCCCTGCCGCCCTTTCCACTGCAGCATGTCGACAGCACGTTCAAATTCCGCGACATGATCACCTTCCGCGATGCGATCGCCGCCGAGCTGGGCTTGGAAGTCCGCGTCGAGATCAATCAGGACGGCGTCGAGCGCGGCATCAACCCCTTTGATCACGGCTCCAATCTGCACACCCAGGTGATGAAGACCGAAGCGCTGCGCAATGCGATGACCCGGCATAAATATGATGCCGCTTTCGGCGGTGCGCGTCGCGACGAAGAGAAGTCGCGTGCCAAGGAGCGCATCTTCTCCTTCCGCGACGGCCATCATGGCTGGGACCCGAAGAACCAGCGTCCCGAGCTGTGGCGCAATTATAATACAAAGATCAAACCGGGAGAATCGATCCGCGTCTTCCCGCTGTCCAATTGGACCGAACTCGATATCTGGCAATATATTCTCGAGGAAGACATCCCGATTGTGCCGCTCTATTTCGCGGCGCACCGGCCGGTCGTGGAACGCGACGGTCAATGGATCATGGTCGATGATGAGCGCATGCCGATGGCCGAAGGCGAGAGCCCGGAGCTGCGGCTGGTCCGCTTCCGCACACTGGGCTGTTATCCATTGACCGGTGCGGTTGAGTCCGGTGCGACGACGCTGGAGGAAATCGTGCTGGAAATGCTCACCGCCCGGACTTCGGAACGGTCGGGCCGCTTGATCGACCATGATGAGTCCGGTTCGATGGAGAAGAAGAAGCGGGAGGGCTATTTCTGATGAATGAGCTGACCCCGCCTGCGGACCTCATGGACCGTCTGACACAATCCGGCGGCCATGGTGTGCTGCGCTTTCTGACCTGTGGCTCCGTGGATGACGGCAAGTCGACCCTGATCGGCCGCTTGCTCTACGATTCAAAGCTGTTGTTCGAGGACCAGCTCAGCGTGCTGGCTCGCGACAGCCGCAAGCATGGCACGGTCGGCGAGGAGATTGATTTCGCCCTGCTGCTTGACGGTCTCGAGGCCGAGCGCGAGCAAGGCATCACGATTGATGTCGCCTATCGCTATTTCGCGACCGAAAAGCGTAAATTTGTCGTCGCCGATACACCGGGCCATGAACAGTACACACGCAATATGGCGACGGGTGCCTCAACAGCGGATGTCGCGGTGATTCTGATCGATGCCCGCCGCGGTGTGCTGGTCCAGACGCTGCGCCACACCTATATCGCGCGCATGATGGGCATTCGCCACGTTGTGCTGGCGGTCAACAAGATGGATCTCGTCGATCATTCGCGCAGCCGCTTTCACGAGATCGTTGCGGAATATTTCAAGAGCGCGGAGAGTCTGGGCTTCCAGACGATCACGCCGATACCGATATCGGCGCGGTTCGGGGAAAATGTCACCCGACGCAGCGAAAACATGAGCTGGCACACCGGCCCGACCTTGCTTGAGCATCTGGAGCTTCTTGATGTCGATGCCGAGGTTCAGAACCAGCCTTTCCGCATGCCAGTGCAATGGGTCAATCGCCCCAATCTCAATTTCCGCGGCTATTCCGGCATTGTTGTCTCCGGCTCGATCAAGCCGGGCGATGCCATTATTGTGGCCAAATCGGGCACGGCAGCGAATGTCAGCCGCATTGTCACCGCCGATGGCGATCTCGACGAGGCGGTGGCGGGCGATTCCGTCACCCTGGTTCTCAATCAGGAGATCGATATTTCACGCGGTGATGTGATTTCCTCTGCCGAGGAACGGCCAGAGGTTTCCGACCAGTTTGCCGCTGAAATCCTGTGGATGCACCAGGATGACCTTCTGCCCGGGCGCTCCTACTTGCTGAAAATCGGCACCGCGACCACGCCGGCGACCATCTCGTCGCTACGCCACCGTGTCGACGTCAATACCTATGAGAAACAGCCCTGCCGCAAACTGGAAATGAATGGCATCGGGATGTGCAATGTTTCCACTGCCCAGCCGATCGCCTTCGACCCGTATCAGAAAATCCGCGATATGGGCGCCTTCATCCTGATCGACCGCTTTACCAATCAGACGGTCGGCGCCGGCATGATTGAATTCGGCTTGCGCC
>TARA_R110001606_G_scaffold8752_6_pt1 | contig 11483 bp, 5 predicted proteins | sample TARA_R110001606 | Tara Oceans TARA_R110001606 (sample SAMEA4398315) | marine metagenome | biome: Polar Biome; feature: [SRF] surface water layer (ENVO:00010504); material: water (ENVO:00002006), including particulate matter (ENVO:01000060) such as... | depth 5 m
ATTTAAGCGACAGTCTTGGTACTAATTCAGAAATGAAAGTTCATAAATTTGCTGAAGACGCAATGTACAAGTGTATAGCATACGCTATTATGTCAACCAAAGCCAACGTTCAAGAGTATGTAGTAAAAAGATTTCAAAAAGATAAGTTTGCTTCTATTAGAAAAGCCAAACTACGACTATCAAATTTAAAATTAGAAGAATTAACTCAAATACTTAGAGGGAAATCTAAGCAAATAAAACACTAGTATATGCCAGAGATTAAACACGTTTTTAATCAGGGTAAAATGAACAAAGACCTTGACGAAAGACTAGTACCTAATGGTCAATATAGACACGGATTAAACATACAGGTATCTTCATCAGAAGGTTCTGACGTTGGAACTGTGCAAAACATATTAGGTAATACAAAAGTTTCTAACCTTGTAGGTTTAGAATCAAAATGTGTTGGTGCTATAGCAGATGACAAAAACAATGCTTTCTACTGGTTTGTCAAAAGCCATTACATAAATAGAATACTTGAATACAAAGATGGTATTATAACTCCTGTTCTTGTTGATGTTACAAACTCAAATAATCCAATTTACAACACTTCAGCAATGCCGGTTAATGATGTTTTAAAATTTACTGGAGATATTATAACAGGTATTAACATAATTGATAATTTACTTTTTTGGACAGACAACAATAGCGAGCCAAAGAAAATTAACATTGACTTATGCAAACAAGGTACTGATAGTGCTGGTGACACTCACACTTTGTTAGTTGTTCCAGAGAGAAAAATCTCAACTTTAAACAATATTCCAATTAGAGAAGAGCATATAACTGTTGTAAAAAAATCACCCAAAACACCTTTAACGTTAAATTTATCAGTAGAAGATACTATTATTGGACAAAAACAATTTGCTTTTGCAGATGCTAATAACGACCTTTACCAAAGTGGAGATACTTTTATAGTACAACAAGTAGCAATGACCCAAGGAACAAGTTTCAATGTTGGTGGTATTGTGCTGTTATTGTCATCCACTGCCTCTGGAAGTCTTCCGGAAGAGTTTGATATAAGGCTTGAGGTTGTTGCAAATATAAGCGGTACTGTACCTCCGGCACCGCCCGGACCTCAACCAGTTCCATATCCTTCAAACTCTTATTTATTTAGAGTTTTAAGTGTTGATGGAGGTGTCACTGCTCCAGAATCTGTTTATAACATGATGCAGGGAGGTAACGAACTAAAATTCTTTGAAAATAAATTTGTAAGACTTAGTTATAGATATAAATATCAAGATGGCGAGTACTCTTGCTTTGGCCCTTTTTCTCAACTAGCCTTTGTTCCTTCAGCTTTTGATTATCAAACAAAACTTGCCTATAATATAGGTATGGAAAACCATATGAAAAAACTAGTTGTTAGTGGTTTTGTACAAACTGATACGCTAGAAACTGTTACTGAAATAGAAATTTTATACAAAGAAAGCAACTCGCCTTTAGTGTACTCTGTAGATAAATTAAAATACACAGATGCTTCTAAGCAAGAAGTAACACTTTTAAATGGTCAAGTAGCTGGATCGAATCATTGGAAATCTAACAGCTATGAAATAACATCAGATCTTATATACGCAGTAATTCCATCAAACCAATTGTTAAGACCTTTTGATAACGTTCCTAAAAAAGCTTTAGCACAAGAAATAACTGGTAGTAGAATTGTCTACGCTAACTACGAACAAAATTATGATATATTAAATGACCTTGGAGATCCTCAAAAACCTATTATAACAGCCTCAGTCAGCCCTAGATTTAGGTATATAAATTTTGATAATACGAGACCTTTAAAATCTTTAAAATCTCTTAGACAGTATCAAGTTGGAATAGTTTATGTTGATAAATATGGAAGAGAAACACCTGTTTTTAGTAACGAGGCATCTACTTTTAATATTCCAAAAAACCAATCGCCAGTTTCAAACAAAATAGTAACAACTGTTAGCACGAAGCATCCTTCTTGGGCTGAGTTTTTTAAATTTTATATAAAAGAAACTTCTAATGAGTATTACAATTTAGCCTTGTCCAATGTGTATTTAGCTGAAGATGGTAATTTATGGTTGTCTTTTCCTTCTTCAGAAAGAAACAAAATAGATGAAGAAACTTTTTTAATACTAAAAAAAGCAAGAGATAGCTCAATAGCTACACTCGATGATCTTAGATATAAAGTTATTGCAATTGAAAACGAAGCTCCTGAATTTGTTAAAACTATAAAAAAAGAAATAGTATCTACATCAGGCGACGCCTCGCAATCACCACCAATTAAAGTTTTTTTTAAAGCTGGAGTAAGTCAATCGCCACAGATTGGCTCTAGACATTTTGTTATTGATCAGTCCGTGTGGACAACCGATATTAACAGTGTTTCTTTAGTAAATTTAGTTGATCTTGAAGATGATTTTTCTTTTACTTTTTACAAGCCAACAGAAAATTTATATAGTAAAGAATACAAAGTTACTGACATAACAACTGGTGACGACACTTATAAAATTGTTTTAGAAAAACCAATTGATGAAAGTGATTCTTGGATATACCCAGACCTTATAAATCCTAACGCAATCACATCAGATACTAGCAGGGAAGGTTTAGATGACGAGTTAGTAATTATAATACATAAATTTGAAGTAGAAAATAAACCTGAATTTGAAGGTAAATTTTTTGTTAAAATATATAATGATTTAAATGCTGAAAAATACATTCTTACTCCTTCAATTTCAGAAAGAACTTTTGAAACTTTAGCGGCTGTTCAGTTGTATAATTTTTCAGACACCATTAACTCAACACCTGGAACAACTTTAGCGGTGCACAGTCAAGATACAACTTCTTTAGGTGTTTCTCTTGTTGAATACACGCTCAATGTAGGTTGGTCTTTTAAGACACAACCTTTTCTTGTATCTGGAGGAAGTTATACTGGTAATACTACTAATTTACTACCTACAACAGGTGATGTTGATAACTGGGCAGATTTAGTAGATATTGATGGAGATGGAATACCTCAGGAATCATGGTTTATAGATAATGTTCACTTTAGAGGTGAGGCTCCTTTGACTCCTTTTGCACTAACTGGACAAAACATAGGTGTTGGAATGGGAGGTGGTGTAATTACTGGTAGCGACCTACAAGACGGTCACGGGATTACAATAACCCAAGATGCGGTTGGTTCTGATGTGAATATTAGCATGACGTTTGATTGGGCTCCAGCAGTGACTTCTTCTATAGATAGAGCTACTAGACCAAATTTTTACCAAGGTATATACACGGACTTCTCAACAGGTCAACAATACTTGGAAATTTCATTTTCTAAATTAGGAAGTTTAGAAAATAAATATGTCACGGGTGAAGGTTCGAATGGCCCTGACGACAGAGTTTACTACTCTGCTTCAAACGGTGTTGCAAACTCTAGCATAATGAACATGAGAGGACTTTATAATGATAAAATTTGGGAAATACCACAAAGTCAAGATCTTTTTGCAAATCAACTAATAAAAGGGAGCTTGTTTAGGCTTGAAGGTGATGAAAATAATGTTGTTTATGAAATAAATGATAATCCTATTATTTTTAGAAGATATAATCATACAAGTTTTGGAGATTGGGAATATTCATTTGCTAATAAGCTTTCAGAATATAGGGGTGGAACTAATGCGAATGCAGACAATTCAGAAACTGTTTTTAACGATCTTATACGATCAGATAACAGAAGATTAACCTATAGGTTGCCAATAAAAGTTTTTTCAAACGGAGACTTAAGTGGTGATATTTTATCAGAAAGTGACTTTGGTAGTGGAGACAGTATACTAAACACTTCTAACGCAACATCACCTATTAGAATTACTTTTTTAAAAGATAGATACGACGAAGCAAACTCTTTAGATACAGACAACCCAGCAATATTTGAGACAGAGCCAAAAGAAAGTATAGATTTAGATATTTATTACGAAGCCAGTAAGGCGTATCCTATTTCTTATAACACCTCAACATCAGGTATTTTAGTAAGTGTTGGAGACACTATTGCTACTGAAAACTCATTAACGCAAAAAGACACAAAAGTCAAAAGAGTTCTTGGAAATGTTGTTGTGTTTGATAAAGTTATAACAAGAGAACATGCAACAAGCACAGACCATGCCACTAATGGACCTGATGTTTTTACTTTTATAGATCAAGATGGTGGTTTTGTTAAACTTAGGTTTTCGCGATTGATTAATCCTACAACTTTATCTACTGGTGCTTTTGAATCTACCAAAGTTGAATTTTTAAAAGAAGTTGTAAACGAGTATGGTCTTCCTTGGACAAATTGTTATTCTTTTGGGAATGGTGTAGAGTCGAATAGAATTAGAGATGACTTCAACCAAGTGATTATAGATAAAGGTGCTAAAGTATCTGCACCTATAGAAGATGTTTACAAAAAAGAAAGAAGAGCTAGTGGTCTAATATACTCTGGGTTATATAACTCTATTAGCGGAGTAAACAATCTAAATCAGTTTATACAAGCAGAAAAAATAACAAAAGATTTAAACCCTACCTACGGTAGTATACAAAAGTTATTTAGTAGAAACACAGATTTAATAGCCTTGTGTGAAGATCGTATTATCAAAATTTTATCTAATAAAGATGCTGTTTTTAATGCTGATGGAAACACCAACCTAACAGCTACAAATAAAGTACTAGGTCAGGCAATGCCATTTAATGGTGATTTTGGAATATCTAAAAATCCAGAGTCTTTTGCAAAAGAAAACTTTAGATCATATTTTACAGACAAACAGAGAGGTGTGGTTTTAAGACTTTCAATGGATGGCTTAACTCCAATATCTGATACTGGTATGTCAGATTATTTTAGTGATAATTTAAAATTAAACTCTATTATTCTAGGTAGTTATGATGGTAATAAAAACGAATATAATCTAACTTTAACATCAAGCGGTGTTACAGCTTCTTTTGATGAAAAAGTAAAAGGTTGGACAAGTTTTAAATCTTTTGTTCCAGAGCAAACTATTACAATGTCAAATGATTACTATACTTTTAATAGTGGTAATGTATGGAAACATCACGCGGAGGTTGATGCAATTGGAAATAATGTTTCTAGAAATAATTTTTACGGAAATCAATTTAACTCCTCTGTTGAAGTTTTATTAAACGACCAGCCTAGTATTATTAAATCTTACAAAACTTTAAACTATGAAGGTTCGCAATCAAAAGTTGTTAAAGAAGTTTCAAGTTTAAAAAGCGGTTACTACAACTTAAAAAACAAACCAGGTTGGTATTCTACCTATATAGAAACAAATGAAAATGAAGGTTATGTTCCTGAGTTTATTGAAAAAGAAGGAAAATGGTTTAATTTTATAAAAGGTAAAGAAGTTGCAAACAACACGCAGATAGATACTGAACTTTTTACTTTCCAAGGTTTAGGAAGAATTTCTTCAGTTTCAATTGATTTAAGATCATACCATACTAGCACGGGGGTTGATGGCTGTACCGATCCCAGTGCCACGAACTACGACCCACTTGCGACGAGAAATGACGGGTCGTGTACATACTTACCACAAGGGTTATTAGGTTGTATGGACCCAACTGCCGATAACTACGATCCACTTGCTACATTTAATGACCAAAGCTCTTGTTTGTATAATAATTCTTTGGGTGGATGCATGGATCCTAGCGCACTTAACTATAACGATTTAGCAACCTTTGGTGATGGATCTTGTATATACGATCTTACTACTGGTGATGGTGGTACAAATGCAGACACACCTGGATGTATGGATCCTTTAGCAAATAATTATGATTCAACTGCTACTATTGATAATGGATCATGTACGTATGACCCTCCTACTATCTACGGTTGTACGGATCCTAATGCACTTAATTACTCATCCGCTGCTACTGATGATGATGGATCATGTTTGTATCATGGAATACAAATACAAGACGAAACAGATAGCGACATAGACGGCTCGCCATACTTATAAAAACATAAAATATGTCAAGAACTCACCCACATAATCTTTACTCAACCACAAGAATTCAAGATGCTAATGTTTCAGATTCAACAGACGCGCCAGAATTATCATCTATAAATCAATATCCTTTTTACCTTATGGAAATTGTTCCTGTAAATTTAGGAGTAGATTTAGTTTGCGCAGGTAATTTCACCATTGATGGTTTGTCTAGTTCTTGGGTTTGGGATGCCGCGAATGGAAATGGAGATTTAGGTGATGAGTGCAACCCTCCTAATCCACCTTGGGCTGGGGCAATGCAAGGCCAACACGTGGCCCACTCAACTCCACACAACATAAACATGGTAGATTCTTCACCACTAACCCAAGGTTTTTATAATTGTTATGGAGCTTATAGTAATGATGGAACTGATTTTAATGGTAATGATGCAAGACCTCACCAGGGTCCTTTCCAACTTCATAACATGGCTTATATTGGTGGGGATTTTGTAGGTTCTGGAAATCCTGTTACTTGGTTTATAGTTATTTTGATAGACGTTTACGAATTAAATGACGGAACATTGGTAAATGACAACCTATCTCCATCTGTTGAAGAAAACTTAGCATTGTGGACGGTTGGTAATAACTATGATCTAGCTAATATGAAGCACAACGGTCACCCTGTTAAAGTTAAAGCGTTTGTGATGCCGCATTACAACCCACTGGAATTGGACAACCTCCAACCTGGACTTTTAAACGAAGTAGAGTTTGATCTTGATTATATAATACCAACTACTGGATGTGTTGATGCTAATGCTGATAATTATGATCCTTTAGCACAAATATCTGATCTTAGTTCATGTACTTATCCAGGTACGACTTACACTGTTTCTTGCTATGATGCAGGAAATGTTACTGGAACCACTGGAGATTTAGGTGTTGTTGGGGTTTATACTGAGCCACCTTTTGCAAGTGAAGTTCCTGCTTGGGATGTTTTTTCAGGAATTAATCAAAGAGATTTAAATAGTATTCCCGCTATGCCTAAAAACTTACTTATAGGTAACGGGCCTATGCCTGGCACTTTTTATTCAGCAAATCAATATCTTGCTGGAGACGTTGTTGACGAAATAATTGAACTTACTTTAAAACCTAGAAGAGAATCATATAGCACTGGTCTTTTTGATAATAATGGAGTTGAAATATTTGGAACCGCAATTGCTATTTATGATTTTCCAGATTCTGGAGGACCAGAAGGCCAATTAATCGACCCAATGAGCCTCACCCCCGGGGAAAATGATGCGTATTTTGGAGATGGAGCGCTTAGTTTAACAGCTGGAAGTATATACATTAACAATTATAATGCTCATGATCAGGCTGATGTTGGTCGTGGTCAATATGTGCCTATGAACCAGAATGGTAATATTACTTCAAACACAATTACCAGCCAACGACCTCAATGGATGCCAGATGGCGGTGTTTATGGTACAGATGGAGTAGAAATTCCTTCAACGCTTGTTGAGTGGGATGTAGATAGTCTTGAATGTGTACAGCTTGATGGTAGTATTTTTGATATTGGAGAGACGCAAATATGGGCTGAAGAAATTTTCACCACAAGTCCTAACTCTCTATCAAGGTACCCAGCCACAGAATACTGGCCTGTTAAAGTTAAACTTTATTTACAAGTATATTTTATAATGCCAGCTAGTAATGTTCAAATAAAGTTAGACCTGGTACACGACACTACTAGAGTTGGTATATCAACCATATAAATTAATAAAATAATAAGAAATGGATATAACAGCATTTAATATAGACACAACACCAATGTCAAGCACCGTTAACAACACTAGAGCGTATAGTGTGGTTGGTAATCCTGGTGCTATGTTTAATTTAATTGTACAGAATGATGACAATTTTTATTATAACTTTCCTGAAAATACAATTTCTAACGTTAATAGTGGAGTCTCTACTCCGTCAGCGGCTTTTTCTTCAACACCACAAAGCTTAGTTAACCAAGAGATACCAGAGTCTGGTATTTATGAAGGAATTGTAGAGTTTCCTGCAATAGCTGATGATGATTATTATACATTGACTATATCTAAGGCTGGAACTTTTACCGACTTATCTTTAGAGTTTTTTAAAAATAATAATGTTTTTACTACTCAAAAAATATATAGCTACATAAATACTCAAACTAAGTTTAGTATAACTCATTCTAACTCGGTCGTTCAAGAACCAGCTCAATATGAAGCTAGTGGAAGAAGCAGTCAGATTAGTAGGGCTAGTATCAATAGGGTTATTGATGTTGATTGGGTTTTTAAATTAAGCTCTAGTTTATGCTCTGTTATTAGACAGCCATTAGCAACTGATTTTGAATTTACAACTACTAAAACAACTTTAAGCAGTAACGATCAAACAGGGGAGAACGTTTATATTGAGCTTACTGATATTACTGGTTTGTCTAAAGGTATGCTTGTGAACGATTCTGAGATCCCTTCTGGCTCAACTATTGTTAAAATATTTAGTGGATACAGAGACTACGGAAGATCTACGTCTTTAAATCATATCTACAACACACCTTTAATGTCAAATGATGATGGCACGGCGTTGATAAATAGTAAGGCAGGAACTATACTAATAAGTGCACCTTCTAGTTGGGCTGCTGGACATGATTTAACATTTGTAGGTCAAGGACCTTTTGCTGCTGAAATTTTTAATAATACAAGATTTTCATTAAGTAATTTTAAAATAGTTATAAACGACACTGTAACAACAACAACGGCAGCTGTACCAGATCAAACAATACATGTTGCTAGCGCAGTTGGTATTAAAGCTTTAGATGAATTCACTGTTGACGGAGCGGTAACAGCTAGTGCAACTATTATTGTTGACCAGGCTGTCACAGGTGTTTGTATTGGCCAAAGGTTGCAAGTTGCTTCTGCAGGTGATTTAATAGGTATACCAACAGTTACTTCTGTAAACAACAGCACTAAACAAATAACATTATCTTCACCACAAACTTTTCCTGATGGAACAACGTTGAAATTTTCTAACAGCATTGTGAAAGGTATAGGTGTTGACAATTCCATAAAAGATCCATTTGTTATAAGTATTAATGGAACAGATGTGGTTGTTAACGCTAATCAAAATATAGAAAGCGGTGGAATTGTTACTTTTATAGGATCTTCTCAACAAGGAAAAATAACTGGTCAGATAAATATTTTAGAATATGGAGATAATGAGATTGGATTAGATTTAAACTTTGATAACATTTTAAGAATAGGATAATATGCAGATAACATTAAGCTTTGAAGAACCTTTAAACACGTCTTTAGCTATAGGCGATACTATTTGGCAGGTAATAATAAGTGGTGCTGGTGGGTATGAAACCGCTGAGCAAAACAACATAGAAAAAATTGGTACGGTTGAATTTGTAAGTGAAAGCTCAAGTCAATCTGTCATAAAAATTAGTAACTACCACGACCCTAATTCCTCGCTAACGTATTCACCTGATATTGAATTAGATAATTTTATTATGTTTTCAAAACCTAACTCGGTAAATACCAGCCGTTTAAAAGGTTATTATGCAAAAGTAAGATTAGACAATAATTCAACTGAAAAAGTAGAGCTTTTTGCTGTAGGTTCTGAAATATCAGAAAGTAGTAAATAACGCGTAAAAAGTGTAATTATAAATATACAAACAAAAATTATGAAAATAAGCCCTTTAAAAAGTCATGTAGCTGGTCACTATCAGACTAATGAGAATAATCTACTTGAAACTGCAACTGTTAACGGTGGTGCTAGCGGAAACTATGGTAATGGAAACAACGTAACAAACCCACTTGCTGGAGCTAACGACCCTAGTGCTATGCAACAGTTTCAGATGGCTCAAGGTATTGGTGGTATATTTCAAGGATTGTTTGGAAGAAAAAAAAGAAGAACAGAGCAAAGCAATGCAAGAATAGAATTAGAAAATAGGCAAAAAGCTTATGAAGATCAAGATTACGCAAATTTAGCAGGTGGAATGAAAAACCAATTTGCAGGTATGGAAAACACTTATGAAGATTTAACTGTCAACCAACAGCAAGCTCAGTTTCAATCACAACAAAACCAACAAAGCCAAGGTAATATCATGCAAAACCTTAGAGGAGCGGCTGGTAGTAGTGGTATAGCTGGTTTAGCACAAGCTTTAGCAAATCAAAGTCAAATTGCAACTCAAAAAGCATCTGCCTCTATTGGATTACAAGAATCTAAAAATCAACAGTTATCAGCACAAGGCCAAGCAGGTATTAATATGGCCGAAGCAAAAGGACAAGCAAGTGTTGATGTTTATAAATTACAAGGAGCTAATGCTGCGAGAACTTTAGAAAATAACAGGATAGAAACTTTATATGGTATGGCTATGAAAAGAAAAGGTAGAGCAGATCAAGCAATTCAAAGTGCAAACGCAGCTTTAATGGGTGGTATAGGTAGTTTGGCAACCTCTTACTTAACTGGTGGAATGTCTGGTATGGCTAAGCCAGATAGTTTTATGGGTAAAAACTTTCCAAAATTACAATAAAAAAACATTAAGATATGGCGATGAATCAAAATTTAGTAAACACTTACGATGAAATGCTTGGCAGAGGTCAAGACAAGAGTGCTGAAGCTCTTGTTAAAGGATCTTTAGGAGTACTACAACAAGCAGCTAAGCAAGAGATGGAAACTAAAATAGCAAAGAAAAAAGAATTTGGGGAGTTGCAAGAAAAAATGATTGGTCTTGAAAACTCAGGACAGTTGTCTCCAACAGAAAAACAAAAAGCAAAAGAGTGGTTAAGGGGACAAAGAGATGAGTACAGTAGTTTAGTTAGTCAGTATGTTAACAATAAAAATCCAGAAACAAAAGATAAAATGGATGAAATACTTTCTAGTATAACTAACGCGGATAAACAAATAAAACTCTACATGGAAGATACTACAGAGTTTTGGAACCCAAAAAACAAAATAGCTGTTGGGTCACAGAGTTTTGATTATGATTTTTATAAAAACTCGTACAGTGGTAAAAGCGCAATAAGTTTTGACGCGTCAGGTAACATGGCTTTTGATGGACCAACTGATGAAGAGGTTTTGTCAGGAGAAAAAAAAGGAGGACCTGCTACAATGTTAAATGATGTTTATGGAAAATGGAACGTTGAAGATAGTATAGTTTCTACTTACGCAAGAGATACTTTTGCAAATTTAGCAAAAATTAAATACGATGGTACTTTTTTTAGTAAAAGTACAGTTACCAATGATATGTATGATAAGCTAATAGGTGTTGGACCTGAAGGTATTCAAGTTTTTGCAGAAAAAGATATGACAGACACTTATGGAGAAGAAAATTTATCCTTTGTTGAAAGATGGAGAAAAGGTGAAATGAAAGATAAAAGTATGTATAGCAAATTTAAAGCTGCTGATGGAGTAGATTGGATGTTTGATGATGCTAACTCAGATTACTTAGCTAGATTAATGTCTAATGATTTTAGTAGTATGGTTGATACCGAGCACACA
>TARA_R110001606_G_scaffold53503_2_pt1 | contig 11481 bp, 11 predicted proteins | sample TARA_R110001606 | Tara Oceans TARA_R110001606 (sample SAMEA4398315) | marine metagenome | biome: Polar Biome; feature: [SRF] surface water layer (ENVO:00010504); material: water (ENVO:00002006), including particulate matter (ENVO:01000060) such as... | depth 5 m
GCCACTTCTACTATTGCTGCTCTTATGGAAGCAATATTAGTACCTGCTTTAGGAGAGGTTCCAGGAGACAACACCTGTATCACTACCACTACCACTGCTGCTGCATAGTTAGCACAAGCGGTAGGGAGAGAACACTAAACATAAACCTATGCCAGAGGTGAGAGGAATACTCATAACCTCTGGCATTTTTTTTAAAAAAATAATATGGCAGCCAATTTACAATTAGACATTATAGTACCTCCTAGCTATAGTACTCTGTTACTTGCTGTTACAGATGCGTCTGTCTATCCAGACAGTCCACCAATTGTATCAGCTCCAACAATTGAAATAGAAATACCAAATTTTGGTAAAAAAATATTACCTTTCGTACCATTACAAACTAATATTTTTGGATCAGACACTTTAGGAATAACTGAAGCTGGCTGCAAACAATCCTTACCTGATGGTATTTACAAAATAAAATATTCAATAGCTCCAGCATATTTAAATTATGTTGAGAAGACTATTATGCGTATTGATAAACTACAGGAAAAGTTTGACAATGCATTTTTAAAGCTTGATATGATGGAGTGCGATAGTGCTCTTAGAACTCAATCTAGTGTAAATTTAAACACAATTAACTTTTTTATTCAAGGAGCACTTGCTTCAGCAAATAATTGTTCTGAACAAGACGCTCTTAAGCTATATACAAAAGCAAGCAACATGCTTGATCAATTTTTAAAAACCAATTGTGGTTGTTCTGGTAACGGTAACAATTATATTATAAACTTTAGATAAAATGGCTCAGTGCGCAAATTGTGGTGCAAAAGTGGGATGTGGGTGTCAGTTAACAAACGGTCTATGTGCTCATTGCAACGGTAATTCTAATAAAAATTATGCTAACACCAAGATTAACAAACTGTCAGGACTGTCACAAGATTCCTGATTTACTTAAGAAGATAGATTGTAAACTGGCAGAGCTTGCTAACAGTGCATACAACGATGTTGTATTCATGTTAGGTAACTGTATACCTGCTGCTACAATCGTTCAACTGTTAGCGTATAAACGTATACTAACATTCAAATACTGCAACCCCCATTACGGAGGGTCTTTTTCAGTTAATGACATTGCTGGTAAAGTAATTCGTTTAACGTCAGGCTGTGTTAGTAGATGTAATGAACCTGTAGTATGTCAAATTACTACATGTCCTATACCTATAGTACCAAATCCAACAACTACTACAACTACTACTTCTGCAATAATTTGTGAATTTAGTGGAGATATAATATGCATTATACCAACAACTACTACAACAACTACAACAATTTTACCAGATTGTAGAGTTGAAGGATGTTTCCAAGTTAGAGAAGTTCCACCACCACCTCAGTGTGAAGAACCTTTTAATACAAATAATCCAGAAGGTTTCCCTAATGGCATAACAGGAAACGGAACAAAAACATTAACTAATGGTGTAGTATTAACTACAACATATACAGGACCACCAATTTCTCCTACTTTGTTAACAGATCCTGGAACAGAGGAAGTGTGTGATGGAGCATTAGTTAATACATATAATACTTCTGATAAGACTCAATTTCCTTTATTGGTAGGAGGAGAACTAACTTTAGAGTTTGATCCACCTGTAGTCTCTATAGCGCTTGTTAGTGCTGGATATGGATATAGTAGTTTCCTAGGTGATGTAGAAACTGTAACTGTAGGATGTTTAGATCCTATTATAGGCCAGACATTACTTAGCTGTACTCCAAATGAGAGTGAGGCTACATATGAAACAACACAAGTTAATCAAAATCAAGTTAACTTAACAGGTGTACAATTTAGCCCAAGTCTACAAAGTGGAATTACTGTTATTTCACCAGAAGCAGGAGGTATATCTAGATTAGTATTAAGTAACAATACTGATCTTCCACTAGCTGGTGTAGTATTTGATCTATATGCATGTGGTGGTGTTGCACCAACAACTACTACAACAACTACAGTTGCCCCAGGAAATACTCCATGTGCAGATGGGTTGGATGTAGCATTTGTAGTTGATTATACTCAATCAATGGGTGACATAATTGATAATGTAAAATTAGGAATAGGGGGTATTGTAAATGCTATTTATACTCAGTCAGGTGCTGGTGGATATAGATTAGCTTTAATCAGTGCTGACGAAAACGCAAATGCCTTTCCTAATTATTTAAATTGTTCAGACTACATAAATTTACCTAATGTACAAAAAATTATAAATGGTCCTAATCCAAGTATGGACCCAGCTAATACTGGAGATTTAGATGTCTATCAATTTATTACTGCTTGGGAATTATTCGGTGACAATAATCAAGCAACATTTAATCAACAACTTCAAAAATTAAATGGTGGTGTAGATGGTACATGTATTCAAATGGGTGCAGGTCTGTATGCTTCTGAACCTACTGACTATGCAGCTAAATTAGTTACAGAATCAAATTTTGCAGGAGCATTTAGAGCAAATGTTGCAAAACATATTGTTATATTAACTGATCAACTTCCAGGAAGCACTAGAGATTATTTTGACGTAGTTACTTGGCAAGGCATACAAAATATGATTACATATGCTCAGGCAAATGGAATTAAATATTTTGTTTTAGGTGAGGGTGTAGATAAAGTAGGAGGAGGTCAAGGTTCTTCACCTGTTGTAGATGGTATATATCCATGGAGAGAATTAGCAGAACAAACTGGTGGAGGTTGGAGTAATGATGCAAGTTCAGCAGAAATACAACAGCAAATAATAGCTGGATGTAACCCAACTACAACCACAACCACAACTCAAAACTAAGTAAAGAAGATGATAATATTTATAACATTAAGTTTCGCAGGTGCAGAGTCAGGTCCTTTTGATCTGTACTCTGATGTTGATGGTTTTACTGTAGCTTTTAAATTAAATGTAAGCAAAGCTGACCTTATAGCAGGTTATGAAGTAGAAGCTCCTGATGGAACAACAACTGTTAGATTGTTAGATTTAGGTGCAGAATGTACACCCTTTACAACAGATATATACAACTGCTCTACACCAAACTGTGATTTCTCTGGGGAGATTCTTTGTCCTTATGAGAATTGTGACTTTAGTGGAACAATTATTTGCCCTGCTGCAGATTGTAATTTTACAGGAGAGATTCTTTGTCCTGTAACTACTACTACTAGTACTAGTACAAGTACAACAACTACGACAATTGCACCAACAACTACAACAACTACTACTGCTTACCCACTATTCTCTCCATGTACTTGGTCAACTTATGGTGGTAATCCAGGAGAAATTGCTGTATACGACTTTAACACTAATTCATCAACTGCTGTGCTAGTACCTAATGACTTTACTCAAACTGTAGGAATAAACAGACCAATATGTTCTACAGAAGATAAATTATGGTTAGCTAGCATTGTGCAAGAAAATGACACAAAGAACGATGATGATATAGTTTACATTAGAGAATGGGACATAAATACATCTGGTGCTACACCAACTCTATCTTACGTTAGAGAAATGACAATTATAAGTGGAGCTCTCTATGCTGGAAGTGAAAGTAGCATATCTACAATAGCTGTAACTTCTGATAATCAAACAGTAATTGTAGGATTTGGTGAAAGAGGTTCTAACTTTAGCGCTTACTCTTGGGATATATCTCAAGCTGGTGACATTACATTAAATCAGGGTAATAGTTTAGACCAAGCATCTCTAAATGTTTTTGGAAGTGCTGGAGGTTCAGAAAAAGAACTTACAGGAATGTTTATTACTAATGATGATAACGTTATTGTTTCTTGTAGGGTTTATTCAGATGTATTCGTTCCAGAAATTGGTTTCCTATATAGAAGTAATCGCATTAAGCAACTTAACGGTCTCACACTTAGCAACTGGCCACTAGAGCAGATAAATGTACCTTTAATTAATTTACAAGACGCAGGTGTTCCTGACTTTACTAACAGTTGGACTTACCAAAGTAAAGCTATGCCTGTTTGGGGTGTAGATGGATTAATACAAGTAATTCAACCAGAAACTCTTGAGGTTTATAACATAGCTCAAACATCACCATATTCTGCAACACTTGTAGATACAGTTGCTGATGATACAGTTTGGATACACACATCAACTGGTTGTGCAAATGTTGACATTAAATATGAAGATTGTGAAGAAGCTGCATGGATACCTGCGCTAACTGAAATTGTTGGTGGTGAGGTTGCATATACAGGACCTGCTACATTTACATATGCAGGAATGCAAGTTATAGCTAGCGCTCAAGGAAACCTTGAATCTCTAGGCTCAGGAACTGCTGCTGGTGGTGTAGCTCAAGGTGGCTGTAGTGGAATATCTAATCCTACTAACGTACCAAACGTAATATCTAGAGTTCAAGGTGATGATTTTAGTATCACTTTAACATTCCCACAACCTGTTAACAATATTCCTATTAGAGCTGGTGTACTTAATACTCAACCTGACTTCAGTTATGGAGATGTTTATGAGTTTAATACAAATACAGGAATACCTACTATATCTATAAGCACTGGTTGTAATGTTCAGGTGCAAGGAAATAAAATAGGTGGAGGTGTACCAGACTATGATACAGAAGGTGATGGAGAATTTATTATATCTTCTGATGAAAACTATACAGTTCTAACTATGTCTGGAGATGCTCCAACAGGAGGACCATTATTACTAGGTTGTTTAGAAGTTGAAAAAAACTGTACATGGGTATTCCCTTCTAGAGGATCAGTTGGAATTGATACAGTATTTATATATAACCCAATAAATAATACATACTTACCACAATCTCTTTCAAATGGGTTTGGGTTTGTAAGCGGTTCTAAGAGAAGTAATTTTAGCTCAGAGAACACTTTGTTTTATACGTCTTTAGACACTGCAGCTAATATTATTAGTATAAAAAGATACGATATATCACAAGGTTTAACGTATATTGATGAGGTAGTAACACCTACTCCTCCTGCTGGTGAAGATTGGGTTGGAACAAATCTTTGTGCGATAGATGATAACACTCTTTTACTAAATTCGTATAAGCCGTCAAACGTTAATTACAGTGGTAAAATATATAAACTAGTTATAAATATAGATGGTACAACTACAATAACGTTCTTGTTTCCTTTAAATCAGAAAACCTATTACTGGACAGGTGCATTGTTTTCAAATAATAAAATAATATACACATATCAAGATATAGAAGTTTTTAGTGATCAGTATAAATTAGCTCAAATAGAATATCCTAGTGGAGCTACAGAGTTGGAAATAGATACATCATCTTTACAAGTAGTTGGTACATCTCCAGATGGATACTCAATAAACAACTTTACAAATAACTCATTTGTTTTTGAAGATAAAATGTATTTACTTGTAAGTGGTATTAAGTTATATGAAATAGATACAACTTTTCCTTATAATGCTACGGTAATAAATGACAATACAGCATTTTTTGGTGAAGGAGTATCTAATAATGCATATCTTAGAGCTTTTTCTAATTCAGGTGAATGTAGTTCAAACTTATCTTTCATTCCAACAAATGAAACTACAACAACTACCACTAGTGTAACAACATTACCTCCAGGTTCTCCAAATACAATATGGATAAAGTTTGACCCTATAACACCATCGTAAATAAATTATGAAAGTAACACAAAAAATAAAAGATAAATTAAGAGAGGTTCGTAGATCAAATCTAGGACTCACTTCTGTGTGGTATGGATATAAAGTATCTAATGGAGTCAATACAGGAGAACTAGGTATTATATGCGGTGTTGAAAAGAAAAAACCTTTATCAGAACTATCAGCTGAAGAAATGATACCAAGTGAAGTAAAAGTTGGAAGTCAGACCATTAAAACGGATGTTATAGAAATTACTCAACCAGAGATACTTACTTGCAACGATGGCTGTGGTGAAAATGCAGGACCAGCATCAGCATCAGTACCTAATAGATCATATACAAGACCTATTAAAGGTGGTTTATCTATAAGTACAAACAATACATCAGGTAGTGTTGGTACATTTGGTTTAGTTGTAAAAGATGTTTCCTCAGGTGCAATCCTAGGTCTTAGTAATAATCATGTTACTATTGCAAATGCATTTTACACAAACTCCAGAGACCTAACTTATAACATACAAAACGACTATGATCCAACAAACAATATATACCAAGGAACTGAAGGAAGTGTTCCTGGAGGTAGTTGGTCAGAGTATTTTACTTCAGCAAATATAATTGGAAGAGGAGTAAGATATGTTCCCATTCATCCAAAAACTTCAGGAATAACAAATAATGTAGATGCTGCATTATTTTCATTAACCGAAAATGTTATAGATCTTAATGAAAGTTTTAAACAAGTTGGATTAGATTCAATTATTACAAATAATCTTCCTTTTGCTACAACTGCAGAAATAGATAATGCATTAACAAGCAATCCAGAATTATATAGCTCAGGGAGAACAACAGGTCCTAAAGGTGGAAGCAGTTGTCCTATGAGAATTTTTACAACAACTGGGAGTTTTAATATTAATTATTCAAATCAAAATGGATCATGTTCACAATCAAATCCTGGAGGTTGTACATTAATTGAAATGGAAGATATTATAGGATACTTTAAACCTCTTTTAGAAAATCCTACATCACAGTCTATGGCTGAAGGTTTTTGTTGTAATCCAGTAAGAGGTGGAGATTCAGGATCAGGTTTAATTGCTAATATAGGAGGAACTATAAAGGTGATTGGATTAGTTTTTGCTGGAGGTAATCCTGGATGTGATGGTGGAGTTAATTCATACGAAATGGGCTGGGCTTGCAGAATAGATGAAGTAGCTAGTCAATTAGGAATTACCAACCTTAGTGCCAATGATTTACTAACTGTTGTGAACGAAAGTTCAATAGAATACGTAACAGAAATTGGAGGAAGTGATCAAATAAATAAAGAATGTGGAGGAGCAACTTACTGGCAAGTTGGTCTAACAGACACATTAAATAACCCTTGTTAAAATATAAAATATCATGTCAAATAATTGCTCAAATTGCTATAACGGATGTACTCAGATATGCTCAGATAAATGCGTTAAATATACAGGGGTAGATGTCCCTGTCCTAGGAATACAGAATGGAGACTCTCTATCATATGTAGAGCAGTCAATAATAGGTTTTCTAACTTCAACTCTTGATGGAACAGGAATATTTCCTGTAGTTCCACCAACGGACATATGTCCAAGTCTACAAGCAGAACTAGATGATTGTAATCCTCTTTCATTAAATAACTACTTAACAGGAATAGTAAAGTTTTTATGTAGCCTCGAAGAACAAATTACTAATAGTGGAGGACAAGGTGGTGGTGGTTCTGGTGTAACATATGATCTAAATTGCATCGCTGGTACTATCTCAACCCCTGATCCAACATCAACAGAAGCAGTTTTACAAGCTGTTATAGATAAAGTTTGTTTACTAGCGGAAGATCTAACAAATTTTATTACCTTTGTAGATAATACGTATGTTAAAATATCAGAGATTAATACGTATATTGAAAACTATATACAAAATGATCCAAGTCAACAGCTTATTGCTAACAGGATGGTTCCTTTTTCAATTGTAGCTGGTTCTGGTGGCTCAGCATTTCTTAATAATTTTGATGCTAGTGGAGCAGGTGTAGGAGATTGGGTTAGAATATTTTTATGTAATGGTAACAATGGAACTCCTGATTTAAGAGGTAGAGCATTAATTGGAACTAATGACGGAAGTATGTTAGGTCCAGCAATGTCACCAGTAGTTGAACCATCAGCAACTAATCCAACTTACTCAATAGGAAGTACTAATGGCTTAAATACTGTTGCGTTAGTTACTGGAGAACTTCCAGCTCACTCTCACAGTGTTACTGATCCTGAACACACTCATACATTTCCAGCAAGAAATGGAACAGTAGTTGGGGATTATATACAATCTGCTGGGGGAGGAGCACCAAACGATGATACTAAACAAATTCAGAGCACTGCTTCACCTAACAATATTACATCATCTTCTGCAACAAATATTAGTATTGATGCAACTGGTGGAGGACAGCCTCATATAAATTATCAACCTGGACTTGGAGTATATTATATAATTTACATACCTTAAAATAAAACAATATGGCATACTTACCTGTAAACCCTTGCTGCACTGATGTAGTTCTAAATAGTTCTTGTGGATGTACTTCGACTTGCAACTGCTCCTCAAACTCTTGTGGAACAAAAGGTCCTTTATCAAGCACAGTTGTGTATGATGGACCTACAACTCCATGTACAAATATAGAGGCATGTGACACATTAAATGTTGCACTGTCTAAAATTGATCAACTTCTTTGTTCGTTACAAGTTCAACAAGTTAAAAATACTCAAGAAATTGCTGCAATGAAAGCACAAATAATTGATATAAACAATCAAATAACAACTATTAATAATAACTGCTGTTCATAATTATGACTGTACTTTTAACATTAACTATCGCAGGTGCTGATTCTACAGTGTTTGATTTATATTCAAACATTGATGGATTTAGCACTGCTTTTGAAACAAGTGTACCTAAAGCTAGCTTATTAGCTGGCTATAGTTCTACATCAGTTCCAGACTACACTAGCACTGTAAGAGTGCAAAGTACAGGTAAATGTGTTAATTATATAGATATAGTGTTAGAAAGCACAACAACAACAACAACTTTAATTCCTTAAGACATGTTAATACAAATAACCTTAACCATTCCCCCTGGAGGCGCTGCTGGACCATTTGATTTATTTTCAAATGCAGATGGATTCGCATCTCCATTTGAAACACAAGTTTCAGCTGCTGATTTAGTAGCTGGATATACAGTTACACTTCCTATGGGAGCAACCATTATACGAGTTTGCTCTACTGGTACATGTGAGAATTGTATTGACTTGCCAACTAATTGTCCAACAACTACTAGTACGACAACTGTTGCACCTACTACAACAACAACAACGGTAGCTCCAACAACAACTACTACAACTGTAGCACCCACGACAACTACAACAACTACTGTTGCTCCTACTACTACCACTACAACTACAGTAGCACCGACAACAACCACCACAACTACAGTGGCACCAACTACAACAACCACTACAACAGAAAATCTTCATAAGTTAACATGGGATCTTTTGACAACCACACCACTAGCAATAGATACTGTCAGTATAGAAATACTTGCAAATAGTGTAGTAGTAGCTACAGGTTCAATTACTGGTGCAGCTAACCCTCTTGGAGGCGATGTTCTAATTCAAAATGGAGCTAATGTAGTAATAAATGTAACAAATAGCAGAGCAGGAACTAATGCATTTATAAATAAAGCAACTTTAGACAGTGCTGTTGTATTGAATGATATACAAACTGCAAGTGGTTCACTTGTTTCTAGCTTTAATTTTACTAAAACAATTGGTACACAGTATGTTGATGTAACAGGAAACATTGATGCACCTACAACAACTACAACCACTGTTGCACCTACTACTACAACAACAACCACTGTAGCTCCTACTACTACTACAACAACAACTGTTGCACCGACAACCACTACAACTACGGTTGCCCCTACAACAACAACTACTACAACTGTTGATGTCTGTTTCTTAGGAACTCTAACAGCAACTGGACCTGCAACAACAACTACGACTACTCTTGCTCCTGGCTCCTTGCAGCAAGGGTTAATGAGTTTTAGCCCACAATCTACTGACACAGCAGCATGTACTCAAAGTACAACTCTTGATGTTTGGGTAACTAATGTTAATGGCGCTGGTTCACCAACTGTTAACTCTTTAATTTACATAAATTTTACTGGCACCACTCTTTTCCAAGGAAATGGAGGATACCACATTTTTAACAGTACTGTAGCAGCAGGAGTTGATTATTCATTTAAAGTTGGAACTGCTGGTCAAGTTTCTGGACCAATAAATATCTGTCCTTAATCTTACATAAATCTTAAAAAAAATATAATATGGCAATTACCGTAAATTTAAAATTAGCTGGCATCATGGGCGCTAACTCAGGACCAGTAAATATATATGAATCTGCAGGAATCGGATTCACTCTTGTTGAATCAAATACAGCAATAGGTTTATTACAAGCTATTGGAGGTCACAATGTAGGTGTATCTAATAATACGATAGCAGTTAAAGTTGAAAATACTGGAACATGTTCAAATTTTGTGACAGCTAATGTAACCTTTCCATAATCTGATATGACAGGTATAGTAAAAATAGATACAATAGGAGACCTCTATATGTTCAATCTCTATTCAGATGTAAATAACTTTACAGCTCCATTTGCAACAAATGTAACGAGAAATGAATTATTAGGGAAGGTCAACCCTGACGGATATGTAACAGATCAAGTACCTAATCTGTCAACAATTATCAGGGTTATGGCAATCGATAAAGGTATATATTTAGATATTAATATTACTATATAAAAAAGTCTTGTTTTGTTGGTTTTACAAGGCTTCTCCTAGGGTTATTAGTAGCTCTAGGAGTTTTTATTTATAACTAATCTGATTATAAATAATAACCTGGTTTAGTAAATTTATTTGTGATATCCAAAATAAATTTTATATATTTACCATATTTAACTAAAACCACATAATATGTCCTACTCTGAAGATTTACTCGTCCAGTTAAAGTCAATGTTAGCTTGGAAGAAGAGTAAAAAGTTTTACGCTGAGAAGTTGCAAATTACAGAAGATGAAGTGAATGATTTGCTAAAAGATATTAAAAAGGAAAGTAAAGATCCTTTAGAAGAATTTACAAAAGAGTCAAGTAAGCTTGAAGAATTAGAATTTGTAAAGAAGGTAAACAAAGAAAAGGGTACAATAGAAAGTACTGTTACTTTAGACTTTGAACCAAAAAGCGAAATAGATTTAGCTGCATTACATAAGATAGATCTATCTAAATATATAATTACTAACTACTGGTCTAAACTACTCCCTAGTGGAAAGTTTACATCTTCGGTATTTTCTAAAAGAAAACAACCTAAAGATTATACACCAGAAGACTTTAAACAGTTTTTAGAAAACTATAAGTCAAACTACATTCCAACCCCTGCACCAGAAAGAAATGATCACAAAGATCTTGTAGATATTGAGTTATCTCTTTCAGATTTTCATTTAGCAAAGCGATATGTAGATGGGGATAATGATCCTGGAACTAGAGCTGTTAGATTTATTAACGTAGCTCAAAAACTAATAGACAAAGTTAAATCAGTATATGATATAAATAGAGTGGTATTTCCTATATCAAATGATTTCTTTCATACAGATAATTATCAAAATCAAACAACAAATGGAACACCTCAAGATGTCATATTAGATTATGCCACTGAGTATGAATTAGGATTTTCTATTCTTGTAGACACAATTAAGATGTTAAAGTCAAACTCTTTGGATGTTCAAGTGATATTGGTTCAAGGTAATCATGATAGAACTAAATCATTTTATTTAGC
>TARA_R110001606_G_scaffold71247_20_pt1 | contig 11480 bp, 14 predicted proteins | sample TARA_R110001606 | Tara Oceans TARA_R110001606 (sample SAMEA4398315) | marine metagenome | biome: Polar Biome; feature: [SRF] surface water layer (ENVO:00010504); material: water (ENVO:00002006), including particulate matter (ENVO:01000060) such as... | depth 5 m
ACCGGGATAGGAGGTGCGGATGATTACCTGGACGTCTGACAGATCGGGCAGGGCGTCGACTGGTGTGTTGCGCACGGCCCAGAGTCCGGCGGCGACCAGGGCAAGGGCCGCCAATATAACCAGGAAGCGCCCCTTCACCGAGGCACGGATGATGGCGGCGATCATTGGCTCGCCTCCCGCCGGGTCAGACTACGGATAGTGGCCTTGCCGCCGACCATATCGAACCCGAAATCGACCTGATTTCCCGTGGAGATGCCGGACAGCGGAACCGCGTCTGCCACAGTGAAGGTCATCGTCATGGCCGGCCATTGCAGCGCGGGCACAGGTCCGTGTGCCAGCGTTATCGAACGCCCGTCGATGGCCTGGACCTGGCCGCTTGTCCGGTAGATCTGGGCCGGTGCCGGAGCCGTCGTTGCCGACGGCGCCCTTGCCTGCTCCAGGCTACGCGCCGTGACACCGGACAGGCTGGCCTCGGAGTCGAACAGGAACTGGCCCGAGGCGACAACGCGCTCGCCGTCACGCAGTCCGGCGAGGATTTCCGTCTGGCCCCCGGCCTCGCGCCCGACCCGGACCTCGGCCGGTTGATAGCGTCCACCCTCCGCCGCCAGCATCACCAGATTGCGCTGACCGGTGCGGATCACCGCCTCCGAAGGCACCAGCAGGGCCGGTGTCGAGGACCCGCCGAAGGTGATCTGTCCGTACATCCCGGGGCGAAGACGCCCCCCCGGATTCCGCAGTTCGACGCGCGCGGTCAGGGTCCGACTGTCGCTGGTGACCTCGGGCAGCAGGGCGGTCAGTCGACCGGTCATACGCTGCCCGGGAAAGGCGGCCAGGTTCACGTCGACCGACCGACCGACCCGGAGCTGACCGGCCAGGGCCTCAGGCACGGCGGCGTTCAGCCACACGGTTGACAGCCCGTTGATCTCGGCCAGGGTCAGGCCTGCCGGCACACTCATCCCCGCCCGAACACCCAGGGTCTTAATGGCTCCGCCGATCGGGCTGTTGACGGTCACCGTGGTGCGCGGACGACCCGAGCGTTCGACTGCGGCGATCAGGGACTCCGGCATACCCAGCAGAACCAGTCGCTGGCGCGCCGCCCCGATCAGGACGGCATCGTCCGTGCGACGGACCGCGAGATATTCGATCTGCGCTCCGCCCCAGTCCGGTACCAGCAGGTCGACCAGCGGAGCCCCGGCAGCGATGATGTCGCCGGGCGCGCGTGCATAGACCCGCTGAACGAAACCGGCCGCACGACTTTGCACCACCGCGACGTCACGTTCGTTGTAATCGATCACCGCACTGGCGGTCAGATCCCCGTCGAGAGTTCCGGACCGGACCGTGGCGAAGCGAACACCCAGGTTCTGGACCAGGGCCGGATCAATGCGAACGCCCGCCGCCGCGCCCGACTCCTCGTCGGCGTATCGGGGCAACAGTTGCATGTCCATGAACGGTGACTTGCCCGGCTTGTCGAACCTCTGACCCGGGGTCATTGGATCATACCAGTACAGGACCTCACGCTCGCCCGCCGAGGCAGCGACGGGATCGGCGTTGCCCGGGCTGAAACGCGCCAGCGCCAGACCGGCCGCGCCGCCGATGACGATCAGGCCGGCGGCCGCAGCCACGAGCTTCAGATTTTTGCGTTCAAACCGGATCATTGGTCTTGTCCATAAATCAGGGTGAATCGGACGGCGCGGCGCGCCACATCGGCTTCCTTGTCGAGGGCATCCAACCGGCCGTTGGCCAGGGCGGTGAAAGCGTCCAGCACCTCCATAATCCCCGCGCGACCCGCCCCGTAGCTTGCGGTTTCGAGATCGGCGCGCGTGCGCAGATTGGGCAGGACCACGTCGCGCGCCCGGATCCAACGGGTGCGCGCGACATCGTATTCGGCCAGGTCTCCCTGCAGGGTCGCCCTCCACTCCCGTTGCGCCGCTTCCCGCTCAGCAGTGACACGCCGGGCGTCGGCAGCGCGGGCCGCGATCACTGGTGCCTGACGACTGCCCTGGAACAGGGGCAGGCTGACACTGGCGCCGACAGAGATCAGATCGCCGAACATCGGATCGCGGCGGGCATAGCCCGCCTCGAACGACCAGTCAGGCCGACGGGCAGCCCGCGCCAGATCGAGGTCGGCCTCGGCCCGGTCCTGCACAGCGCCATAGGCTCGCAGGGCCGGCAACCGGGCGAGATCGACGTCGAACACGCCGGGCTCAAGGTCGATGGACGGCAGCGATCCGCTGGCGCTCGGCATCGGGTCGCCGGTCCATCGTGACAGTTCCGCCCGCGCCCGGGCGAGGTCGACCCGCAAGCCGTCACGCCGGTCATCCAGGGCGGCGCGGAGTTCGACCGGACTCAGACTCTGCGCCGGTCGGTTCGCGCTCGAGGCGACGCCCGACGGAGCCGCCTCCCACAACGGGTCGAGGGCGGCGAGCACATCGTCCATCTCCACCAGTCGCTGTTCGGCATAAAACAGATCGATCCAGGCCTGACCGGTCGCGACCTGGACATCCCATAGCGTGATGTCCTCCCGCGCCCGGGCCACGCCGATATCGGCCTCGGCAATGCGGCGTTCAGCGCGACGCCGCGCGCGACTGGGCACGGCCTGCTGCACACCGATCTGGAGTTTGGTCATCTCGATCTCGCCGAACCGCCCGGCCGCCGGGCCCGAAACCGGAAAGCCGTCGAGACCGAAGCTGAGCCGCGGGTCCGGCAGGCGTCCGGCTGCCTCGACCGAGGCCTCTGCGGCCTCCACCCCCAAGGCACTGGCGTGGACGGCCGGAGCGTCTGAACGCGCCAGGGCGAGCGCCTGCGTATAGGTCAGGGGTTCAGCCCGCGCGGTGCCCGCAGCGACCAGCGCACTGCTGATCAGGGCCACACGGACCCAGGTCGGCGCGACGCGACGCGCCTGACCGGTTATGGAATTCAACACGATGAAGCTCCGGACACACCCGCTCCTTAGGAGCGGAGGTCAGCTGTTCGAAAAGGTCCGCGGACGCCGGGACGCCACACAGACCCGCGAATACAAGGTCAGGCTTCGGTTTTTGGAGGGGTGCGGGGTGGTGCCGTGACGAATTCGGTCAGGCGGGCTGCCATACCACCATAGGACGGCGAGGGGCCTGAAACCGGTCGATCCAGCGATGGCTCGCTCGAAAATACCGGCGAGACCACTGCGCAGTCCATCTTGGCGATGCAGTCCGACGTCATGTCCCTGCACGGCGGTTGCTTCTCGGTCGGCGCGGCGTCTGTCGATCCCACCATCATCTCGGCGCAGTGCGCCATATCCTGAGCCAGGGACTCAACTGACAACGGAGTCGCCCGCGCCTCCGTCTGGCCGAGGAAGCCGACGAACGCCAGGGAGATGATCACAATGCGCAGCAGGCTCCACATGGCGAAACAATCCCACTTCGCCGGCGGCCGCACAACCCGGTTGCGGCGCAGATTGACGATCATCAAGTCTCCGGACCAGAAAGGAGAACTCCCGGTGTAATAGGTTGCGGATCGGGAACCGGCCTATGAGCAACTACCCGCTTTTGGACCGGCGCAGGTGCATTGTGGGCCCGGTCCCATCCCGCCCTCCAGCGTCGATGCCACCGAATCGTAGCCGGCGTGGACATCGGCTTCAGGTCAAGCTGCTCATGTTCGACCTCACGCTGGCTCTGGCCGCCGTGAATCGTTGCAACCTCCCCCCGGCCTTGGCGTGACGCTCGGCGACCCGGTCGGCCTGCAAAACCACGGGCAGCTGAAGCGCGACCTACCCGTGGGGCCCCTCATTCCGTTCCGGCCATCGTCGCGGTGATGGGGACGCTCCGTCTGTATCCGGCAGGGACATGTCGATGCAAATCCCGGGCCCGCCGCAAGCGGTCGAACCGCCAGCGGAAGGCGGACCCCGCGATCAATCGCCCCTTGCTGATTGTTTCACGGCACGCCAGGATTTGATGTCCCGAGCGATCCGTATCCACAACAGGATGAATCCCGAGACGACGATGCTCAGCGTCAAGGCAGTGGTGATTATGATCAGGGGGTGATTGAAGTCCTCGCCGTCGTTCCAGTCCATGACATGGAGCCGCCAGAAGAAATCAAATATCCGCCAGACCCCGGAACGGCGGGTCACCACCTCGCCTGTCGCCGGCGACAGGTAGAAGCTGGTTTTCTCTTGATCGGCGAAGTCCACGCGCCAAAGAGGTCCTGTCCGGCCCGTCTCCTCTGGTGCCGTCCCCAGGAGCACGGCACCAGAAACCGCGGCTTCACCCCGATAGGCGCTCCTGGCGTATGCCGAGGCTTCTGCAGCCGACAAGGGACCGAATGGTCGACCGGTCAAGGCGGACACGATCACCGGTTCGCCATCAGTCGGCTTCAGCGTCCAGGCCGGTCCGCGCGGCGTGGTGTGCAGGTCCGCTTGAGTGGGCGCGACGCCGGCTCGCCGAGCAATCTCGTCGAGCGCCGGCAGGCCGGCCAGCGCCAGCGGGACGGCGGCCTGTTCGGCCACGCGGTGCTCACTGCGGACCGTCTCGATCGGAATGGCCACCATCACCAGGCCGCCGCCGACCCAGAACAGGACCTGGAGACCGACGATCAGCGCGATCCATTTGTGCAGTTGGGTAGAAAGCTTGAGAACTTTCATGCCGGCCTTCCGCCTAGCCGTGGCGCGCGAAGACACGCGTGCCGCCGCCCTTGAGGATCAGCAGGGTCTCATAGGGTTCGCGCCGACCGTCGGGCACCTCCATCCCTGGCGAGCCCAACGGCATGGCCGGGACCGCGAGGCCGAGGGCGTCGGGGCGCTCCACAAGCAGTCTGCGCACATCCTCGGCGGGCACATGTCCCTCCAGGACATATCCGCCGATCACGGCTGTATGACAGGCCGCCAGGGAGTCGGGGACGCCCCGGGCGCGGCGAACCGCCCCGGGGTCGGCCACCTCGGTTGTCCGCACCTGGAACCCCGCACCCGTCATGTACTCGACCCATGAACCGCAACAGCCGCAGGTGGGCGACTTGTAGACGGCGAGATCTGACGAAGGCCGCGCAGTCCGCGCACAGGCCGCGGTTGCCGCGGCGCTGACCCCAATGATCAAAAGGGCCCGGCGGGAAAACGGCTCCGTCATCGTCTCATTCCTCCAGTGATCAAGGGCAGGGTGAGCCCGGTTGCGTGCGCTCAGGCCGCTGGACGAATAGGGCGAGCCGACGAGTGATAGACGTCGAAACGCCATTGGTCATCGCGTTTGCGCAACACGCTCGTGGCGACCCCACGGCGCTCGATCGGTGCCCGCGCGGCGTCTTTGAAGGTAATGTGATAGGTATAGGTTTCGCTGACGAAGGCGGTGTCGCCGTCGACCTCCACCGTCATCTGATGATTGCGGAACTCGAAGCCCGCCAGGTCGGCGAACTCCGGCCCGAGGTGGTGTTCGAGATAGTAGGCGAAGGTCCCCTCGACCCCGCCGTTCTCGAAGATCTCCGAGTCCGGCCAGAACAGGGCCGGAGTCTGTGACACGTCCATCCGCGTGATGGCGTCCTTGTAGGCCGTCACGACGGTGCGGACCTGTTGCTCGTCAGTGGCGTGAGCCTGGGCGGAAGTGGCGAGGACAGCGGCGAGCGCCAGCCCGGCGAGTGCTGATCGAAACGTCATGAAACAGTCTCCTGGTTTGCCGGGGTCGCTGGGCGATCCGGTCGAGCGATTGGACGCTGGTGCCACGGTCGAGCGGTGGATCCGGCGCAGAGTGACGAGGACGATGATCCGCGGGTCCTGGTGATCGTCGGCGTCAGAACATGAGATGTTTCACGCCATGGGTCAGCATGCCGCCCAACAGGGCGTTCACCAGAATGGCGGAGGCGGTGACCGTCAACATCCCGATATAGACCAGTTCCCGCCTGCGCCCCGGCTTGCGGACCCAGTACTCCTTGGCCCACCAGCTCAACAGGCCCAGCACCGCGATCCCGGTCCCAAGCCATCGGTGGTAGGTATGGGTCACGTCGTCATTGCCGGGCATGCCCATGGCCAGCCACCCCAGCGCCACAGCGGCCAGCGCCGAGATGGCGGCCAGGGCGATGATAATGCGCGTTCCCTGGGTTAGAACCGGCCGACGCAGCGTCAGGGCCGCGATCTCGAGGACGGCGGCGACCAGGAACAGAGCGATAGGAAAATGCACGGCCGCAGGATGCATGGCACCCAGCCAGCGGACCAGGCGTTGCGGAAAGGTCTTTGGCGCGGCGTCCGCCGCCATGCCGGCGTGGTCCATGTCCTGCGCCATGCCCGGCATGGCCATTATGTCTGAACCGGGGACGGCCCCTGCCGAAACGGCGACCTGGGCTTGCGCGGCCGGCTTGTCGTGATCCTCATGGGCGAAGGCTGGCGTGCTGACCATCAACGCCAGCACAATGGCGAACCCCGGTAGAAATTTGCGTAGTCCCATAGCCCGCTCCGATCGTGTTCCTGCTGCTAACTACGCACCGGAACGTCGGCCCCCTCGCCTGAGGGGTTTACAGGGTTTCCGCGTAATAGGGATTAGGGGCGACAAGGAGAGTGTTGGATGGCGCGCAATCTGGATGATCTTCTGAAGCGATCGTTGGCGACGCCTGTCGAGGGTTCGCTCGACGGGCTCGAGCCGCTTGTCTGGAGCCGGGTCGAGATACGCCGCAGTGAAAGGCTCGCCTCACAACTGCGGCTCGGGGCTGTGGCCATGGCCCTGGCAACCGGCCTGACTGTCGGCGGTGTCGGCGCTGTTGCAGCGCCCAGACCGCCCGGTGAAATGGCCATCTTCACGCTCAATGCCGGCCTGTCGCCCTTGGTGAAAATGGATATTGGCCGATGATGCGGGGTTGGCGCGCCATCGCCCTGACGGCGGTGTTGGCGGCGCTCGCCGGCGGCGCGGGTACGTGGATCAGCGCCAGCTGGGTGCTGGCCCGCCGGGAGCCGCCTTCGTTGCACGATATCGTGCATCATGACCTCAAGCTGTCGCCGGACCAGTTGGCCCGTATCGAGGCAGTCGAAGCCCGGTTCGCGGCTCGTCGGCCCGCGCTGGAAGCCGACGTCCGCGCGGCCAACCTGGAACTGGCCACAGCCATCGAACAGAGCGACGGTGACAGTCCCCAGGTCCAGGCGGCGGTGGATCATTTCCACGTGGCCATGGGCGCGCTGCAGAAGGAGACGATCACGCACGTCTTCGAGATGCGATCCGTGCTGACTCCCGAACAGGCCGCCATCTTCGACGACCGCATCGTGGTGGCCCTCGCGCCCAACGAAAACTAGCCGTCGGGGTGGTGAGTCCAGAAGAAGTTTCCGCCCGCGCCGCCGGCGGCGACCGCGCGGCCTTCAGCGACCTGATGCGGCAGACCAAGGCCGCCCTGTTCCGGATCATCCGCCGCTATGTCGGCGACGAGCAGGAGGCGTGGGATCTACTGCAGGACACCTATGCCGCAGCCTGGCTCAGCATTCACCGCTACGATCCCGCGCGGCCTTTCGAGGCCTGGCTGCGAACGATCGCACTCAACAAATGCCGCGACTGGAGCCGCCGCCGCTTTGTTCGGCGGCTGATCCGCGGCGGCCTCGACCTGTCGTCACCCGAAGCCCTGGCCGTGCCGGACGGGAGCGACCCGGCGGATGACCGGATGGAGGCCGCCGGCCGGCTGTCCCGACTTGTCGAAGAGTTGGACCGCCTGCCGCCGCACCTCAGGGCTCCGCTTCTGCTCACGGCGATCGAGGGGCGCGGTCAGGCGGAGACGGCGGGGATTCTCGGGATCTCCGTCAAGACTGTAGAGACCCGCGTGGCCCGCGCGCGACGCAAGCTGTCCGACGCCCTGCGCGAAACGGCGGCCGGACCGGCTGTTTCCGAGGAATCGGACTGACGTGCACGGAACCCGTCGTCGGCGCTCGTCTTCGCGACGGAACGCGGGAGCCCGGCCGTTCGCCAGCGCCGGGCGAGGGCTACCGCGCGCGCGCGCGTATTTTTGATATGAAGGCATCGTTCGCTCGCGCGGGCGACGCCGAAAGGCCAAACCCGTTCGTCGTCGGCGTCGCCAGGAACAGAGCCTGAACTTCGCCCCCACCCTAGGAGCAATATCCCATGAGAATCCTGGTCCTTTCCGCCGTTGCGGCAGTCGGCCTGTCCGCCTGCCAGCCGGCCGCCGAGTCACAGCCGGTCGACGCCCAGGCGGCACCAGACGCCTCGACGGCGGCACCCATGGAGGCCGCCCCGGCGGTCATGCCGGAGCCGACCCCGGTGTCCCCGGTCGCAACGCCCGCGCCCGCCCCGACACCGAGGGCCGCGGCACCTCGGCCGGCCCGCCCTGCCCCGACACCCGCGCCCGCCCCCACGCCTCCACCCGCTGATCCGATGGCCGGCCATGACATGTCCAAGATGGACGGCATGACCATGCCGCCCGAGCATTAGTTTACGTAAACAGGAGTTCTCCCGTGAACCGTTCCTTCCTCGCCGCTCTGGCCATTCTCGCGGCGGTCACCCCCGTCTCGCTCGCTCAGGCCCAGACCCATCCCCACGCGGGCATGTCGATGCAGGATCACGCCGCCATGGCGGCCGCGCCGTCAGCCGACGGCGTCACCACAATGCCGGCGGACAACGCCATGCTGGCCACCGCGCCGACCGCGTTTTCCGTGACGTTTCCGCACGCCATGACCCTGACGTCGCTCCAGCTGACAGGCCCCGCCGGTGAGGCAACAGATGTAGCCGGGTCTGCGGACGCATCGCCGGCCACGACGGTCCGCACGCCCCTGCCCGCCCTGGTACCCGGATCCTATTCCGCCGCCTGGGCCGCGATGGGCGCCGACGGTCATCAGATGAACGGCGTCGTGCGGTTCGTAGTTCACTGAGGTGCCGGCCTCCCACCTCCCGAAGGGCCGGAACCTGATTGGAAGAAGCGCCGCGCGGTTTATTGCGCGGCGTTTTTCGTTCCGTCCGGAGGGTCATCACGTCGATCCGACCGCATCTCGATAACCGCCGATAAGGAACAATGGCCTCACCGGAATCGCCGCCGCCCTGCTCAGATCGCCTCCGAGGGTAGACCCTGCGGATCGGGGAGGTGAATGACGAGGCTCTCGAGGGTCCGCGCGACGATATCCGCTTCACCACGATCGCCTTCGTCTCCGGACGACGCGTCCGGATCGTACAGAACCGTGCGGCAGCCCAGCACCCTGGCCGGGCGAATATCCCACTCCAGACTGTCGCCCACCACACAGACGGTCTCCGGATCGACGTCCAGGGCCTCGAACACCTGCCTGAAAGCAGCGGGATCCGGCTTGCCGACACCGACCTCGCCCTCGATCTGGATATGGTGGAAGCGCGACGTCAGATCGAACCGCTCGATCTTGGCGCGCTGCAGCGGGCCGGTGCCGTTGGTGAGAAGCGCCAGCAGGTATCCTGCCTTGCGCAGGTGAACCAACACGGCGTCCGCGCCGGGCTCGAGCCGCATGTCGCGGTCGCGTTGAAGGCTGAAGGCGTCGGCCATCAGCTCGGCAATCTCCCGCGACGGTGATCGTCGACCGCTCTCCCGCAGGGCCCGGAACGCTTCGCCGACGATGATGCGTCGGGCCCCAGGGGGGTCGAGGCGGCCCAGGGCATGCCGTTTCGGATCGCCCCAGAACGCTTCTCCAGCCCTCGTGAGCGCGCGTGCCGCCTCGTCCGGTTCAAGAGCGCCCAGCTCGGATTGAAACCGCTGACAGACCATCCGCCAAACCAGGTCCGGGCGCCGGTAGGCCGAGATCAGGGTGTCGTCGAGATCCATCACGACAGCCCGGACGTCCTTGATGATATCCATTTCGGACGGCGCTTCGCGACCCGTCACGGATCGTCCGTCCGTCCGTCCGCCGCTAGAACCAGGCCCGGATACCGACGACCAGCCGAGTGTCTTCCGAGCTCCGTCCGTCGGCCTCCAGAAAGTCCGCCGTATTGCCGAAGCTCTTGTTCCATTCGAGGCCGACATAGGGCGCGAACTCCTTGCGGATCTCGTAGCGCAGGCGCGCCCCGAACTGCAGCGAGGTCAGGCCTGAGCCGATCGAAAGCTCGGGAATATCCTCGGCGGAGAAGTTGATCTCAGCCCGCGGCTGCAGAATCCAGCGGTTGGTGATCCGTTGATCGTATTCCACCTCGGCGCGGGCGGTCAGTTCGCCCTTGTTGGACAGAAAGGCGGCGACATCGACCTCGAACCAGTACGGAGCCAGACCCTGTACTCCGACTACGAGATCCGTCCGGTCACCTTCGGGACGGTAGGTCTGGCGCAGACCCGTCTGAACGTCCCAGAAGGGCCGGAAAGCCCGGCTGTAGAGAGCCTGGACCTCGGCGTCCTCAACACCACCGCCGAACTCCCCTTCACCTTCCGTTTTCCACCAGAACCGGTTGATATCGTCTCCGGTCCAGCCCTGAGCATCCCATGTATAGCCTTGCTCGCCGTCCGCAAAGTTGGCTTCCAGCCGGTCGATGATGACGGCGGTGGTGCGGATCTCGCCGTTCTCGACCCGCAGCTGCTCGCGGGCCGCAGCCATTTCCGCCGGGTCGAACAACAGGTCGGCGGCGTGGGTCGGCCCGCTCGATGCCGCAGCAGGAGGGGGCATTTCAGGAGGGCGTCCCGGATTGTTCGCGCTGGTCTGTATGTCCGGCGGCATGGCCATGCCGGACATGTCGTGACCCGCATGCGGGTCCGCCGGAGTCTGGCTAGTGCCCATCATCGACATGTCATGTCCCGCAGGCATCGCCGGCGCAGATGATGTCTGGCCCATGGTGGTCATATCGTGGCCGGCGTGTGGATCAGCGGGGACCGTCGCCGGTGCCTGGCTCATGACCATACCGGACATGTCATGATCCGCAGGCATCGTCGGTGTCTGACCCATGGCCATGCCAGGCATATCGTGACCCGCATGCGGGTCCGCCGGCGTCTGGCTAATGCCCATCGTCGACATGTCATGTCCCGCAGGCACCGCCGGCGCGGGTGATGTCTGGCCCATGGTGGTCATATCGTGGCCGGCGTGTGGATCAGCGAGGACCGTCGCCGGTGTCGGGCTCATCGCCATACCCGACATGTCATGATCCGCAGGCATCGCCGGCGCGGGTGACGTCTGGCCCACGGGGGTCATATCGTGGCCGGCGTGTGGATCAGCGGGAGCGGTCGCCGGCGTCGGGCTCATGGCCATGCCGGACATGTCGTGGCCCGCATGTGGATCCGGCGCGGATGTCCGCAACCGGGCAGGAACGGCTCCCGTCGGACAGACCGGGGCTCCGGGGGTTCCGATCCGGGGCGCATCCGCATCAGGCGCGCCTCGACGGACGCAGCCGGGCGGCAGCGGGGCAGGCTGCACCTGGGCCGCCGGCGTGTGACCGGCGTGGGATTGGGCGAAGGCCGGCGCGGCGACGAGCATCAGCGGCAGCAGGGCGACGGAGGTCCGGATCATGCGGCGGCTCCTTCCATGGGTCGAACGGTGACGACGTTGAACATCCCGGTGTGCATGTGCATCAGCAGGTGGCAGTGGAAGGCCCAGTCGCCGGGCG
>TARA_R110001606_G_scaffold152132_2_pt1 | contig 11474 bp, 10 predicted proteins | sample TARA_R110001606 | Tara Oceans TARA_R110001606 (sample SAMEA4398315) | marine metagenome | biome: Polar Biome; feature: [SRF] surface water layer (ENVO:00010504); material: water (ENVO:00002006), including particulate matter (ENVO:01000060) such as... | depth 5 m
ACACTAACACCTTCTCCTTTGCGAGCAGCATCACGAATACGGCGTTGAGCACCCACATTGAATCCCACAGGCCACAGGCCATGAATCTTGGGGTTCATCTCTCGGTGTTTAGAACCTTCGGGCTTACCCATACGAGCACCGATACGAATAGTAGTTCGGGGTCGGATTTCATAATCGGCTAAAGTATTTAACCACGCCACAGCATTATCATAAATAGCCAGATTGATTTTTAGACTGGCTGTGAGTTTGGGTAGTAGATTTAGAATCAATAAACTTTCATCCCCAGTTAGGTAACCTTCTGCCGTAATTCCTAAATTGATACGATAGGCTAACTCTCGGAACTTCTCAGGAACTTGAATCTCTGTGCCAGATGCAGCAAGTTTCAAAGAACTCATAAAATCGTGGGCTTCTTGAGCAGTTAAATCTTGCCAACCCGTAGCCACATATCGAGGTTGTATTGGCACAGAATAAATCTTAGAACATTCTACGGCTTCCATAAAAGTTTTAGGTATTTCGATACCTTGGTCCGCTAATACTCCTTCGTGCCACTCACGAACATAAGGACTCGGTGCTAATGGATGGTTATTTTCTAAGAACTCCCCCACTGGAACAAGTAGTTCTCCCAAATCCCAGATTTTAGCAATAGGCCATTCTGGTTGAGTGGGTAAAACCGACCAATCCTCATCAGGGTCTAATCCTGCTAAAACTTTAAGTTCTGCTTCATCCGAGAATCTTCGTGCCGAACCATCTCGCATTTGAAGATAAGGTCCATCAATTGTATCACAAGGAGTAGCAACCGTAGCCTTGCCCGGTCGCTCGTATTTCATTTGAGTTCCACAGATAACGAAACCACCCATAGCCATCATAGTAACAGGGTGCATAGCAGTAGTCGCCAAGCCTGCTAATCGGCTTCGCCCATATCGCAATCTTAACCCGCCTTCTTGCATTGGCAAACCAAAAATAGGTCTTCCTGCCAAAACATCACTCATATATTTCTCGCTGGGTTTAATTTCCGTAGAGCCTCCTTTGGTCTGCACGAAACTTTTCAGCCAGTCCCAGCCATCCAGTTGTAACTCTTCTACATATTTCAAAATCTTAGGTGCTTTCAGAACCAAACCCTCACACATAACCAATAACATTCCTTCTCGAACTTTATTAGTTGGCACTCTGGGTAAATCTCTTTGTCCAGTAACCTCTCCGCCAACTCCTTCTCCATCCACATAAACGGGACAATTCTGGGCGATAACTTCTAATTGAGGATTACTTGGCCGATACTGCAACCCACGACTATACTTGGAAACTTCTTCTTTGTAGCGTTCCACTTCGGCAAAGGTAACTTTTGGAACACCTAATCCAAAATCACGACGCAACACATCGGCAATCAACACGCTAAGTGCTTGACCTGTTCCTCCTGCACTACGAATTGGACCAGCATAATTAACTGCTAAACATTCTGAAGCATCATCATTACTCAAAATACGACACGAAACCACTCCTTCAAGCGGTGCTACCAGAATACCTTCTGTCAAAACAGCCAATCCTGCACAAATACCATGATACAAACATTGGGCAACACGAATATGTTCGCCTTTTGCCTTGATAGCCTCTGACTCAAAAGTTTTCAAAGTTTCTTTCCAATCTGCTTCGCCAATTGCTTCTTCAAATCCCATCACAGTTCCGATGGCTCCGCAATCATCACAAGGAACTTTCCATGTCGGAGTTTTCGCAATTTCTCCAGAACCATCACAAGGTTTGCACTTTTCTTTCACACCATACAATAAACTTTCAGCCGTTACAATTCTGGCAATATCAATGGCCACTAATTCACGATTTCCATCATGCTTGGCTGTCATCTCACGAATCTGGGCAGCAGTTTGACGAGGGTGTAAGAAATCTAAGAGTTTTTGAGTTCGGTCAGCAAGGTCGCTGGCTCTGGGAATCTCTACTGTCATACGAGGGTCAAGTCCCTTACTACGGGCTTGTTCTGCCAATTGATAGACCACATCACATTCTTGTTCTAATCTTGCTATGTATGCTTCGTAGTCCATGGACAAGCCTCCTATGCTCTCATAGGTGGTAGCACTCACTTAAAGTTGCGTTATCATGTTAGCCATAGCCGGTTTAATAGACTCATTATAACATTTACTGCAAAAACCATAGGGGCGAGCCGGACCGCCCCATGGAGTTCCGCCATGAGTCCAACGAGTCATTTTTAATCCACTAAGTTCCGCCGCAGATTTGCCTTGAGTAACTTTTTGCCAGCAATCCCCACGAGTTATTTCATAATCCACATCTGATAATTCACTTAAAAAAGCCGATTCACCTTTTGATGCTAAACAAGCCGTCATGTCCTTCATAATTTGATGTTGTTTTTCATATGAAACGCCACATCTTTTACAATCAGGTTCAGAATGTGGTGATGAATCTTTAATATAATTATTACGACCCACTATTACATCCAATAATTTATATCGCAAACCATCTCTGATGTTTTCCAAACGATACGGTATGTAATCATACCTTCTGTTACCATGACTTCGGCCTTCTTTCTCACTGTCCGTCATTTTTGCTCGCCAATAAGCATCGTTTTCTAAATTAAAATAATCTTCAAAATTAAGTCGCATAAAGTTTCTGTAATCCGAAGTCCAGTTTAGGACTTGACTCCGAATCATAGCAGAAAAATCAATCATGCTACTCACAAACTACCAATACTTTTTCCACCTGCATCAATAATTTTGAATCCAGTTTTCCAAGAAAGTATAAGATTTTCACCCCATACATCACTATCAGTTCTCAAAACTTTTCGCTCCTCTTCAGGACCCCAAAGAATCATATTGATTTCGGAGTTATCTGGGAAGATTAAAGTCACTTCATCTTCACTTACTGAATCACTAAAATTAGCGATTACCACCATATCTTCTTCTAACCAATCTTCCGAACCAGTTTCTCTGGCTGCCTTAGCCACCATATCTAACAAAACTCCTGAGACATTACCAGCCATAGCATCCAAACCCTCTTCGGCGACTATCTCAAAAGGAATAATGCCATCAGCATAGCCTTCTAAGAGTTCTGGGTTTGGTTCTTCAAAGATGTGAAAGTTCTCCACAAACAAAAGTTTGTTTCGTCCAGCGACTCGCAAGGCACCAAAGTTTGGACCTTCCCACTGTCGAGCAGTTAAATTACTAAATATCATCTCGCTATCTATCAACCAAGAAGCAAAGATTTCTGCATCTGTATAAACTCGCTCGGCATCAAAATCTCGATTCAAATCTAAACTTTCATTTAGACGAGAAGCCAAAGGTCCTGATTCGGCTCTACCGTATTTGATAGTAGCACCATGAACTTTTCTATCTTCGGTAGTCCAACCACGATAAGAACTTCCTCCCATTCGTGCAAAAGGTTCCATAGTAAAAACATCAATGGCATAAAAGTAATTTCTCATAATGGCTGTTATTCGCTTAACTAATGTCTCATAACCTGAAACTTGTGTTTCGTATTCCACCGTTCCACGATAATTTCTTACTTCAATATAATACATCATTTATAATCTCTCCAATCTAATTCGTTGTGATATTGCCCGTCCTCCAGTTCAATTCGAGCCACCATATTGTCCTTCTGCGACTCAGAAACAGGAAGGTTCGCAATCATAGTCATCACTTTCAGTAAATCACCAGCCACCTTAGACTCAAAGCCTAAAGTTTGGCTTAAGAATCTTGACAACTTATCCTCACCTCCAATCCAATTCACGGGTGTAGGCATTGACATTATTAGAGTTACCATCTTTCATCACCGATACAAATCAAAAGCATAAGGTTTGCCTTCTTCTTGACTCAAATACCATGGGTTCAAATTATCTTTGAGCCAACTTAAAGTTGGCACTCCCGGTGAGTAGTTAGTATCAACATAGACGGGCAATCCTCTGCCACCGTCATACTCACGGTCTTCGGGATTAAAGTCATTAAGAAGGTCATAATCTTTTTGAGATAGTTGCTCTAATATCCATTCATTTCCACTTGCATCTCCATTGTAAATCATTCTCAGCGCATCATATTTGAACTTCCATGCTTTTTCCAAAACATAACTCAAAGAATGTGAAGAGGCATCGGCCACCTCTTGCCACAAGGTAATATGTTGCACCATACCTTGATAACTCTCACCTGCTTCATCTACATAAGCATCACACATACGCCAATACTCTTCAACGGCTTCCCAATAAGGTTCCCAATACTCGTCGTCATCAAGTGGTTCTTCTTCTGCACGCATTTCTGGTGGCTTGTAAGTTTTCTCTAAAACCTCATAGATTTCTTCTTCCGTAGCACCACCAAGATACTCATTAGTATCTCGATTCCAAATACCATATTCGTTAAGTTTTAATCCTCGTTTCTTCGCCGAGCGTCGCATACCGATATTGTAACCACTGGGTCCTGTGAAATAAAGTAATGCTGCACCAATTCCTTCAGGATTGCTAACTTTTATGTCTACTTTTACACCATCAACTATAATTTGGGTTTTCTTTTCTCCCAACCAGTTAATAGCCGTGTATAATCCTGCGAGTTTATCAATAATTTCTGGCAAACTTTCACCGGGCTTCATAATAATTACCACATCAAGGTCACCCGGGTCTTCACGACCTCGGCGGAAACTTCCACAAACTTCTGAAAAATCTACATAAGGTTCTAAAGCAGTTATCATTTTATCAGCCAAGGCTTCGGCTTCTACACGAGTCATCCGTTCTTCCATATCTCGGTCTTCAGCATTGAGTCGCTTTTGTAAAAACTTTTGGTTAGTTTTATCGTCACCACTAACTGCAACTTTAACCCAACCAACATTACCCCTTCTATCTTTACGCTTTTGAACTTCCACCCAGCCATTCCGAGTATAAACAGCCCGACCCTCACTAATCAAAGCACGCACACGCTCGTTTTCTTGGTCTAATTCTCTAACGGGTTCTTGCTTACGAGGTCGTCTATTTAACATCTTGTCAATTTCATCTAACCCACCAGTAGTTTTGCCGTAACCTTCTATTGAAGCAAAGGTTTCTACGGGTTCTGGTTCTTCTTCTAAAACTAATAAAATACGATACATTAAATCTTCATCAATGCGTTCTTCTTGCACGATATAATCTTGAGTTTCACTACCCTCTACACGCACAGCATAGAAAACTTTTGATTCAGGACTTCCGATAGCCATCAAAGATTCAATTTCTTCAGGATAAAGTAATTCTTCTTCCCGCCATTCTGCGGCAAAACTTTTAGCAGATTGTTCAAAGATAATTTGTGCAAACTCTTCGTTAATCAAAACAAATCTATTTCCTGCCTCATCAGTAACTATTTCGCCTAATGGACTATTTGCCACTGTGGTATATTCAGCCTCAAAAACATCACACTCACAAATCCAAGTAATTTCTATGTATGACTTATTTCTTTTATCATAGTCCACGCTGTAAATCTGCATCTCTTCTTTACAATCGTCGCACGCTTTGGAGGGAATCTCTATTTCATCATTGACTACCCAAGTTCCATCGGACTCTTGCCAGTCATCAGCATCAAAACTTTCCGTGACGCAAACACTACAAACTTCGTTAATATCTCTATCGCTGTCATCACCACATTCTAAACAAGGCCAACATCCGTAGCCTCGGTCATCGTGGTCGGCAATTTTCCCATCACATCCACAAGCACACCACAATAGTTCTTCACCCTGCTCTGCACCAAACTTTTCATGTAGACTTTTCATTAAATCTTCTTCATTGATAATACCCAGTCTGACTTTGTTTTCTAATTCCATCATCATATACTGTAAGTCAGCAATCTCAATGGCACGCTTCCACATCACGGCTTTTTCGACAGCAGTAGTTGGTTTTTTCGGCATGATTACCGACGACTCGAATCTTCGTGTTTCTCGATTTCGAGGATAATCAGAACTTCCCCAAAACTTAGACTTATCTCGGCGAGCCGAGCGAACTACCATTGGTCGTCCCGAACTATCTTTGGGGACTTGTCGTAAAGCACCTGTGCTCACCATATCTTCTATTTCATAAATACGATTAAGTAGATTCTTTCTCCAGTTAGTAACTCTATGAACTCTGGTAGCACCATAAACTTTGACACCATCTACCCAGTATTGAACTCGGATAGCATCACGGCCTACTTTGCGACCTTGGCCACCTTGCATGGTGCTATAAATCCTAATCTTTCCTGCTCCTACTGGCTTTTCAAACACTGATTCTTTGACCGCACGACTTTGTTTGAGCATTCGCTCTGGCGTGCGTTCTCTGACACTTAATTCTTGAAACCCAAGTGCCGACATAAACTCTGCCATTTCACCTGATGTAATCTGAACATAAGCAGCCATGTTTTTGCTTGAGCGTTTCAACTACTTAAAGTCTGCGGCATGGTCTTCGCAGGCTCCGCTACACGACGACCCTTGCTTCGCAAGTATTTCCTACGGAAACAGGGAGCAGCCTATCCCTCTGGGCTACGCCCATTCACCCCATCCGGCGAGAGGAGAATCCTCATCGGGTATCGTTCATTTTCTACGGTCGATTATTTGTTTCAGGAAGCCTTTTGGCCACACATCATGTCTTAACGAGTAGAGTTTGGCTCTCTGGTCGCTGCCATCAGTTTTTACCCATTTCTTCATGGTTCGGCACAATTGACTTATTTTATCCATATTGAATCGTTCTTGATTACTGGTCTTGCTTAAGATTTGGGATATATCTCTGGCCAACATCGGTTCATTAGAATTAAGAATCCTTAAGATTCTCATACGGTTCATATCATTACGCTTACAGGCTTTACTGGCCGTGATTTGACACTCATTACTACAAAAGGTTCTGGTATGTCTACCACCACTACCGCCCGCACTACAATGTTTGATTTCAATTTCGGCTTCGCACCATTCACAGTGAACAATTAGTGTGGGTTTGTTGCGACGCATTTCAGTAGCAGCCTCACCGTATTCCTTACGAAGTTCCATACAATACTGACTACAATAGTTCATATTGAGCCTATTGCCTCCGCCCGTGCTAATTCGCTGGCCACAATAACAGGCCGAAACAATCATGGGTTTCACCAATTTATTCTTTCATTTCAGCCATACGGTCGCTTAGAAGCAACAAGGCCGATGCCCAAAGACCTACGAAAATACCGAGGTCATGGTCGTGAAGTGCATAAATAGCAATACTTCCAATAATAGAAGTTAGGGATGCAATTAGTCCAATCTTTTTCCAGTTCATGCTTCCACCTCTGTGAGTTTATCAACCAATCGCTTAATCAAGTCGGCTTTCTTACCAGTAACAGGTAGTCCAACTTCCTTAAGTTTCTCTTTGAGTGCTGCCACGGTCATATCTTCCAGTGCATCAAGGTCGATTTCCACATCATCAATGGCTTCTGCTGCTGCATCTGCCGCTTTGTCTGCTACATCTTCCAAAGAATCACCCGCTTCGAGCGAGTCTTCTACTGCTTCCAGAACTTCTTCGGCCACTTCTTCGGCTTCTGCGACGACATCTTCTACCACATCATTAAGTTCAAGGTCAATGCCTGTCACATCTTCAATCTTATCTTCGATAGCATCCGCAAGGCCACTAATCGTTGTGCTTCGGTTTTTCATCCACCAACCTGCGGCTGCTGTTGCAGCAATTCCGAGGCCAGCCAAAATCATCATATTTGTTTCCATATCAATTTCTCCTGATAATTCTCATAGGGCGTATCACCCTATTAAACTTTAAGTATCAGTGACGCACTAATACTTTTATGAGTGGTGATGATTATGAGGCCATCAAGCGTTTTTTCATAACTGTTACTAAGCAGGATGCACCTGCTTTGTCGGCTCAATATGGTTTTGCAGAGGCAGCCATGTGGCAACAACTTTCCGATGAGTTCCCGGGTGCTGTTAATGTAGGTTCTCGTTCTTGGGATTGGGACAATTCTCATGGTTATGATTTTTGGTTAGAAGGTGGTAAAACTTATTATGAGTGGTCCGAAGAATTAGGTTGGAAAACTTTGAGTCGAAGAGAAAAAGAATTGCGAGAGTTATTGACTCCTGATTTTTGGATGGTTGCTGATTTAGGTTGGTCGGTAGGTGTGTTGAACGATTATTTCCAAAACAAAATGTCTCGTGTCAAAGGTGAAAAGGTTGTTTCCAAAAAAGATTGGTTATCAGCCATTAGAGGTCAAGAAACTATTTCAGTTACGGCTGGTGCTAACTCTCGGTCACCGATTTACATTCTTTCAGATGGAGAGGTATTTCTGGTGATTCGTTCTAATGAGGTATTTGTTTTAACTTTGAATCAAATGCTTGAACAAATGGACTTGTTAATGAAATCAGATACCGTAGCACTTGCCACCTTTACTCAAGTTATTATCAATTGGCCTTCTTCTACACCAATAACTTTACTCTAAACTTGTTCATCTTGTAAATTGTGCTTTACTTCTATTGATTCTGGTCGCTTAGGATAAGTCTCGGCACTATCTTTGTTTAAGAACATAATTTGAAATTGTCCTTTAGTAGTTATTTCTCCCAGACTTGATTTCAAAACATACGCTGGTTGTCGGAAAATTAAGTTATCATCTATTCCAGATTTCACCGAACTCATCATTTTCACTTCGTATCTTTGAAGAATCTGTTCCAACCGAGTTAAATCCAAATCGCCTGTGGCACTGATACGACCCGTTCCCGCAGCGTGAGTTGAAACTTTAGCGTTTCCTAAAAACTTAGTTGCTAAATCAGGGTCCGAAACCATTAGTGATTCTAATTGTCGTCGTAGCACAGTCATAACTTTTGGTTTCCAGAACTCTGCTGCCTCTGCTGGCGGTAAAGAACTTTGCCAATTCTCAAAATCAACTTGCCACCAAATATCCATATATTCTTGGTCGGCTTCATCCGCACTGGCGGAAGGTCCCATTTGGTCGCCACGCCCGATAGTTGTTCCACCGAGTCCTGTGATTCCACCATAATAAACTAAAGAATAATCTTCGGTTTTGATAAAATCTGTGTTCCACGAACCTCCAGACTTGGCTATCACAAAAGTTTCATCCGTGGAACCCGGGTAATCTGGTAGCACTTGTGAACTCATGGTTTTCACCGTGGTTTCTAATTCTTTGGCCGCAGCCGTCGCCGACTTGCCTTCATTGATTAAGTCAATAAACTCATAAACTTTTTGTTCAGGAGTTCGCACCACTGTAAAGCGGCTTTTCTTCATTATCCATCGAATACCTTTTTGTTTTAGATACTTCTTGAATGTTTTAGGAGTTGTCAATGCTAACTTGGTAGCCTTTGTCATACTAAGATTGCGAGTCAGCAATAAATCCAGAGCCAATAATGCCCTCTGCTCTACACTCGCTTTCATAATATCACCTATACGCTTTCAACTACTTAACACTTAGTCTTCATCCTCGTCATTACGGGGTAGAACCCAAATATCTTTGGACTTGTGAATAGAAATACCTTCAGGTTGTGGTCTTATCCAACCCAGATTAACAATTTTCTCAATATCTTCATTAGAGAACTTAACTTTCTTTCGCATTTCACTTACACTTCGATAGACACCGTTATCATCGTAGATTTCTAATTGTTGGTGAATATCTACCAGTTTTTGACTCACTCCTGCCTTCATAAGTTTCCAGCCCTCGTCTGCCACCAAAGTTCTAATGGATTCCAAAAAGATTTGTTCGGCTTGCCTAACGCTTTCTTTACTAACTTCTCGTTCACCGTTGAGTCTGGCAAAACCTTTACAAAGATTCACAAACTCTTGAAACTTTCTAAAGTCACGACTGGTTCTTTTGTTGCCTTGAGAATCTTCTAAGAACACAGCACTAAAGTCAGGATTGGCTTTGATTCTATCCATAGTTTCACGAATATCTTTGCGAACAGGTGTAATATCTGGGTCCATCTCGCTCACATATCGCAAATACTCTCGGAAGAAACTTCTCCACATCTCCAAGTTGTTATTGAACTCGGCTTTTTGATATTTGCCATTCATAGAATCCATAATCTTTTCTTCAATCTTGAAATCGTTGTTGCCATCAGTCAAGGTCATACGAGCGAAAATTAGTGTCAGTCGGCTAAGAATCTGATAAGTATATTCACCAAAAGCACCCAGCATACCCAGTTTAGATTCGGTGGCTTTCCATTCTCTCGGTGGATTACCTAAGAACATAAAATTAACTTTACCATCACGAGTGGTGTCTACTTGGCCTTTCTGCATCGAAAACTTACCGTTAGCCATAACATTCATTAGTTCACCGAATACCTCTTGACTCCATGTTTGAAACTCCGAAACGGCTATGCGTTCATTGTTCATCTTGGGTATCAAACCTAACTCAATTGAGTTAAGGTCGTCGCCACTCATGGCTCCGAATAACCCGGCGATTGTGCAAAGTTTCCCACTGGAAGCCATGCCACAAGGCACTAAGGGTTCAATAACTTGTTCAATTAGATGGTCTTTACCTTCACCCATGCTGCTCACAATACCAATATGTAGCATATCAGTTTTCTTCTGTGGACTCAAGCAATACAACATTACTGCGGTTTTGATAGGGTCATCAGCATAGAGTTTAGTCCAGATGGTATCATCACGCAACATCAACTCTAAGGGTCTAAGGTTGCGCTTGAACATATCAGTTGATTCTTCTTGGCACAAGGCCGTAAAGGTTTCAAACTGTTCATCAGTCATTTGACTGGTCTTTAACGACTCGTAGCGTTGCACATCCGAAGCCACAAAGACTTTATCACGACCCATCATTTGATAGGCTCCAGAGACACAAAGTTGAGAACCATCACTAATACTTTCAGTGAGCATCATCATGGTGTTTCGCAAACGGTCTGAATCCATACCGCCCGGTCGAGCGTCAAGATTGCCATTGTGAGCCATACATTCTACGGCGTATGTTCCATCACTTATCATAAAGCGAATAGCCGATTGGTCGGGATTAGGTGATTTACTGTTCAACGGCACTTCTTCCATCTTCAGACAAATGCCTGAACCAAACTCCAGTTTGGCCTGTGAGATTTTAGCAGCATAAAGTTGCTCAATGTTTGCACCTAAATCTTGATAGTTAGATGTTGCAGTGGCTACGAACTCCGAAATAGACTTAGGAATCTTAATTTCTTCTCGCACCATAGCATTCTCTCCTGTTCTATCTATGAGATAGCACTATAATAAAGAATACGCATTCCGCCGATAGGGGTTATGTCGAAGGGAAAGGTGAACCTATCATTACCGCCACAGATAAACCACAGCGTTTTCGACCTTTACATCAAGCCAGCCACAACCCTCGAAAAAAGAGGGCAAGTTTTCACTCAAGCGACCTTGTATTCATGCAAGTAGTGGAACAGTTGTTGTCCGGGGCGTGAGCACCAGCCTTTAACCCATAAGCAACCCAGAGGCTACCTCGGTGAGACTAATGCTCACGCCCGAACTTCAAATCCAAAGCGTATCCGTCATTACAACGGAGGTTGGTTTCACTCTGCTG
>TARA_R110001606_G_scaffold66286_3_pt1 | contig 11473 bp, 20 predicted proteins | sample TARA_R110001606 | Tara Oceans TARA_R110001606 (sample SAMEA4398315) | marine metagenome | biome: Polar Biome; feature: [SRF] surface water layer (ENVO:00010504); material: water (ENVO:00002006), including particulate matter (ENVO:01000060) such as... | depth 5 m
CGCAGCAGCAGCTTGCTGCTCCGCAAGCTGCTCTGCCGCGAGTTTTTTTCGTTGTTTGTCAAAAAAAGAAAGCCCAGAGCCATCTCCTTGGCCGCCGTCGGCACGGGTTCCGAAACCGCCGCTCACGCTGCCGCCGCCTTCATTACTTGCTTCTCCGCCTCTACCATCCGGTGCGTTACTAGGCATATGTATTCTCCTGTGTAATGTTTAAGTTATTCATATTAATCTACCCATTACAATACTCCTATAAAACGTTGAGGTCGTGCGATAGGGCTAAAGCTTTTTAAAGCTCGGTTAGGCACCTTCTTAACAACCTTTGAAATTAATTTACTGTCCACAATCTTTTTGGAACAAGCCATCTTAGTAACCCATGTGCGTAGTGCCACGGATCGCGGCACCCGTTCCACGCGTCTTCATTCTACGTGGCGTGTTAGCAAAATCCGTAAGTCCGCCCGCTACAGGAGCAGGAGCAGTCTTTCCATAAGGAATGCGTCCTTGATCTTTAATGTCCGCATACTCTACAGCCTTTGGAGAAGCCGCCGGAGCCGAACCGTTTAATTTAATAGTGCGATTTTTCATAATTAATTATCTCGATTAGTTTGTTTAAGAAGTTCTCTATCCATTGCAGATTGTATTCTAGCTGCTGTCTGACGTTCTTGCGCAGCGATACGCTCATCAAATTGCTCCGACCGCATTGCTTGATTCTGCCCGTCTAGTTGAAGCTTGGCTTCATCAATCTTTACGTCCGCCGCGTTATCCTGAGCTTTAATTTCAAGCTCTTTCTCTTTGAGCTGAACCAACGGATCAGGTGCGCCCGCTCCAGAAAGCTCTCCAGATAAATCTTTTATTTGTTGTAGACCCTGCGCAATAAACTGCGCCGTCATGCGTTCTATCTCTAGCATCTGCGCCTCATCAGCGGGAGATCCACCCTGTTGTTGTACTTGCTGTAAGTAAGCCACGGCTGCTTGCTCCCTAGCAGCAATCTGAACATGCTCCATAACGTGCTTCTGCAAATTCATTGCAACTGGTGGCATGCTGCCAACCGTAGGGCTCGTACCAAAAATTAAATGACCTTGTATATGCGCTTGGTGATCTTGCCCTTCAAAAGCTTTCAAAGGTAACATGTCTAAAGCGTTTATGTTTTCTTGCGCAGGATCAATAGGTACAGGCTCCTCTGTCGGAACAGCCTTCATAATACGTTCTACGTCTGTAACACCCAGAGCTTCATACATGTCGCGATAAACTTCATGTAAATTATGTATCTCTGGTGCTTGGGCCGCGAGCTGCATTTTAGTCTGAGCTAGCATTATCCGCTGCGCCTGACTAAAAACATTGGGGTTGCTAACAGGGATAACGTCTACGCGGTCATCAAAGTCCTCACGCATAATCGTTTCATCACCACCCGGAACAGAATACGGATACTCCGCCGGCAAACTTTCCGCCATAACACGCGCAAGAATCTTAAATTCCTGACGCATGGCGTAATGCAAACGCTTGTGTACCGCGCTCATTACCCGTGCTCCCTGCTCCATCATCGCCATGGTCGTACCAACCGCAGCACCCTGATTACCGTCACCAACCTTAAGATCCGTGATCGTTGCAAAACGTTGAGCAGCGTCTACCACAAAACCCAAAAGCTGAAATAACGTTTGATCGGGACCCTTGAAAGGTAAAGGCATTAAGCTGTCGCGAATCGCGCCACCCGGTGCATCAACGTCACGGAACTCGCCCGGTTGAAGAGGCTCATCATCGTCTCTGATCCGTAGGCCACGGGCCTTGAATCCCGCAGGGAGATTAGACAATGTCCCCGCATCAATCAACTGCCGCAGTGCAGAAGTCGCGGTCCGCGATAATCCGCCAATGGTGTGTATCAAGCCTAAGCCATAAAAACCAAAGCCGGGAAGAAACTTGTAATGCGTGAAATAATTTATTTTTTTGCGAAGAGGATCGTCTTCTAGATAATTTCTGCGGATAGACAGTATCTGACCGTTGTCTTCCGATATAGTAACAATGTAAGGTATTTTAATTCCCGTAAATTCATCGTCGTCATCAACATCTTCGTAGCCCTCTAGATCAAGATCGACATGACACTCCAAGATAGTGCAGTCATAATCTATCTGGCTAGGGTCAACCCCTTCAATTCTATCTAACTCTCCTGACAAAGAAGTTGTTTCACCTTGTGACGGTATTACATCGACGTCTAAATAAACCCCTGCAACCTGCCTCTTGCGCAAATCGTTTAACGACATCCGCACTACTTGAGTGATGTTGGGGCAAGACGCAAGATCCGCCGTCTCGTAAGGAACAACCAAATTCTCCGCCGGTACAAACTTAGATACCGCTCGGTCTAAAGTTTCGTCGTAGTAGGTTTTTTTAAAGGTAGAACCGGCTAAAGGTAAAAAGAACAACATCTGATCCATGTCAGGCGTGTATTCTTCCATTACATTAGTAATGTAATAATTCATAAATTGTTGGACACGCTGAGACTGCTGCGTCTTAGTGGCGGTCTTCTTGCCCATTACTACAGTACGGACAGGACCAGAAGGCGGCAGTAGTTCATTAAACGCTTGCGCTTGAAACTGCGTTGCAGCTTCGGCTAATAAAGGATGCGTTACGCCAGAGGCTCCGCGAAAAGGTTGAGTGCGCTCTTCATAATTAAAACCAAGCAACTCTAAACCACTCGAATAAGCTTCTTCCCAATCTTGACGACTGGCTTTGTTAGAATCAAACTCCCCTATCAGTTCAGACGAAACACGTTGAAGCTCTCGCTCAGGCATTTCTTCAGCAAGGTTAGCATCAAACTCACCGTTTTCTCCCCGTTGATCGCTAGGATCAAAATCAATCACAACACCACCATCTTCCTCGGGGGTGATTTCAATGCGTCCAACATCTTCGGCTTGTACCATAGCCATAACATCGTTTTGCGAGCCGGGCAATTCAAGCTCGATTTCAGCGTTTAAGTCGTCAACGTTTAACTGAGACGGAACATTTCGATCCATCAGTCCTGCATTTGTTGTTCCGTTAGCCATAGCCTTTCCTAAAAATATAAGTCGTTATTATGCCGATAGGCCTTTTTTATTCAAAAACCATCTGAAATAAACTTCCCTGACTCTCTTCTAGGAAAGTAAAGGTCGGGACCAGTAGGCGGACTTTTAAAGTTTTTACGCCATCGAGGCTGAGAATCAGGCGCATCCTGATCTTCAAGAGATCGACCTAGAATGGTGTTCAATTGATCAAATATTTGACTGTCAACCATTTTAGTAAGCTCGGCGGGAGTAGCACCCATACCGGCTTTTTTGAATATATCAATACCAACGGCATTGTTTCGCTTGTCCATAATAGCATTAGGCGCATTGCTTCCTATAAAAAAGAAGTCTTCTTTAAAGTCACCTAGCGACTCCGCAGTCTCAGGACCATATTTACTTGCCGCAAGCGCCGAAGCCAACATGTGTCCCCGAGCATCTTCCAGTTCTTGTGTCTTAGGGAGGTCGGATCGCGGGACTTCAAACCTATTTCTCCCCATTAAGGGTTTAATACCGCCGTCAGCCTCAGTAGGGTAATTAAAATCTTCTGCTAATGTCTCAAAAAAGGTGGGGCCACCCTCTGGATAATAGAATTCACTGCGCTCTTGGTTAGATCGACCCGAGTTTCGTATCTGATCCATAGAGATAGACGTATCCTTCAGGTTGTCATAGATCGCCGGGAAAAAACCGGTTTCCTCATACTCAGGCTCAACAACAACCTCTTGCGACTCATTCGAGTAGGTATCATCTAAACTAACGGCAGCACCCCCGTCCTCAAAATAAGAAACAAAACCCCCGGCACCCAGATTAACCGCAGTGTTACTCATTTTTTGGTCGCCATTGTAATGTCCCGTGGGTTAACCGATAGAAACGTTAATAATATACTCGCACTCTAGCAGAGTTTTCGCCATCTTCCCAGTCATCTGTCGGCAACTGCACAAAATTACCCTGACGGTAGCGCATAAGAGCCTGCGTCATACTATCCACCAAATCGTCAAACTCTCCATTAGGAAAGGCCGCAACCTCCTCAACCAACTCATCCGCCCAAGTTTCGTCAGGCACCCAAACCATTCCCGCTTCAAACAAAGGCGACACACTGTGCACCCTCGTTACCTTGTCATTACCCCGGCTCGGAGTAAAATTGACCACAGGGATCCCCTGTGCACGAAGCTCTTGCGTCAACGGCGTACCGCTCGCCTTGGCCTCAATAATAACCGTGTCAGGCTCCCAAAAATTATACAAATCTAACGCCACTTGCTTTAACTCAGGGAAATCCCAACGCCCCTTCTTACTGTCTAACAAAATTAAATTAGGACCACTACCACCCTCATTAGGATAAAACACGCCCCATGTCGTTATAGCCGAATAATCCGCCGTCTGCTTCTTAGAAAAAGCCGTGTCCAAACTCTGGATAACATACTCCAACTGCGGAACCTTCTCCTTCTCCCACAAACGCCACCACTCGCGCTTGATAATCGCATTCTCATCACCCGTAGGATTCTGCTGATACTGAGCATTCCACTTGCTAGGAGGAATAGAAGCCTTAACCGCAATCAAATCCTCAATACTCCAATACTCCGGCCAACAAGGAGAACCATCCTCAAATATAGCCGGTAACTCCACAACCTCCCATTGATCCGCCAAAGGGTCTTTTGCCATAGCCCTCAACAATTGACCCGTCATATCCTTCTCTGACCACCTTGTTTGAACAATTACTATCGAACCTCCCGGCTGCAAACGCTGACGAGGACCACCCGTGTACCAATCCCACGCATCCTCAAAACCAGACGCCGACATCGCCGTTTGCTCCGAGTGAGGATCATCAATAATAATCAAATCTCCACCACGGCCCGCGAGGTTAGAACCTACGCCCACGGCATAGTACATCCCTCCCGCGCTAGTGTCCCACCGACCAGAGGCCTTGCTGTCCGCAGATAACCTAACATTAGGAAACACATCCTTGTAACCGTCCACCTCCAAAAGGTTTTTTGTCTTACGACCAAAGTTTACCGCTAATTCCGTCGTGTGCGTCGCCTGTATGATCTTCATATTCGGATTCTTACCCATCATCCACGCAGGAAACAGAAAAGACGCAAACTCACTCTTTGTGTGCCGTGGTGCCATGTTAATAATCAATCTTTTTAGCTCGCCGCTCGCGACCCTTTCTAATTTCTCCGCGATGATCTTGTGGTGCCGGCCTGCAATAAACTCAGGCCACATAGCGTTTACAAATTTTAAAAAATCTTTTTGGCAATCTTCGTTCTTCTCAAGGAGCGCGAGCCGTAGTTCAAGCTTTAACTTCTTTTCGACCACGGCAGGATTTTCATGATTTTTCATAGGTTTTCAATTTTTAAAAAATTTTTTACACGGAAGTTTCACGTGAAACATGGGGCTATTTGTATGCGATATTACACGCTTTTATAATACAGTTAAAGCTCGTTCAAAATTTTATATAAATATTCGTGAGAAACATGGCCCTAGCCCTCGACAGGCTCTGCTGCGCCGCGACGCGAAAAAAACGAAAAAAAGGCATTAAACAAAGGGAATTGACCCGATATCGGAGGGACCCTGTCCGCGATTGAATCGATCTCGCTGCGCGATTAATAACCCCAACGAATGTAGGTGGACGTTAAAACGTTTAACTTCCATCCAGTCGCATGGGTGGAAGGTCCAAAGATCGATAGTCGCGGACCGTGCGGCCTTGGGCTAATTAATAGTTAATAACAGTGCCAGGTTAATTGCCCGGCAACCGATGCCAGTTGCCCGTTGCCCTTGGCCCGTAACTTTCGAGCCGTCGACCGCGAGCCGTGGCGCTGCCTGTATAACTGCTTTAATCGAGATAAAAAAAAGGCCGCACGATGGCGGCCTATGTTGGGGTTGACTGGTGCAGTTAATGCTCATGATATGAGACGTTTAAAACTGATTTAGACCAGCAAGCTCGACAGTCTCGACACTCGCCGTCTTGACTCGGCGCGTTACACTTAAAGCCAATAGACATCAGATCACTAGTATGGACACTAGATGTGTGCAGGTCTGGACTAGATACCTTAACGGACTGGTTAAGCATTGGTGCAGATAATCGAATAATTAGATTGTCCGGACACTTGTTATTTTTGAGCCATTTGGAAACTAACCGCCTTTCTTTGGTGGGTAGCCAATGCCTAGTGTTAGGCGTTAGGTTGCAGACTTCGACAATCCGTTCTAAATGTTCGACACTTTGAAGGTCGCCAGAATCGTGCCACCGAAAAAATAGGTCCTTGCCTATAGAAGCGACCATTGAATCAATCCACTTGGGGGAAGTAATAGAAGCCAGTCTCTTGTATTGTGCTGCTTGGACGACCGGAAAAAAATACATCCCCTTCAATGCGTAACAATCAGAACAAACCGAACCGCTAATTTTGCGTAGCTTTGATCCAGTCGTGCATTCTTTGGCAGGCAAGCCGTACGATTTGCAAGACATTTTAGACGTATTCGACAAACCGCCGTTAATCAACTTAGCCGCTTTTTTTGTCATTTTCATTATAAGAGCCTTTTTGTTTATGAGATATAAATATAACAGTTAACTAGAGATAATACTACAGGCATAAAAAAGGCCCCACTTGGGGCCTAGCGTATACGTATACAGCTAAATTCTAATACTCGAAATCAACCCAAAGCATGACCGAACCTTTAACATAAATTTCGCGGCTGATGTCGTCCTCATCATTAAGCGAATAAACTTTATGTGATCGGTCATAGTCGCCCCTAGTATATGTTTTTTTAGCGTCCAATTTTCGGCGGACAAATTCGCCATTGGGAATATCCTTTGCTGCTAATTGGTAACTCATGATCTCACCAAAGCTTTTTTTTGTGCGTCGGATAACGACTTAAAATATTTAGCAGTCTTGCAGTGTTTCCAGATAGACAACGGCCAGTGTCGGCTTGGCGAACGTACAACGCGGCTTGTTTCAGTCTCGAAAAATGGTGTGAGAGTATAACGATTGCCGCTGTCAAATGAGCCTATAAAGTACAAGTCTTTTTTATTTAACATGTTTAAAAACCTTTTTTGTTTATGAGTCATAAATATAACAGTTAATTAAAGCTAATGCCACAGGCAAAAAAAAGGCCCCAGTAAGGGGCCTTGCTTTAGGGTTAACAACTATAAGGTGGGGGGTACGGTTCGCTCGAATTCTTGTGTCTAACCGTTAATATTACAGCTCTTAATATCTCACTGTCGCACTTCTGCAAGATTAAAGCTAAAGCGCTAATCCTCGCATCCGTCGCGCTATCGTCACTATATATCAGCGATTCGCGCTCGACATATAAGTCCATTACGTTATTAAAGCTGTAATGAGACGGGTTAGTCATTATATAAGGATTTATTCCCATTCGGACCACCACTCATCTTCGAACTCTCGCGAGTATTGGCACTCCATTTCTACGCTGAAAGACCTGTACTCCTCATGAATTTCCCGAAACTCGCGCAGGCTCTCATAGGCCTGATCTTCAGTCATCCCAGATGCTAAACAAACTTCTGAGCCCTCCTCTTGTACCGCCATTACTCTATAGCTCTCAGTCATTGTCGTCCTCCAGTTTTGGGTGCCAGTTCAAGTATTTGCCGAAATCCTCAAGCGTCGTATCTCGATCAATACAAAACCCATGCGGACCTTTAGTGAGTTCCATCGTCCATTGGCCTGTCACATCATCCATTGATAAATCAGTAGAGTATCCCGCCTGAATAAGCAGTTCCTCTATTCTGTTGATTTGTTTACTCATGGTCGAACCTCGCTTTTCAAAAAGTCATCGCAGTCATAAGACTGCTCAAAAGTCACAGAATCCAGATATTCGAAAACTTCGATAGGTGTTAAAAGTTTTCGGAAAAAAGTGGTTGGATAAAATCCGCCGAACATATTTGGCGAACCTTTGTAAGACAGCAAGACCTTATACTTACCGTCCTTTCTTTTTTTGCCTAGTATTTGAAGTTGCATTATTAAAACCTTTTTTGTTTGTGAGACTATAATATAGCAGTTAATTAAAGGTAGCGTCAACTTAAAAAAAAGGCCTCAATTACGAGGCCTTAAACATTAACTATGTGTATATCCATCTGGCTCAATGCCCAGCCACATATTACCCCACCTGACCATAACCTCACCAGAGTAGCCTTTAAACGCGGTCCGACGAAAGGCAAGGTAACTCATCCCATTAGAATTCTGCGACCATTTTCGATGCAACGATACTACTTGCTGTCTAGTCATCATGTCAGCCCCTCGAGCTGTATTACCACTTTTCTTAGATGCACTATGTAAGATTCGGCGTCGATGTCCACGTTAAAAAAAGGCGTCGAGCTGCTACAAAAATTAAGCTGATCAATACCCCCCTCAGATTGCTGATATTCAAGATCCCCTAAATAGTTTTTTAACAGCACTTTGGAGACGTTAATAATATACTCGCACTCCACAGGGCTTAATTTTTTAATTTCTACCATTTTAACTACCCCCATCAATTAATTCTTGCGCTAATTTTTGCGCCTTAACGTAGAGTTGATCGGCCTCATCTTGCCTACCCGACATACTCATAACGCCCATCATTTGCAAACTAAAAAGCAAACGCTCTGCCAAAGTGTTATCAGACATTAGTCAAATCTCCCTATCTTAGACTCGCCAGTAGCGACATCCACTATCGCAGTAATTGCATAGGGGTAAACATATAAATAGAATCTAGACTCATAATCATATCTACAAATCGCAGCCAGATCGTCATCCCCCTCGCTTAAAAACGTACCATCAGCCGCAATCTCGCCATCGATGCCTATGCTAAAACCGCCGTACTGGTAATCCCTATCCATCTCATCAGCGATAGTCTGGATAGTGTGATCCTCCTCACTCTCGTATTCTAGATGCAAACACGCCTGAGCGAAAAAGTCTGGAATAAGGCCACAGGCCTCAACCATGTCGATTGCACGATGAGCTTTATACTCACCCGATTGGCTTGGATTTAAAAGTCTACCCAGAACTATGTCTGAAGTTCGTATGTTTAAAGTATTTAATGCATTCATTATTTTTGCCCTGTTGTGTTAAGAGACTAGAGTATAAGCGTTAATTAGAGTTACTGTCAACTGTCCAGTTTACAGGCATAAAAAAACCCCAGTTAAGGGGTTTATAATTTACTTTTTACGTCTCGTTCTTTTAGGTCGAGGCCTAGGTCGCGCATTACTTTTTTTATCAAACTCTTCAACAGCCTCTTTGCCGTAGAACAGTCGCGCTATTAATTGTATTAAAAACATCTTATATTTATCCCTTTGATTTATGAGTTAACTGCGGCCTTCACAGTAATTTTTAAGCCTTCCCACCCAGTCTGGGCGAGTCTTAAGGCCGTACTTGCTTGGGCAACGGTGGCACGAACACCAAGCTCATCAGCCGCAAATTCAAGCGCAGCCTCATGCGACCTTTTCCAACTGCAAGTCATTTCATAGGACGTTAACGCTGCCTCTGCCATTTGGTGTATTTGATCATCATTTAAGTAGCTATTTGTTAGCATTTTATTTTCCCCTAGTTATAGACATTTAGTTCTGACGATTTACCGTCTAACCAGTTTATTACCTCAACGTTAGTAACTTCATCCGTATGCCCACCTGCGGCAGCGTACAGTTGACGAGCCATTTCAAAACAAAGTTCTATTTCTTCCTCATTACTCTCGTCAAAATTGGACTCTTCGGGCAAATTGTCGGCTTCATTTTTGACCGTATTCGCTAGACTAATTATTTCTTTTTGTGTTCTCATGATTTTTAACCTTTTTTAATATTGAATAAAGTCCGCTATAAAAACCCTAGCAGCAAACTCCATTGCGTCTTTTTTAGTCCATTTGCTAATTGCAAATCTCTGCTCTAGCATTTCACCAGCTTGAACAACCCATTCAATTCCGCTGTCGTTATAAGCCGTAACTTTTATTCCGTGAATTTCCTTAGTGGTATTTGTTTTCATTTTATTTTCCCCTTTAAATTTTAGTAAAAGTAAAATGATCAGTTTGGCAGCAACGCTCTTTACCGCTTCTGCAACCTTTTATAATAAATGTAGCACCTTCGCTACCTTGTATCATTTTGGTTATACGGCCTTCGACCGTGTAATGGGTGTTAACGAGGTAAGACACTTTATCACCAACTTTAAACTCGTTATATTCATTTACTATTTGAGCCATCGACTTTCCCCTTTTTATGCTCTGAGATTCCAGTGTATGCGATTATATGGGAGATATCAAGTTTAATATCGTTTCCCAATCTAACTCACCTTCCCCCGAATAAATCGGCGGCGTTCTTAGCCCAGACAGCTTAAGATCCATTGCATCTCTGCCGTGATGTAGATAGATAGTTTGGGGACGTGTCTTAGCTCTTTTTTTTAGCGTTATGACCCAACAGCTACTGCCGCGATGTTTAGTCAGCCAAGACACTTGATGGGGGCTTAAATCAACGACCTTACCCGTGGTTACCTTTAGCTCAACAAAATGAAAATCGCCCCTGTCATCGCAAATGAGTACGTCTGGGACACCCGGCATTACCCATGTTTCAATCCTAGTCGGTATCCAGATCCTCGAACTCTGAGTCATCGATGATTTCATGAGTTTCCACAAGTCGCTTTCTCGCTTTTGAACGATTTGTGGGGTGGCTTTCTCCTTTGGGAGTAATGTCGATAGTAATGGGCGCATATTGCTGCTTGATCTCCAGTAGTGCTTTTTCAACGTCTTCTTTAGTCATGCTGTCAATACTGCCAGTGCGTATCTCTGATTTACTCACATAGATATCACCTTGGGCTTGACCTCTTCTATATTCAGCCTGTACAGCAGCCGAATAGGCTCCGCTATTCAGAGCTTTGTCGCGGATGTCTTGTAAATCACGCAAGTGCCTTTGATAAGTTACCCCGTATTTTTCATCCAGTTCTTGCCGATAAGCCCGTATGGCGTGTACCACGTGAGGGCTAATATGATGATTAGTCAATTCATAAGCCCTGCTGTGCGCCGAACTAGCAGGGTAACCTGCATTAATAGCAGCCTCTCGCATCGTAATCTGACCATCTTTTGAAACAAGTTCTTTCACAAACAGTTCTTGCCTTCGAGTAAGAGGTTGTGCAGCCGTGACGCGAGGCCTTCCCCGAGTTTTTGGGGCAGGCATGGATTTAGGTAAAGACCGCCTTTTGGGTTTAATCGATGTAACCATACTTAATATCCTCGTTATTTAGCGTTAAGAGTTTACGTTACCAGCTACTTTTTGTATATACAACTCAGACAAATTTTTAAATAAAAAAAGATTTTCAGCCCCTTTAACGCAATTTCTGCTCAAAGTTACACAAACTTTTGGGGGGTTACACTTTTGATTTGGAGTTTATGTTACTCTAAGAGCCTTATAAACAAAGGGATGTTGACTAAAAGTTACACGGTTACACCGGTTACACCTACTTTTCAGTTTTTTTTTTTTTTTTTTT